>ERZ791718.1120-NODE-1120-length-11343-cov-5.904766_pt1 | contig 11343 bp, 9 predicted proteins | sample MGYA00510349_ERZ791718 | MGnify/ENA primary metagenome ERZ791718 (study PRJEB30046, sample SAMN00715136) | human gut metagenome | study: EMG produced TPA metagenomics assembly of the A metagenome-wide association study of gut microbiota in type 2... | reverse complement strand
CTGAAATTGAAGCTATCCGTACCGAACGTCTGTATCATTTGGAACAGGAAGGTATTCAAGTAGTGCCGAGTGCCCGTGCAGTGAATTTCACGATGAACCGCAAGGCCATTCGTGATTTGGCAGCTAAGGAATTAGGATTAAAGACAGCCAAGTATTTCTATGCCAAGTCTTTGGAAGAATTGCAGGAGGCCGCAAAAGAGATTGGTTTTCCCTGTGTGGTGAAACCTTTGATGTCTTCATCCGGCAAAGGTCAGTCTTTGGTCAAGAGCGCGGATGAGTTGGAACAGGCATGGCATTATGGATGTGAAGGCAGTCGTGGAGATATTAAAGAATTGATCATTGAGGAATTTATTCAGTTCGATAGTGAGATTACTTTGCTCACCGTCACTCAGAAAAACGGTCCAACTTTGTTCTGTCCGCCTATCGGACATGTACAGAAAGGGGGAGATTATAGGGAAAGTTTCCAGCCGGCGCACATTGATCCCGAACATTTGAAGGAGGCACAGCGTATGGCCGATAAAGTGACGGCGGCTTTGACCGGTGCGGGAATCTGGGGAGTTGAATTTTTCTTGAGTCATGAAAACGGAGTTTATTTCTCCGAACTTTCTCCCCGTCCGCATGATACCGGAATGGTGACTTTGGCAGGTACTCAGAATTTAAATGAGTTTGAGTTGCATCTGCGTGCGGTGTTAGGACTTCCTATCCCTGAAATTACACAAGAACGCATAGGGGCCAGTGCAGTGATTCTTTCTCCAATTGCCAGCAAGGAAGCTCCCCGTTATCGTGGTGAAGAGGAAGTTTGTAAGGAGACAAATACTTATCTCCGTATTTTTGGTAAACCTTATACAAAATTGAACCGCCGTATGGGAGTTGTGGTTTGTTATGCTCCTAATGGCAGTGACTTGGACGCTTTGCGTGACAAGTGCAAGGCTGCTGCTGCAAAGGTAGAGGTGTATTAATATCTTGTATTGATGGATATAAAATAAAGGTCCGGGCTTTCCCAAGTCCGGACTTTTTGTTGTTCCGAAGGTATGCTTCCCTGGAACAAGGTTTTATAGTCTCTCTTTTGTGACTAACATTACAGAGAAATAATAATAGAGAGAACTCCACATCAATGGTTACGGTATAATAAGATAAATTCTTTTTGGCAAAATTGCAACATTTAATAATCTCAGACAATACCTACAAATAATGATTTTGATAGATACCTTTTCTACTTTCGTTTATTATAGCTATAAATAGGGATGTCTGACTGTCCAGAATACCTATATCATGCGATTGCACAGACAGATGGCAAACCTTATCTTTGCATTGTAAATAAGTCATATAAAAATTACGTAAACCACAAGTTAGTTATTAGTTAGTAGTCTCCCTGCGAAGTGATTCGCGGGGAGTGCTTCTTTTATGGGGGTAATTTCCTTTTTTTATAGTGTTTCAGGTTCTTTGTCCAAGTTGGTTTCTATTTGTTTCGGAAAGGATAGCTTTTCATTGATGGATGAGGGCTATCCGTTTGCGTAGCTATGCATTCCTCCTAACAGAAAATTCACTCCGAAGTAAGTAATCAGTACTGTTATAAAAGCAGTTATACAGAAAACATGAAAAAACATGGTGCGATGAAACCATGGCAGTGATCTCGGATGCAGTGCCAAGGCATATACCAGCATGGTGATTAAGGCCCATACTTCTTTAGGATCCCATCCCCAATAGCGTCCCCATGATACGTTTGCCCATACAGCACCAATGAAAATACCGATAGCGAGTAAGAAAATTGCCGGATAAAGAATTATTTGGCTTATTATCTGCAATCGTTCTATTTGTTCTTTGCATTCTTTCTGTGATTGGTGGAGTATGACCGCTGTTACACCATTCAGCATGATAAATGCCAGCAGCGAATAAGCGATCATGATAACTACTACGTGGATACTCAATAATGGAGATTGCAGAACCGGCATCAGTTGTGTGATTTGTGGGTTTGATTCTCCCAGCATGGATACCATCAGCGTAAGTCCGCAAAGCAGGAAACCGAAAGGGAGCAACATTGCGAATTTACGTTGTAGCAGAAAAGTGAGCAATAGCGTACACCATGCCATGAACTGCATGGTTTCGAAGCCGTTGGACAATGGCAGATGATTGCTCACATAACCACGCAGGCAGATAGCAGCCGACAAATAGGTAAAAACAATCCATAGCAAAATATTCAATATTATGATTGCCTTCCGGCTTGTTCTCTTTTGCGATGCCATGCAATGGCAATAATAGATAAAACATATCAGGCCGATGCAAATACATGCCATGGCGACAGATTTGCTATAATCAAATTGATTATATATTTTCTCAGCCTTGAATTTATTATCTGCAGGAAGCAGTCCGTCACACTCTTTCTGCTGGTATTTCTTGATTTTTTCTAATAACAGGCAGGCATCATTGTACTTTTTCATCACAATCATTTCGTTTACATAACTCATAGATTTACGAATGAATACCCATTTGTCATTATCCATATCTTGAGGTAATTGGTCGCTTTGCGAATACCATTCCAATGTCTTTCCGGCTATATTGCGACAAGGGAATATTTTCATCATGGCACCGGTACATACTAAATTGATGATATTGAATTTCTCATCAGCTTCTTCTATGCCTCGTTTGTCAGTCACCTGTTCTCCTGAACGGATATGGTTCATCATTTTTTCCAGCTTGTATTCATTAATGGTACTGATATAGTCTTTCAGCCTGGCGTAATTCCCTTCTATTTCCAGTAATTTACGGGCTTCATTACTCTTGATTCGTATAATTGGTTCATTTTTCCAACTGTCATAATAAAACAGCCATCCGGTAAGTACTTCTTCTGGTGTCAGTCCTTTATATGAGGAACTACCGTAAAGTTTGACTGTAAAATCACGGGCAAAGGTTTGTAAAGGACAGATACGGTTGTTGTATAAAATATATAAATCTCCAAAATGTTCGGCTACTTCGCGCGGAAGCACCTTGGGGGATGTACTGTTTGCTTTGAGAAAATTACTGTTGAGACTGAATGCGAATAAAAGCAAGATGACTGTCAAGCTTCTGTGTAGTAAAGGGCTTTTCAGCAGTTGGCGGAACCGACTTTGCGGGCTGAAGAAAAAGAAAACGGTGGAAAGTAGCAATAAAGTATATCCTGCATAAGTGATTCCTATACCATAAGGATCATGAGATACACTAAATACGCTTCCTTCATTATCTTCACTGTAGCCTGATTGATAAAAGCGATAGTGCTGGTATGAAAATATATGATTCATGGAAACCTTCCCCTGTATCTGGCGGTGGCAGTCTTTGTCTGCTACTGAAATATGACTGATAAAGTCCATTGGAGCCAAGGTTCCTTTGTAATAAATAATTTCAAATTGGTTTAGTGTGATGCTGAAAGGTAGCTGGTGGGAAATTCCTTTGGAATCGGTGAAAGAGGTCTGTTGTTCTCCTTGGCGGACACGCATAGTGCCTTGTTCTCCATATATCCATGTGGTGAATGCCCCTGCCAATATAAAGAGAAGAGAAAGATGAAGCAAAAAAATAACAGGCTGACGATGCAGTTTGCTTTTTATGATGTATAATAAGGAAGTAATTGCGGTTACTCCCCATAAAATGACAAAAGGTACGGAACTGTAGATATACTCGTTTACAAAGTCCGTACCATATATTTTTTCCAATATAGTAGCTATAGTAAGAATCAGAAGTAATATGCCTAGCAGACTGAAGGCAGTTCGTTTTAATAATTTCATGTAGTTATAATTTTCTGAAAGATAACCAGAAGGTGAATCTTGAATTTGTCTCATCCCCCTGAATGTCCTGTCATATTATTGGTGATAGGATTCAGGAGGGAGACAATCTGTTTCATTGCTTAAATGGCATCAATAAATTTGACGATGGCGTCACGATCTTCTTTACTGAGTTCGCGGAACTTGTCAATGCTCCAGCGTGCGTCACTATTTGAAGCTCCATGCCACATAATGGCTTCAATGACATTACGTGCACGACAGTCATGCAAACGGTCGCTGTGTCCGGCACAGATTAAGGAAAGTCCGCGTCCCCAAAGAGGAGTGGTACGGCACCATCCCGTGCGGATATTGTTCTTCATTTCCAGGCGGTGTTGAACCATATCTGAATATGGCCAGATAGTTTGGTGTGGATAGCGTGGCAGACGGCTGTCACCATCTTTGAAGTATCCGTTCGGATCGGGATAATTATCGTCTCCTGTAGTCCATGACGGACGATGGCAGGTAGCACAGCCTATTTCACGGAATAATTTGTGACCTCTCTGAACTGTTTCGTCATCCAGATTCCGTGCGGCAGGAACTGCCAGTCCTCTGTGCCATATCATGAAGTTTACATAATCTTCGTCTGTCATTTCCACCGGAAGTTCCTTATTCATCAGATAGTTGTATATATCTTGTTTTACATTACCGGTCTGTTTCCATTCAGGGAAATAGTTATAAAAATCTTTTTGTACATCCGGGTCTTTGGAGGCTGTTTTGGCATACGTGTCAGTCATGTAGTGATAACGGCGGTCACTACGGGTAACATTGGTGATGTTCCAGATTGCATTGGCACCGGGACCATCCTGTATAGAAGATCTGGTCAAAGCGTAAGTATAACGTTTGGGATATTGTTTACCTGTAAGTCCCTTATAGAGTGAAGTCCACTCTCCGTTTGCGAAGATGGCTGGATTCAATTTTACACCTGCTTTTTCCTGACGTGCATATTCTGCTTTCAACGAATCATCGGGAATGGCATCTAGTAATCCGGTTCCGTAGATACCAATGGTAGATTCCAGCAAAACTACTACATCAGAGTAGTTGACAGGGGTGACAACTTGATTATAAGTAGCCTCCAAAGGTACGTAGTATGCATCTTGAGGAATAGTCACTTCCGGATAGATCAGACTGTATGTTTCTCCGTCAGGAAATTTATTTCCCCATTCGTCTGTGTAAGGCAGCCAGTCTATTTTTATCTTATCTTCATCTATTGGTGCTTTGAAAGGGGCTACAGCTTTGGTTTGAGGCATTCCCGTTAAAGAACTTAGGTAGTTATCCTTTCCATCGGTCACAACAAGTAGATATCCATTTCCCCAGTCATCAGCACGATAACGGTCTACCCGTTTGCCATGACCGTATCCGGGGTGGCAGTTCATACATGAATTGCGGATATAAAGCGGTCCCAAACCATTGAAAGGTTTGGAATTCTGCGTATAAGAACGTTCAAAGAAATATTCCCCATATTTGAATTTGTCGGTCATACCTGCATTTTCCGTTGCAGGGGTAGGATCTTCATAAGCAGAAGCGGAATTGTTGAAGGTTGTACCCAATTCTCCGCCTGCATAGGTCTCTACATTTACGTTGATATCAGGATTGACTTCCGGAGATTTGTTTTCCGGATTGTCATCGTCATTACAGGCTGTTAGCGAGAGCATTGTAAGGCCGCATAGAGCAGCAAGCCAGTGTATTTTAAATAACTTATTCATATAAGAATGTTTAAAGTTAGTTACTTTTCAAATTTATATACCAAAGAATCTACATAAGGTTGTCCTCCCCCGGTCTTTTTCACTATCATGTCTGTTGTAGAGGGGACATCCGGCAGCACAAAGCCGGTGCTTGGAGCGAATGTAAAATCACCATCTACAGCAAAAGATAGTACAATAGACCTTTTCCGGACACCCTCTTGCAGATCCTTTGTGGTCATTGGGGTAAACAGTTCTTTTTAATTGTTTCTTAAAGCTGTTTTAACATCAGACAATATGGCATCAAGATCCTGACAAGCTTTAATTGCTTCACCTGCACTTGGATCTTTAATATTGTTTACAAATGGAGCTGCCATGGCATTGATTTTGGTCAGAGCATTGTTTATGGCATTTACAACTTTTGTATCCAGTTCTTTATCTACTCCAGCAATATAGTTGTGTAGTGAGTTGGTTTCGTCACGTTCATTTTCTATACCGCCCATGTAAGCATTCTGAATACTGATGATGTTGTCATAAAAGTCTAGAATGGACTTGTGACTGTATGGTGATTCTATATAAGCAGGGTCTTCTCCGCTATAAGGTTTTCCTATTTTAGAAGTTCCTACTTCATCTGCGATAGTCTTGCAGCCGTCAATGATAGCTTGCATGGCCAATGTCCAGCTGGCGTATGTACTACCTGCTTTTCCTGCATTCAGCATATTCTCACCATAAGAATATTCACCACTGTTTACAGTGTAAGGCAGTTCTAACTCATTTGCGACTTTAGCGACACGGTCGGCATTGACAGCACTTTCGCCTCTCCATGAAAGTTCCAGCTGCCAGCAACGGTTACGCAAATCACCAGCTACAGCTACGGCGTAAGTCAGATGTAAGTCACTGATTTTAGAAACTGATTTGGGGCTACCATCTTCGAAAAGGATGTATTCAATACCATGAAATCCTAATAAAGAATTACCCAATTTCTCGCCGGCATAAATATCTCCGTCTTCACCACCCATTGCTTCTACCTGTTCCGTATTTTTCAGTGCGGTCTGTAATCCGTCCAAGTCCAAAGGCCATGAGTCAATATGCGGGTCGATACCGAAATCGGTAGCTGCCCCATACAGGAAAGCTTCACTCTTTTCCCACCATGCACGTGCTTCAAGGAAGGTTTCGCAGGTCGCTTTTACATTTGCATCAGTCTTGCTGCTTTTTAATGCTTGTAAATCTTTTACTAGCTGTTTGGTTTCATCAGCCAGGTTCTTGTAAGTAACATATACCGTGTGATCAAGATACTGTTTTGCGATTGCTTCGAATTTTGCATCTGTTTCAGACGTACCGGTATCCGGAGTCGGATCATCGTTATCACTGCATGCGCTGAAACTGCAAGTCATCATTGTTGCTACAGCAACAAGTAAGGGGAATTTTAACAAACTTTTCATACCTATTTAATTTTAAAAAATGAATAATCGGGTTTATTTAATGAAAAATCCTGCATAAGCTATGCCCAATGAAAAAGAGGGTTCGTTATTATACTGGCTTTTCAAGAAGCGTTTTGAGTATTCGGCTTTTACTACGATGTCTTTCATAGGATAGTAGTTCAAACCGACGGCCATGCGTTGTTTTTTAGTCCATTCATATTTGCTGAAACCTTTAGCAGCCTTATGATATGAGTCATAGTATTCATATCGTCCAAATACATATAGTTTTTTACCATTGTCTCTCATTTTCTTTACTTGAGAAAAAATATCATATCCTGCCTCGATTCCGGCGGCAATGGCTGTCTTGCCCACGGCTGTGTGAGGATAAGGGGACTGTGTGCTATTGTCTTGGCTTTTGTTGTGAGTGGAGATCAGATCAGCGTCTCCCAGATGGCCATAATCAAAATTGCCGCGTACTACCCAGTTATGATCATTATAATCAAAGTCGAATGCACCTATGACCACTGTTCCTTTCACATCTTTATATTTGGTGGATTTTTCATCTTTAATAATGTCGTTTTGGAAACTGTTACCTATATAGCCGCTTATTCCCATACGCAATCCTTTGACAGAGTAATTGTCGATACGTGCCGCTCCTGCCAGATTGTTGGCTACTTTAAATTCATAGGCTGATGCAGAACCATCATGAATCCATCCGCTATGATTGAACATATTAGCATTCAATGCGGGAATAACCATTGCCTCATAACGCCAGTCACCTATACGCCCCCATACACTAAGACCGGTTTCATGCCATGTGCAAGGCATTATTGTGTTTTCACCTTCAGGACGATATACTGTAAAGAACTGAGTGGGAAGATGGGCGTTGTTTATTTGTCCTATCGGCACGATGATGTGCCCTGCGCGGATATTGAAGCCCGAGCAAAAAGATTTCTGAATCCAGAACTGCTCCAAAGCCACTTCACCCCCACGTTCTATTTCTTTTTCAAATTCTCCGGCTTCTTCGTCTTCTACTTCTATAGCCGATTCTGTTCCTCCGTGTTCAAACTCTATTTCACTACCCATGCTCCATCCTTTTCCGAAATCGTAGCCAATCATGATTACTACATGAGGTAAGTCTACGCGTCCGTGTCCGTCAGAGTCTTTGTAACTGTCTGCTTTAGAATAGCGGTACATATTGTCACTATAAAAATTACGTGTGTACACTGCTTCTCCGTAACCTCCCAATGTTAGCCGGGATTTTTTTTTAGGTTCTTCCTCCGTAGTTTTCTCTGTGTTATCCTTATCTATACTTGTTGCTTTTTCTGCATAACTGTTTGCAAGACAGGCCGACAAGCATAATGAGAACAATAAAACCTTTCTTTTCATTTTTGCTTTAATTTTTATAATTTTAAATCGGTGCAAAGTTATGGGAGGTTAAAAGGGTGGGCAATACCTAAAAATGGGTATTATTTTATGAAAATTGGTAATGAGTAGGTATTAAAGCTTGAATGATGCTGTCCGGAAAGGTTTATTACCCTGTTTTTCAGTTGTAAAATGATGCATTAAAATTTAAGATGGCAAAATAATAGTCTGTTTTAGTCTTTCCACATATGGCCAGATGCATATCTTCTTGCCACATGCTTTTTTACCTTTTTAAAAGAAGGGTGTTAGGGGATTTTTCTCTGTAAAGAGTGCAAGCCTTGTAATCAGATTCATCCTTAAAAGATCTTGTTTGTATCCCTAACCCTTTCCTGCCGTGTGGTTAAGGTTTTTCTTCCTGCTTGTTTTATCTCCGCAAGCCTTTGGAGTTATCTCCATAAGCTTTGGAGTTAACTCCATAGTCTTGGGAGATAACTCCAAAGGCTATGGAGATAGAATATATCCGTATAAAAAGGTTTAATCTGAAGATAGAAAAGGCTTATACAATAGGGAGGATATGAGCATTCGTTTAATTCCGTTAGCGGGTTATTGCTTTTTTCATCCCTTCCGGTCCTTTGGACTTCATGAGGCGGAAAGATTGGTTTAGTCATTCTTTCTTTTCTTGGTCCGGATTTGTAATGACTTCTTCGTCTTCCGGATAACTCCTGTTATCTTCTTCTTCCTCGTCAATGAAAAGTTCCGGTTGTTGAGGACCTTTGTGTCTGAACAATATAGCTGCGGCTATTCCGGCCGCTGCGCCCCCCAAGTGTCCCTCCCAAGAAGTGGTGGAGGAAGCGAACTGCGGGAACATGTTCCATACCAGGCTGCCATATAGAAAGGTGACAAGCAATGACAGGGCTACTAAAGGAACGTGTTTGCGGAGAATGCCACTGAAGAACAGAAAGAAGGCGAGTGAATAAATTATACTGCTGGCACCTATATGCCATCCAGGCTTGCCTATTATAAATGTAAGTATTCCACTGACTATCCAGATGAAAAAAAGTATACCAATGCCCAAATCACGATAAAAGTAGAGCAGACACCATAATAAAAAAAGAAGAGGAAAAGTGTTCGCAAATAAATGTCCCCAATCGGCGTGTATCAACGGAGAAGTGAGAATCCCCATTATTCCTTTGGTTTCTTTGGGATATATGCCCCAGGTGATAAAATCCCAATTCATGACACTTTCCATTGTACGCAGGGTGTACAGAATGAAAAGAAGTAATAACGGAAGTCGTTTCTATGGATTTTTATGGTTTATTTTTCGAAAAATACGTAAAATTATGATTTTGTGCAAAAAGTTACCCAATCAATTTGAAATAGCGACTCTATCGGGGTAATCCATACAGGCGGTAGATTCTTCTCAAAATACTAACAGACAGGGCTTCCCGGAATCCCAACGTTCGAACACCTGCTTTTAGCCCTACGCAGCGCGTAACATCAATGCGAATTTACCGTTTGAATACTTCAAGCCTGTAAAACAACGACTTCAACTGTTGCACTCATGGCTCGCACGGCCAGCCTACACTTGCATAAAACCGCAAAGAAAAAACAAAAAGGAGTCGCACAAACTGTGCAACTCCCTGACTTTCAAGTGGACCCAGAGGGGCATGATCCCACGACCTTCGGATTATGAGTCCGCTGCTCTAACCGACTGAGCTATGGGTCCTTTTGCATCCGGGAAAATCCGAATACGGACACAAAAATAGGAATTTCGACCGGATTCACAAAATAAAAACCCATTTTTTCATTTCGAGACGCCAGCACAAACCCGTTTCGCTCAAATCGATTCCCTGTTTTACGCCCCTGCATCGCAAGAAAAACAGCCGCACCGGAATTTTCCGCAACAACTAACCGACCCGATCGCAAGATTTTTCTTCGGAAAATTAGCTAACTGGAAAAAATTTACTACCTTTGCTCCGCTTAAGCATCTAATTACAAACAAAACAAACGAAATGAAAAAAGGTATTCATCCCGAAAATTATCGTTTAGTGGCATTCAAAGACATGTCGAATGACCACGTGTTTTTGTGCAGGTCCGCCGTTTCGACAAAAGAAACCATCGAAGTGAACGGCGAAACCTATCCCGTGTATAAGATGGAAATTTCCAACACCTCTCACCCGTTCTACACCGGTAAGATGAAGTTGGTGGATACCGCTGGTCGCGTCGATAAGTTTATGAGCCGTTACGCAAAACGCTACGATAAGAAAGCCGCCAAATAGTTCGAAGGACCGTTTGACGCTTCAAAATAAAAAAGGATTCGCCTGGGGCGAATCCTTTTTTATTCTCCTTCGGCGCCCGATTCTCACCGGTCCGCATTCGCCGGATGCCGCACACTCCGACCGTCGTCAAAAAGCGCAGGGGACATCCGCTTTATCCGTCCCGAAGCTGCCGACCGGAATCGGCAGCATACGCAAGATGGTACACGACCAATCATCCGGTCCGGCCCGAAACAGGACAAAAGAACTTTTACGGAAAAAATTTGGGGGTTTGCGGCACAAACATTACTTTTGTAATCTACTAAAATTACTGTTTTTATGGAATTCGAAGGTGTCGTATATAAAATCCTGCCCCTGACACAAGGTACGTCCGCCCGGGGAGAATGGCAGCGTCAGGACGTGGTTTTCGAGCTGCCCTCGGAATTTTCACGCAAAATCTGCGTCACGTTCTTCAACAAGCCGAGCGACGTGGCCAAACTCCGCGAAGGGGCTACCTATACGGTTTCGGTAAACGTCGAATCCCGCGAATATAACGGCCGCTGGTATACCGATGTGCGGGCATGGCGCCTGCAACCCAAAGAAACCGCTCAAAACGCCGGGATCCCGCCGATGCCCGACGCGGCCCCGCTCGAAGAGCCATCGTACAGTACTCCCGCAGCAGAAGTAGACGACCTGCCCTTTTAATTTTTCACGCACGAAGGCAGAAGCCATCCGCTCTCTAAAACAACAAAATAGCCGACCCTACAAAGGTCGGCTATTTTTCGGTCCCCGGGAGGCGACTACTTCTTCACCGGAAGAGGAGAGGTCGCTG
>ERZ791718.1101-NODE-1101-length-11519-cov-2.156839_pt1 | contig 11519 bp, 7 predicted proteins | sample MGYA00510349_ERZ791718 | MGnify/ENA primary metagenome ERZ791718 (study PRJEB30046, sample SAMN00715136) | human gut metagenome | study: EMG produced TPA metagenomics assembly of the A metagenome-wide association study of gut microbiota in type 2... | reverse complement strand
CCACGATGGCACCGCCTACCTTTACTACTGTTACTTTTTCCATCTTTAAGTTTAGTTTATAGTTTATAGTTAATAGTTTATAGGGCAATCTTGCTGTAAACTATTAACTATCAACTGTTAATTCTTACTGAAGATAAGTGTATCCGAAGAGGCCATTGCGATAGGTGCCCAAGAATTCCTTGCCTTCATCGAGCGAAATCTTGCCTTCCTTCACACTCTTGGTTACCCACTGCTCCAACTGGCGGACGAGCTTCTTCGGATTGTACTGTACGTAATCCAATACCTCCTCTACGGTCTCGCCGTCGAATATCTGGTCGATGCAATATTTGCCGTCCTTCACAGAGATGTGGGCAGCATTGGTGTCGCCGAAGAGATTGTGCATGTCGCCCAGAATCTCCTGGTAGGCTCCAACGAGGAATACACCGAGATAATATGGCTCGTTCTTCTTCAATGGATGAAGAGGAAGAACGTTGCCGATATGTCCGTCGGTAACGAAGTTGGCAATCTTTCCGTCGCTGTCGCAGGTGATGTCCTGCAAGGTAGCGTTGCGGGTAGGACGCTCGTTCAGACGCTGGATAGGCATGATAGGGAAGAGCTGGTCGATAGCCCAACTGTCTGGCAGGCTCTGGAACAGAGAGAAGTTGCAGAAATACTTGTCGGCAAGAATTTTATCCAATCCTCTGAGCTCCTCAGGTACATGCTTCATGTGCTTGGCAAGATTGTTGATCTCGTGGCACACGCTCCAGTACATTGCCTCAATCTCTGCACGGGTCTTCAGATCTACGATGCCGTGAGAGAAGAGCTGCAATGCCTCTTCGCGAATCTGCTCGGCATCATGCCAGTCTTCCAGCATGTTGCGAGGATTCAGGTTGTCCCATATCTCATAAAGATCCTTCACCAGCTGGTGGTCAGTCTCCTTCGCCTCAAACTCCTCTGGCATTTCTGGCAGGGAAGCGGTTTCCAAGACATCGATGACCAGGACAGAATGATGGGCAGAGAGCGAACGGCCGCTCTCGGTGATGAGGTTAGGGTGCTCGATATTGCTCTTGTTGGCTGCATCTACGAATGTATAGACACAGTCGTTTACATACTCCTGGATAGAGTAGTTTACGGAACTCTCGCTGCTTGAAGAGCGGGTGCCGTCGTAATCTACACCGAGTCCGCCACCGCAATCTACGAAATCTACATTGTAGCCCATCTTGTGGAGGCTAATATAGAACTGGGCTGCCTCACGGAGAGCAGTCTGAATGCGGCGAATCTTGGTAATCTGACTTCCGATATGGAAGTGGATAAGGCGCAGACAGTCGTGGAATCCCATCTCGTCTATCTTCTTGAGGGCGGTGAGCAGTTCGGCGCTAGTCAACCCGAACTTAGATGCATCGCCGCCGCTTTCAGCCCATTTGCCTGAGCCTGAAGAAGCCAGTTTGATGCGGATACCGATGTTTGGCTTTACGTTGAGCTTTTTGGCTACCTTTTCGATGATATCCAGCTCATTGAGCTTTTCTACCACGATAAAGATGCGCTTGCCCATCTTCTGAGCCAGCAAGGCAAGTTCGATGTAGCTCTCGTCCTTGTAGCCGTTACAGATGATGAGCGAGTCGCTCTGTGCCTGTACGGCGATGACGGCGTGGAGTTCAGGCTTAGAGCCAGCCTCCAGTCCGAGGTTGAACTTCTTGCCGTGAGAGATAATCTCCTCAACGACCGGCTGCATCTGGTTCACCTTAATAGGATAGATGACAAAGTTTTCTCCCTTGTATCCATACTCTTCCTTTGCCTTTTGAAAACAGCTGGCTGTCTTCTCGATGCGGTTGTCGAGGATGTCTGGGAAACGGAGCAGTACGGGAGCGTTGATGTCGCGTAATGCCAACTCGTCCATGATGTCGCGCAGGTCTATCTGCGTGTTGTCCTTGCATGGAGTTACATAGACATCACCCTTGTCGTTGATGCCAAAGTAAGAAGTACCCCAACCACAGATGTTGTAGAGCTCCTTCGAGTCTTCAATAGTCCATTTCTTCATTTTCTAATCTTGCTTGCTGGAAATCAGTTTTGTTTGTTACCTTTATTATATATTACTTTATTAGATACGGCTATATGTTCAGCAGGTCTCTGATCTGCTGAACAATAGCGTTGATTTTATCATAATTGTCCATCACGTTGATATCGATGATGTGTTTTGCCTTCTCGTAGTAAGGCTCGCGAAGTTTCAGCTGCTCATGGATAAACTTGTCTACCTCTTCCGGTGTTTTGTTGAGCAGCAGAGGGCGTACGCCTTTGCCCATCTTCAGATGAGCGTGAAGGGTTTCTGGAGATGCCTTCAGGTAAAACGTTTCGCCAAGTTGGTTCATGTAGTCCATATTGTCGAAGAAACATGGTGTTCCTCCTCCGCAACTTACCACTACATTTTCAAACTCTGCCACTTCGTGTAGCATATTGTGCTCTATCTTGCGAAATCCCTCTTCTCCAACTTCGTCGAAGATCTGTTTAACGGTTTTGCGCATTCGGCTCTCGATATACCAGTCGAGATCGTAGAACATAACGCCAAGGTCTTTGGCGAGGGCTTTGCCGACCGTTGTCTTGCCGGCGCCCATGTATCCTATGATGATGATTGACTTCATTTTCTTCTGTTTCTATGACAATGAGGCATGTTTATGATTTCTTTCTGCCTCTAGCCTTTGGTTCTGGAGCAGCTTTGATAATTTCCATACACTCCTCGTATGTAAGCTCCTCTGCACTCTCATGTTTTGCCTTTGGAATGCGGTAATTCTTGCCGTCGTAAGCAATGTATGGACCATACTTGCCATTGAGAATTTCCATCTTATCGTCCTCATCGAAAACTTTGAGATGACGCTTCTCTTCGGCTTCGCGCTTTTCCTTGATCAGCTCGATGGCTCTATCCAGGGTGATGGTCAGCGGATCATCCTCCTTTGGAATAGAAACATACTTGCGGTTATGGAGGATGTAAGGGCCGTAGCGGCCAGAGCCAACTGTTACAGTAATGCCTTCATAATCACCGAGTTCTCTTGGCAGCTTGAAGAGTTCTAAAGCCTCTTCCAGGGTGATGGTTTCTATGCTCTTGTCTGATGGCAACTGGGCAAACTGAGGCTTGTCCTTATCCTCAGCAGAACCAATCTGTACCACAGGTCCAAAACGGCCAATCTTGACGAATACTGGCTTTCCTGTCTTTGGATCATTTCCGAGATTGCGCTCGCCGGCTTTGTGCTGGTTGCGGGCTTCCAGGACTTCCTTCACTTCAGGCTCAAAGCCCTTGTCGAAATCCTTCATCCAGTTGGTCCATTCGGTCTTTCCTTCTGCAATATCATCAAACTTCTTCTCTACGTCTGCCGTAAAGTTGTAGTTCATGATGTTCGGGAAGTTCTCCATCAGGAAATCGTTTACTACGATGCCAATATCAGTAGGCAGAAGCTTGCCCTTTTCAGAGCCTGCCATCTCTTTCTTCAACTTCTGGGTTATCTTGATGCCCTTCAGAGAATCTATGGTAAATGTGCGCTCTTCACCCGTCTTGTCACCCTTTACCACGTATTGACGCTGCTGGATGGTACTGATGGTTGGAGCATAGGTAGATGGACGGCCGATGCCGAGATCTTCCAGCTTCTTCACCAGACTGGCCTCTGTGTATCTTGCAGGAGCCAGAGAATACTTCTCTGTAGCAAGGATTTCTCTGCGCTGCAATTCATCGCCTTCTTTCAGGGCTGGAAGAATGTGGGAAGAATCCTCAGCATGCTCTTCATCGTCGGTTGACTCAAGATAAACCTTGAGGAAACCATCGAATGAAACAACCTCGCCGGTAGCAACAAACTTTTCGTTTGTGTTGCCGATATTGATGTTGATGGTTGTCTTTTCGAGTTGTGCGTCAGCCATCTGAGATGCGATGGTACGCTTCCAGATGAGTTCGTAAAGGCGCTTCTCCTGAGCGGTTCCTTCGATGGTTGGTTCATTCATATATGTAGGACGGATAGCCTCGTGCGCTTCCTGTGCACCCTTTGAACTGGTGTGGTAGGCACGAGTCTGGCTGTATTCCTTGCCATATTCTCTGATAATCTCATCTTTGCTGGCGTTGGAACAGAGCGTAGAGAGGTTTACGCTATCGGTTCGCATGTAAGTGATGCGTCCGCTTTCGTAAAGTTTCTGGGCTATCATCATGGTCTGTACAACGGTGAAACCAAGCTTGCGTGCTGCCTCCTGTTGCAGAGTAGAAGTAGTGAAAGGTGGTGCAGGAGAACGCTTTAAAGGCTTTTTGGTTACAGATTCAACCATAAACTTAGCGTCTTTACACTTCTCAAGGAAAGCTTCAACCTCTTCGTGGGTATTGAAACGCTGGTCCAGTTCTGCCTTTACCTCTGTTGCATTGCCGCTGTCGCTGATCAGGGCGAAAATAGCGGTAACGCGATAGTATGGAACACTCTGGAACTTCTGGATTTCACGCTCACGTTCTACTATCAGACGGACAGCAACACTCTGTACACGACCTGCAGAAAGGGCTGGCTTAACCTTTCTCCACAAGATAGGAGAAAGCTTGAAACCTACCAGTCGGTCGAGTACACGACGTGCCTGCTGGGCATTCACCAGGTTCATGTCCAGATGGCGTGGGTTCTTGATTGCGTCAAGAATAGCCTGTTTGGTAATCTCGTGGAAGACAATACGGTTTGTCTTCTCCTCATCCAATCCCAGTACTTCGCAAAGGTGCCAGCTGATGGCTTCTCCCTCGCGGTCCTCATCTGATGCTAACCAGATTTTCTTGGCTTTCTTCGCATTCGTTTTCAATTCTGTAACGAGTTTTTTCTTTTCCTCTGGAATCTCATAATCAGGTTCCATGGTTTTCTCGTTTATACTAAGTTCCTTCTTCTTCAGGTCACGGATATGACCGTAAGAAGACATAACCTTATAGTCCTTACCTAAAAACTCTTCGATCTTTTTAGCCTTCGCAGGGCTCTCGACGATTACTAAATTCTCTTGCATAAGCTTATACACAATTTTTTTCGGTTGGCAAAAGTAAGTAAACTTTTTGCTTATACCTTATTATATGGTGTTTTTTTTGGTTTTTTTAATGTTTGGGAGCCATATTTGGCTGTATTGAACCCTTTTTACCCCAATTTTGTTTCCAAATAACGATGGAGCCCCTTGCGTATGGAATCGAATGCAAACTCATCAGGATTGAGTCTGCTTAATGGTATCCAGAATGATTCTTCTGCATCGTCCATTGCTTCTATATGAGTGTCGTCTTTCACCTTCACTTCATAGAACATATCGAGGGTATGGACCATGAAACCTGAGTAAAGGTAGAGATTTGGGTAGCTGAACTGATACTTAACCTCAGTTGCATCCAGTCCGGTTTCCTCTTTTACCTCTCTTGCCATACCTTCTTCACCTGTTTCATCCATGTCAACAAAACCGCCTGGCAAATCGAGTGCCCCCTTGGCTGGGTCTTTCTTGCGCCTTACTGCCAGGAGCTCTTCCTTACTGTTGAGTATGAGAGCTACCGTAGCACTGCTTGGATTGAGGTAATAAGAGAATCCGCAGTCCTTACACTTCTTGCTCTTGATGGTGTTGATTTCGAAATGATTAGAGCCGCAAACCGGGCAAAACTGAAACTTATCTAATACGTGACTCATATTATGATTAATGTATAATGATTGATGTTTAATGGAAAAGAATTTATCTTCATGTTATAATTGAAAAGCGGCCCGCCGGCTTCGATTTCGGGCCAGGGCCGGTCTTTGACTGCTGAACAAAGATCGGCCGCTGGTTATCTGTTATTTACCAATTATCTGTACGGAATGGGAAGAGAGGCAGGTTGCCTGCATTTGCCATATTGCCGAGCTGGAAGTTGCGGAAACAGTAGCGAAGGGCTACTGGTTTCTTTACCTCAGGACTGGTTACGATGACGCACTCATTCCAAGGATCGTTGCCTTCCTGCCAGAAGTGCTTGGCTGTAGCCTTATGGAATACCTTATCTTCGCCTGCAACTTCGAAACCTTCGATACCTTCAAAGCGGTTGTAGGCTCCGTAGGTGTTGTCGAAATGCACCTTTACAGTATCACCTACAATCTTCATCTCCTTGAAGGTCATGCTCTCGCTGAAGAGTCCCTTCATGCCATAGGTCTTGCTGAGTGCCTGGAGTGCAAGACGTTCGCCTACAGGCTGTTTCTGACATGGATGAATCTGCTCAACCTCGTATGGGTAAACCAGGTCTTCTGTACAGACGATGCCACTGTTTGGAATCACCTTGGCTGCATTGAACTGCTGTTCACGGAGCTTAGGTCCCCAATCGCCATTTACGTCGCCATTATGATAAGGTGCAATCTGTACGAAATAGAATGGCAGTTCGCCCTGCTTGAAGTCTCTGCGCCACTGGGCAACGAGGTCGGCAAGACGTTTGGTATACTGGCCGTCCGGGTCGCCCACGTTAGAACATCCCTGATAGAAGAGAATACCCTTTACGCTATAGTTGAGGATAGGGTGGAAAGTTCCGTTACCCCAGAGAAGAGGGTAGAGGAAATCCCACTTAAACTTAGGGTTCTTGGTCATCTTTACAGAGTCGAGATCTTCCTTGGTGTTCTTCTTCAGGTAGTCGCGGTCGAGCCAGCTTTCTACACGGCTTCCACCCTTGTTTGCCATGACCAGACCTACCGGAATATCAAGAGTCTTGTTTATTACCTGTGCAAAGAAGTATCCTGTAGCAGATGCATCGCCTACGGTTTCCGGGTTAACCTCCTTCCATTCGCAGTTGGCATCATCTAACGGCTTACTGCTCATTACGCTAGGAATCTTTACGTAATGTACGCCTTTGTACTGGTTTGCTTCGAGCACCGCCTTGTTGTAACCTTCTACAGGGCAGTTGCCGAATCCTTTTACAGGCATCTCCATGTTGCTCTGACCTGCACAAACCCATACTTCTCCTGCCAGCACATTGTTGAGAGTGGTCTTTTCGCCATCATCGAAAGTGATGGAGAGTGGGGTGTAGCTCGCCTTCGGGGTTTGTACTTTGATAGCCCATTTGCCATCCTTTCCGGTCTGGGCAGAATATTTCTGCCCAGACCATGAGGTGGTTACCTCTACTGTGGTTCCTGGTTTGTCCCATCCCCAGAGGCTAGCCTCTGTGTTTTGCTGTAAAATCATGTTGTCACCCAAGATGTGTGGCAACTTTACTTTAGCCTGTGCTCCTGTTGTGATAAGTGCCAAGGCTGCCATTGCTAAAAATTTCTTATTCATTTTTTAGGGTTTAAAAGTTTATCGTTTTTTTGTTCTTAAGTTCCTTGTATGGTTCGTATTCAGATATTGCCATCTATGTTATCATGAAAGCAGATACAAAACTGACATCAAAGAATAAGAGTTAGAAGCTGGAAGATGAAAAGCCGAAACTGTTCTCTCCAAACTTCTAACTCCTGGTTATCTTAAAGAAGGTTCTTGATGGCTGCCTCTATGTCCTTAATCTGTGCATCACGTGCCTGCAGGGTGTTGGTGCGGTCGATCAGGAAGAAGGTAGGAATGCTCTGGACATTGTAGAGAGCCAGACTCTTGCCCTGAATGCCATCTTCATCGCGTACGCAAATCCAAGGGATGGCAGCGGTAGAGGTCTTCCAGAAGTGCTCGTCAGGGTCTACTGATACCTGATAAATCTCCAGTCCGGCAGCATGATACTTGTTGTAGAGTTCACGCAACATCATGATGCGCTTGGTGCTCTCTTTGCTGGCGAAGAGATGGAAGTCGAGCAGTACCACCTTGCCCTTGAGGTCGGAGAGGCGGCGTACCTGTCCCTTGTTGTCCTGAAGTGCAAGTTCGATGCATCCGTTTACGCTCACCTTGCTGGCCTCAATCTGCTGCTGTGCCATCTGGTTCTCGATGATGCGGATGTCCTTCATTCCCTCGATGGCGATATTGTGGAGGTTCTTGCCACGCTCAGCGCCAGGATAGTAGGTATCCCAACTGGTTGCTACGGCAGCAAATACCTTCACGTCATCTTTGTTGTTGCGAGGGTTGAAGATAAGTGTATTCACATTGCCCAACTGTACCGTTTGGAAGAGCGCATAGTAAGCGTATGCCTTCATTGGCTCCTTGAAGATGTAGTTGGTCTTGATGTCCTGTTTGTAAGCCTGGAGCATGCGGCCTACGATGGATTCGATAGAATCGTTGCCGATGTTAGGATCTTTCACGAGCCCGTTGATATTGCTCTGGAGAGTCATCTGCTTAAGAGACAACTCCTTGATCTTGTTGCAGTTTTCTGAACCTTCCACTTCGTATTTGAAGCTCATCTGCGGATAAGCTGCCTTTACCTTGACGGTTTCTGTAGAATCGATGGAAAGATTGATGGTTTGGTTGGCGATGCGTAAGCGGTAGAACTCTGGGGTAACAGAGTCCATGGCAGCCTCGTCGAAGGCAAAGGCACCATCCTCGCCCAGTTTCACAGAGTCGATTTTCACAGGACCGTTCAGGCTGATGTTCTCCAGATAGAGCATAGAGTCCTGAGCCTCTGTGATATTGCCGTTGATGTGGAATTTCTTGTTGTTACAAGAAGTTAAAGCCAGTGCAGCTACCATAATCGCTGCCACTGAAAAGAGTCTAGTTATCTTCATGAATTTTATTATTTTGCAAAATTATCGAGTGCAAAGATAGTAATAAAATTGCGAATAATGCACCTTCTATAGATAAATTATTTAAAAAAGTGGAAAATAATTGCTGATTTATTTGTTTATTAATAATTAAAGAGGTATCTTTGCAGCGTTTTAGATATTTTAGATGTTAGACAAAACAATAAGTTTTTTAATTTAGATGAACGTAATTACAAAAAGTGTTCAGTTGCCTGATGGAAGAACCATCACAATTGAGACCGGAAAAGTTGCAAAACAGGCTGATGGTGCTGCGGTTCTCCGCATGGGTAACACAGTGCTTCTCGCAACTGTTTGTGCAGCAAAGGATGCAGTTCCGGGTACAGATTTTATGCCTTTGCAAGTAGATTATCGTGAGCAGTACAGTGCTGCAGGTCGTTTCCCTGGTGGTTTCACCAAGCGCGAAGGCAAAGCCAGCGATGAGGAAATCCTTACCTCTCGTCTCGTGGACCGTGCTTTGCGTCCACTTTTCCCTTCTAACTACCATGCAGAAGTTTACGTACAGGTAATGTTGCTCTCAGCCGATGGTGTTGACCAGCCAGATGCCCTCGCAGGTTTCGCTGCTTCAGCTGCCATGGCTTGTTCAGATATTCCTTTCGAGTACTATATCTCTGAGGTTCGTGTAGCTCGTATCAATGGTGAGTATGTTGTAAACCCTACATTCCAGCAGATGGAAGAGGCAGACATGGATATCATGGTTGGTGCTACCAAGGACAATATCATGATGGTAGAAGGTGAGATGAAGGAAGTTTCTGAGCAGGATCTCATTGGCGCCCTCAAGGTGGCTGCCGAGGCTATTAAGCCTATGTGCGAACTCCAGTATGAGTTGGCTAAGGAGAAGGGTACTGACGTGAAGCGTGAGTATGACCATGAGATCAACGATGAGGAACTCCGTGAGCAGATTAAGTCTGAGCTTTACAAGCCAGCTTATGATATCAATCATCAGGCTTTGGAGAAGCATGCACGTCAGGATGCTTTCGATAAGGTTTTGGCTGATTTCCTCGAGAAGTATGACGCTGCTCATACCGATCTTTCTGAGGAAGACTTGGAGGAGAAGCACGCTGAGGCTACCCGTTACTATGATGACGTAATGCGCGATGCTATGCGCCGTTGCATCCTCGACGAGGGCTTGCGCCTTGATGGCCGTGCTACTACAGAAATCCGCCCTATCTGGTGCGAGGTTTCTCCACTCCCAATGCCTCACGGAAGCGCTATCTTCCAGCGTGGTGAGACTATGTCTCTCTCTACATGTACTCTTGGTACAAAGATGGATGAGAAGCTTATCGACGGTGTGCTCGAGAAGAGCTACCAGCGCTTCCTCCTTCACTATAACTTCCCTCCATTCTCTACAGGTGAGGCTAAGGCTCAGCGCGGCGTAGGTCGTCGTGAGATTGGTCACGGTCACTTGGCATGGCGTGGTTTGAAGGGCCAGATTCCTGCAGACTTCCCTTACACAGTACGTTTGGTAAGCCAGATCTTGGAGTCTAACGGTTCTTCTTCTATGGCTACGGTTTGTGCCGGTACCTTGGCGTTGAGAGACGCGGGTGTCCCGATGAAGAAACCGGTATCCGGTATCGCTATGGGATTGATCTCCGAGAACAAGGGTACGAACTACGCCATCTTGTCTGATATCTTAGGCGACGAGGATCACTTGGGTGATATGGACTTCAAGGTAACGGGTACGAAAGACGGTATCACGGCTACCCAGATGGATATCAAGGTAGACGGTTTGTCTTACGAGATCCTTGAGAATGCTTTGGCTCAAGCTAAAGAGGGTCGTATGCATATCTTGGGCAAGATATTGGAGGCTCAACCGGAAGCTCGTGAGGATTTGAAACCTCATGCACCTCGTATCGAGACGATGATTATCGGTAAGGAATTCATCGGTGCGGTAATCGGCCCGGGCGGTAAGATCATCCAAGGTATCCAAGAGAAAACGGGAGCTACGGTATCTATCGATGAGGTAGACGGCGTAGGAAAGATCGAGATCTCCGGCACGAATAAGGCTACGATCGACGCGGCTGTCAAGGCGATCAAGGCTATCGTCGCTGTTCCTGAGATCGGAGAGGTTTATGAAGGAAAGATTTCCTCTATCATGCCTTATGGTGCATTCGTTGAGTTCATGCCGGGTAAGGATGGTTTGCTTCACATTTCCGAGATCGATTGGAAACGTCTGGAGACCGTTGAGCAAGCCGGCTTGAAGGAAGGCGATACGGTTTCTGTCAAGTTGGTTGATATCGATCCGAAAACAGGCAAGTTCAAACTTTCCCGCAAGGTATTGCTTCCGAAACCGGAAGGTTACGAGGAACGTCCGCCAAGACCAGAAAGAGGTGAGCGTGGACCTCGCCAAGATCGTGGAGACCGTGGTCCTCGTCAGGATCGTGGTGATCGCGGACCTCGCAGGGAGTACAGAGACTAAGATAAGGTCTTATACATTATATATTATCCCGGGTAGATTAAACACTATCCGGGATTTTTTTATCAAATCATCTACCACACCTACAACTATAGCTATAATCAATTGGTCATAAGTTATTTATCGGGTGGTGGTAGATAAATAGCATCTACCACTATTGGCTCGTATCTACAACCATTTACTACTTTTCAATCACAAAACACCACCGTCCCCTACTCGCCAACCGTATTATTAGTCCTATCTTTTTCAAGAAGCGACCGAAGACGGAGACATTGCTTAGCCGGCAAGCTATCTATTTGGTCATGCTTCATATATCATCTAAAAAACTGATTAATTGACATTTATAGTTTTTCTTGGTATAAAACAAAAGTTTTCCGCTATGGAAACATTTGTTTCCTCATGAGGAAACCTTAGTTTTGTGCTTACGAAACTTTAGTTTTCCCTAGGAGAAACTATTTGTTCGCCTAAGGGAAACGCGT
>ERZ791718.1099-NODE-1099-length-11536-cov-5.806114_pt1 | contig 11536 bp, 15 predicted proteins | sample MGYA00510349_ERZ791718 | MGnify/ENA primary metagenome ERZ791718 (study PRJEB30046, sample SAMN00715136) | human gut metagenome | study: EMG produced TPA metagenomics assembly of the A metagenome-wide association study of gut microbiota in type 2... | reverse complement strand
TAAATGTTCGGCAGTAACTGTTTTCAGTTTGCGGTCTGCAATCGGGTGTTTTTTGATACAGCGGATTGCACCAAGATAATTTTCCACTGTGCCGTTGCTGAGTGTCCCGGTTTTCAGTTCTTCTTCCGCCCACATATCCAGAAGCTCTCCTACCGTAAGGCTGTCTGCCTTTGCGACAAACTTCTTATTTTCGTAATCTTCCAGTGCTTTGCGGAGAAGTTTTTCCGTCTCACTTTTACTTTCGGTTCCAGCATATTCTTTCTGAACCATTTTACCGCTTGCATCTTCTACATAGAAGCGATAGTACCATTTTTTTCCTTTTTTTCTAACAGATCCTTTTGCCATAATTGTATTTCTCCTTTCGATATCAGACAATCGGAACTGTTGAAATGCTTCTTGCGTGTAAGTATATCACAACTCCGGTTGTCTTACTATACCGATTCAGAATCCTCATACATAACTTCGGATAAAAGATTGGCAAGTCTTTGTTCGGCTGCTTCCGGTTTCTTTGAATAGAGCCTTATCACATCTGCCATATCGTTAAATGCGTTGACAGTATGTGTGATCTCTCTGAGAAACATAATCTCATTATATTCATCTTTCGATTCGAATCCCATTACTTTGGCAATGTCCGCATCTTTGGTACTGCCTTTGTAATTTTTACAGGCGAACTGAAACGAATCCAGAAACAGTTCATATTGCTTTAACATTAACAGCAGTAAGTCTTTAGAAAAAGCGTCTTCTGTTTTATTAAGATCAAGAGGTAACTGTTTGAGAATATCGCCCATCACATCACGAATCTGCAATTCCTTCTTATCCGTAATATCAGTTTCATATTCATCGGTTTCCCCTTTGAGCCATTCAATCGATACATGAAGTGCTTCCGAAAGACCTTCCAGTACCATCTTTTTGGTATTGTCAATCGAACCATTCTCATAACGCAGGATTGTGGAAGCGGTAACTCCCATCTTCTCTGCGACATAAGGCTGTGTCAGATTTAATTCGAGACGGCGCTGTTTTGCCCTGCTGCCGATCAGCTTGCGTAGTTCTTTATCTTTCATGCTGATGTGCCTCCTTTTTCGGTATGTCATTACTATACCACGCAACAAAATATATTGCAATATGCAATTTATAGAAAACGAATGAAATTTCATAATGCTTGACAAAGCAATATAAACACGCTATACTGACAGCACAAATGAAATTGCATAATGCAATTCGAAAGGAGGTGGTCATATGACGCAAAGAAAGATTGCCTTATCTATTGAGGAAGCTGCTGATTATACGGGAATTGGCAGGAACACCCTGCGAAAGTTGGTAGAGTGGAAGAAACTTCCGGTATTGAAGGTTGGGAGAAAAGTCCTGATCAAAACGGATATGCTGGAACTTTTTATGGAAGCCAACGAGGGCAGGGACTTGAGGGATAAGGGAAATGTGAAAGCAGTCACAAGAAACGGTTCAACTTAAAAAAGCGGTTCCCGAAGAAACCGCCAAAGGTTCTATCAGACCGGAGTCATGATATACCTACACGCAAGCAGATTATACCATGTACTTCGTCTGACAGACAACAGGAAACTTATGTTTGGAAGAAAAAGAAAGGACGATGATATTTATGGCAAGATCAACAAAGAGTTATGAGGAGCGTATGCTCCAGTTGGAAAAGAAAGAACAGGAAAGCCTTGAGAAAGCAAAACAGTATGCAGCACAGAAACGGGAACTGAAGAAACGTCAGAAAGATGTGGAAACTAAAAAGCGGACACACAGGCTCTGCCAGATTGGCGGTGCAGTGGAATCGGTACTGGGTTCTGCGATTGAGGAAGATGATATCCCAAAGCTGATCGGCTTCTTAAAAAGGCAGGAAGCAAATGGGAAATTCTTCTCAAAGGCAATGCAGAAAGAGCCAGTTGCAAATACGGAGGAAGTGTAATGCCGGAGGGAGTGGATTTTCCATTCCCTTCATTGCTTTTTCATGAAGGGCGCACTTATGGACAACCAGAGGTCGTCCGTATAAGTTTGCCACAGGTGGCAACCGGTCTGCGCTTACGCTTGCCGGGCTCGTTCCGTCGGCGGGGCTTTCAGCCAGACCTGCTCATGCCGCAGGAGGCACTCTTCGCCAGAGGGGCGCATTCCATGCAGGCTGTTATGCACAGGGCACTCTTACGCAGAGGGCGTTCCGGCAGATACCATTTTCTTTTTGGGAAAACGTTACCTGCCGGAAATCAAAGCCGGATACGGCAGAAAGGGGGAAACGGAGCATGGCGATTTTTCATTATACAGTAAAGATTGTTGGACGCAGCAAAGGAAAATCCATCATATCGGCGTCTGCTTATCTCAATGGCGATGTGATGAAAAATGAAGAAACAGGCAGGATCAGCTACTACACTGCCAAAAAAGAAGTCGTTTATACCAGCCTGTTGATGTGTGAAAATGCACCACAGGAATGGCAGAATGTACCTGCTGAAAATATCAGACGGTTCCAGAAATCTGTCCGATATAAAAGGGCAGATAACCAAAATGCTGCACTGGAAAAATTCAAACTTACTTTTCAGAAGCAGCGTTTATGGAATGAAGTCTTGAGGATAGAAAAAAGTTCAGATGCACAACTCGGCAGGTCATTTGAGTTCTCACTTCCGAAAGAATGGAGCCGACAGGAACAGATTGATTATACAACTGAATATATTCAAAAGACCTTTGTAGATAAGGGAATGTGTGCGGATTGGAGTATCCACGATAAAGGAGATGGTAATCCCCATGTGCATTTACTTGTGACGATGCGACCATTCAATCCAGACCACTCATGGGGGAACAAAGAAATCAAGGATTGGGAGTTTGTCAGAGATGAAAATGGAAATATTGTGGTGGATGAATCCCATCCGGACTGGTGGCAGGATAAAAAGAACCCTGACCGTCATGGAATCCGAATCCCCGTACTTGATGAAAATGGAGTCCAGAAAGTCGGGACAAGGAACCGCAAACAGTGGAAACGTGTATTAACCGATGCTACCGGGTGGAACAATCCGAAAAATTGTGAGCTATGGCGGAGCGAATGGGCAAACGTCTGTAATGCACATTTGAAAACGGAAAATCACATTGACCACCGTTCTTATGCAAGGCAGGGAAAATTAGAGATACCGACGATCCATGAGGGCGCAGATGCCAGAAAAATTGACGAGAAATTTCAAAACGGACAGACATCCTCTACTTCATGGAAAGTAGAGGAAAACCAGATCATAAAAAGACAAAATGCACTGCTGGATAAAATACAGATTTCTTTTGGAAAAGTATCCAGTGCATTAACACAATGGAAGGAGCGATTGCGTGACATTAGAAGAAAGCCGGGAAGTCATTCCCATGATGGAGACAATGATAAACCAGATCGAGGAACAGCAGAATCTTATGGCAGAGATGGTACAGGAATTGCAGGAACGGGACAGGCAGCTCCTGTCTTTTCAGGAGCAGAACCAGAGTTTAAAAAGCTTAAACAGCGAATTATCCAGGCTGCTAAATCTTTTGCCAGATACAGAAGAACTGCTCTCACAGATCGAGCAACAGAAAACCAGAATCGAACAGTTGGAAAACGAGAATCAGCAATGGCAGGAATTAACGCAGAAGCTGAACAACGAGAACAGCTTATTGCAGAAACAGAACAGCGAATTGCTGACCTTAAACAGCAGATAGAGAAAGCGAGGGAGATCGATGAGCGAATGCAGAAACTTAGAGAACGTCGGGCAGGTGGAAGAACTTCTGCTGATGACCGAACAGATGCAGGACGAACTGGATCAGAAAGACCAGACAATCCAGGAACTAAACAGGCAGCTAAGCGAATCGCTGACCTTGAACGAGAAATTGAACAGCGAAAACAGAGCCGAGAATATCGAAGCATTGCGGACAAGATTAAGGCAAACAGAGGAACGATTGACCAGCGAGACAGACAGCAGGAAAAGAGCCGACGCAGAAGCCGTGGCATGGAAATTTAAGTATGAAAAAGCAGAGCAGGAAAAACTTTATGCACAGACACACCAAAAGACGGTAGAGGTAGCTGTTGAGAAAAAAGTGCCTTATGAGAAATGTGAAAAATGTGACCGTACTGCTTACCGGAAAGCAAAAGAAAAATGCGATAGCCGTAAAAGCCAGTTAGAAAAGAAATATAAAAATATGACGATTGGTTATGAAAGTATCTTGTTTCTACTGGCATGGTACAGCATAACAACAACACTGTTTACTGCGATTCTTTCGCCGGTTTTCCTTAACGACTGTATCGTCTTTTTCGGTGCGTTAGGAAAAGGAATGGGAAGTTTATTTCGGGAGTTTGTGACAGGTGCAGACTCTTTCGGACAGTTAAGCAGTGGAATACCTAACAGTATTCTTTCCGGGATTGTGTACTGGCTGATTGCCGGTACTGTCATGGCAATTTTATTCGTAATAACCGGGTGGCTGATAATCGGGATTGGTTATCAGGTAGGAAAAATCTACCGGAAATATTGTTGGGATATCATCAGTATCGTGGTAGCGATAACGAGTACAGCTGTTGTAATTTACTTTGGAGAATGGATTAAAAACGCTAATCCGATAAATCTTATTGTATTGCTATTACTGTCGCATATTATTTATATTGGAATCAGATGTTATGTGAAAGACTGGATGGAAGAACGAGGATATTATTAAAAGAGGACAGGGAAATTTCATAATCTTCCTGTCCTTAGTAAGGGACTATTGATTGTTTATATAAAGAAAAAGTATATAAATAAATCTTGACAATTAGTACGAACTCGGACTATAATACAAAAGTCCGGATTCGTACTAATTTAAGGAGGAAAAAGATGAGAAAAGATAATAATATGATAATACAGTTGCAACGATATTATGCTTTATGGAAAGAATGTACAGCAATGTATGAGGAATGGTCAAAGGATCAGGGACTGTCTTCAAATGGAGTTTTTGCTTTGTATTCATTTTATGAAAGTAATGGAAGATGCACGCAGAAAATGATAAGTGAAAAATGGAATATACCTAAGCAAACGGTAAATACGATACTAAAAGATTTTCAGAAAAAAGGATACATCAATATGGTATCTGATGATTCAGACAAGAGAAATAAGCTGATATGCCTCACAGAATCAGGAATGGAATATACGAAAGATATCATAGAAAAACTGCACTCAAAAGAAATATATGTAATCGAAAAAATGGGATTAGAGAATATAGAAAGTCTTAATGATAATACAGAGCTGTTTATCAGACTTTTCAAGGAAGGAGATTGTAAGAAAAATGAATCATAAATCATTATTTTTTAAATATGTTATTCCATCTATTATAGCATTTGCATTATCAGGAATATATGCGATAGTGGATGGATATTTTGTAGGCAATACCATAGGAGATGCTGGACTTTCGGCTATTAATATTGCATATCCGATTGTGGCTTTGATTCAGGCTCTTGGAACAGGAATTGGTATGGGAGGAGCTGTTTATTACTCAATTAATGCAGCAGAAAAGAAAGGAAAACGGGCAGAAGAATTTATTGCTACAAGCTGGTGGCTTCTTGTAATAGTAAGTGTTATCAGTACCATAATTATTTACTCCTTTTCGTCTAAAATTTTAGGATTGCTTGGAGCAGATGGAATTATATTAACAAATGCGACAGATTATATCAAAATTATAGCACTTGGAGCAATATTGCAGATTCTTGGAACTGGAATGATGCCATTCATTAGAAATTATGGAAACTCTTTCTGGTCAATGTTTGCGATGGTTGGTGGATTCATAACCAATATTGTTCTGGATTTTATCTTTGTATGGATATATGAAATGGGCATGAAAGGTGCAGCCACAGCTACAATAGCCGGACAGGGTGTGACTGCAGCAATTGCAATCATATACGCATTATATAATAAAAAGTTTTATGTGTATGTATCCTTAAAAAATGTAAAAGAAATGTGTGGCGCTATATTCAGAGTAGGTCTTGCACCATTTGGGCTAGCATTGACTCCTAATATTTCATTGGTGTTTATAAACCGATTCTCCGCTTCTTATGGGGGAGAAAAAGCTATTGCAACTTATGCATGTGTATCCTATATTATCTGTATCATATATCTCATATTGCAGGGCGTAGGTGATGGAAGTCAACCTTTAATGAGCCGTTTTTATGGTGAGAAGGATCAAGAAAGCCTGAGAGGAGTTCAGAGAATGGCATACATTTTTGCAATAATTCTTGCTGTTTGTGGTGGAATTATCATGTATGTAAACAGAGCAAATATTGGAGGGGTTTTCGGAGCTTCTTATGAAGTAAGTATTGAGATTTCTAAAATTGTACCTATATTTTTAGTGTCATTACCATTTGTTGCGATTACCAGAATAGCGACAGCTGGATTTTATGCTACTGAAAAAAGTGGATTGTCATACATTCTTACATTCATTGAACCAGTATTGATGCTGATATTTATGCTTGTTTTACCACCTTTATTTGGTGGACAGATTATGATATGGTGGAGTACGGTATTGGCACGTGTTTTTTCAGCGATTCTGGCATTCATACTAATAAAATATTGCGAAAAGGGAGATTTGCAATATGGAATACAGAAAATTTAACAATCAGATAGTAGCAAGAATAATCTAGGTTTATCTATTGTATTTTTAAGGACAGCCTCATAGCAATAGGGCTGTCCTTTTAAAATTATGAAGCTAATTTTTAATAAATTCTAGTAGATTTTGATTGGAATAATCATAACTCTAATGAATCTTCAGCATCTACCCACATCTGTAAATTCCCATCAAGATATAACCTTGCATATTCTAATGGCTCATCGATTGCAAGCGATGTCAAAGCACAATCAGATCCAGGTGTGGTTCTTAAATTTTTTTCTGCTTCCCAACAATCAATACGGAGTATATAGCCCGTATTAGTATATACATCAATGCTGTTGCACTGTGGATTGTATTCTGCAAATATTGTTCTCATCGTATCCCATCTCCTTATCATTTAATCAATCAGTAGTAGCAAAAATTAAGAAGCATTTCAATCAGTTCACCATGTCACTTTTATTTTGTGTTATACTGTCTTATAGATTTTTCTTGCCCTTGTATTTGCCCTTATCAGAGTGCATAAACACTGATGGGACGATATAACACAAGGGAAATAATAAGGGAAAGCTCACCTGCGACAAATCCAGTGTTTTCAAGGGGGTGCGAAGAATTTAATAATAAAATATAACAGTTATTAAATTTCTTAAAACAGGTGAAATCTCAATCGGAAGTTGAAAAATGCAGATGAAGCAAAAGACTATGGTTTGGATGTTCCTATTTATACGATCGAGTATACAGATGATAATGATGATGTCATTTCTGTTTATTTCGGAAATAATACAGGGGACAATATTTATGCAACATTAGAAGGGGAAAAATCTATTTATACTGTTTCGAGTCAGGTCATTGAAGATTTAAATTATACAGAAGAAGATCTGATACAACTTGACGACTATCCATCGATTGGAAGTGGCAATCTTGAGAAGGCAGTTATTACGCAAAATAAAAATTCTGTTGTATATGACAGTGCAGACGAGACGCAGACGGAACAAATAATCGCAATAGCCGGAGGCCTTGGAGCTGTGCAGCTGTCCACAACGGCAGATTATTGTGCAGAAGAAAAAGAATTATCAGAATACGGCTTGGATGAAGATTTAAGGGCTGCGGTAGAAGTGACTTATCAGGAAGATGAAAAAGAAAAGAAACTGACATTATATATAGGAAACCGGGTCGGGGATGACAGATATGTGATGTTAAATGATTCAAAGATTGTGTATCTGGTTTCTGATGCAATATGTGGAAATATATTAAATGAAGAAGAATAAAAACAGGTTATAAGCAGTAAGATTTTATATTCTTTTAATTGACTTTGCAGGAGAAACGAGAGAGAATGTTATTCATATCAAAAAGGCATTAATGCAGAAGGATGGATGGAAATGAAAGAAAAATTAATACGTTTTATGCAGGGCAGATACGGTATCGATCAATTATCGAAGTTTCTTCTGATCACGGGATTGGCGGTAGTTCTTTTATCGGCGTTTTTCGGAGAAACCGCGGTGAGCATGCTTTTATATATTTTCGGCTGGGGAGTCGTGATCTACTGTTATTTTCGGATATTTTCAAGAAATGTACAGAAGCGGTACGCAGAAAATCAGGCATATCTTATGAAAACATACAAGATAAGAAATTGGTTTCAGAATCAAAAAAACATCTGGCAGCAGAGAAAAGTGTACCACATTTATACATGTCCGTCATGTAAACAAAAAATCCGCATCCCGAAGGGCAAAGGGAAAATTGAAGTAAGATGTCCGAAGTGCGGCACGACTTTTATAAAGAAAAGTTAAGCTGTGCAGACAACGAAAATATAGAACTGAAAAGTAAGAAATCCCCGTAACAATGAACTGCTCCAAAAAGTCTGACTTTTTTGGAAGAGTTCGTTGTTACGGGGATTTTGTTTTCGGTTTCAATAACGATATCTTTACCAGCTAGGGAAGAAAAGGTTATTTCCGATGTTGACTCCCGGTCGGTTTGTAGATCCTGCATAGAGGAAATAATAACAGTCTGCCACTGCCGCAAGTCTTGCGCCGTTGATCGCATCTTGCGCAACCTGCATAGATAAAGAGGTCGGACCTTTCTTCAGAACAGCGTCAAGACGACCTGTCCATACCGGTTCAAACTGTCCGCTTGCATAGATAACTCCTCTGATCGTATTCGGAAAACGAGGACTTTCCACACGGTTTAATATTACAGTTGCGACAGCAAGCAGAGAATCATAGTTCTGATGAGCTTCACACTGCAGGATCGCCGCAAGAAGTGTGACGTCATCCGCAGAAGCGTCGATCTGTCCGCCGTTGTTTGTAATAGTACAAAACCGGCGTGCCCCGCCTTTTTGCGGGGGCGGCCCCAGTCGCTCTGCCTCAAGGCGGGCAGCCTCTTCAGCCTTTGCTTTTTCTAATTTGGCTTGTACTTCCGTAAGATTTGTTGAAGTCGCCTTTGCTTTTTCCTGGAGTTCCGTCTGTTTTTTCTTAAGTTCATCTTTCAGATCAAGAAGTGAATCCTGCTGAGTTTCTAATGTGTTTTTCTGATCTTCGATATTTTTATAAATATTTTTCAGATCGTCAAGGGCAGTTTTGTCATATTCGCTCAGATTTTCGATAAAATCAGCTTTGTTTATAAAATCTGCCATGTTTTCCGCCGAAAAGAGCATCTCAAGCAGTGTTGCGTTCCCGTGTTCGTACATATATTTAATACGGGATTTCATATTTTCATACTGCTCATTTTCGTTTTCTTCAGCTTCGACAAGTGCATCGGAAGTACGGGCAATCTCACCGTTTAAGATCTCAACCTGCATTTCTGTTGCAGAGATCTCTTCGCTCAAAGAGAGAATATCTTTGTTGATACCGTCTAATTCACTTTCGAGTGCAGAAGTCTGTCCTTTTAAATTGTCAATGTTGTCATCTGCAAATGAAGGAAAAACTGAAAGTACAATTCCGAGAGAACTGATCAGGATGATGCCTGATTGTATCCACCGTTTTTTGTAGAATTTCATAGCTTTAAATTCCTTTCTTGAAGCATTTTTTAAGTGCTGAACAATCATTATACTACAAATTGCGTTATTTGGCAAACTTTGATATGATAAAGGCTGAGAAGGCCGCTTTTAAAAGCGGCGAAAGACAGAACGGAAAAGAAAGAGGTATATCTATGACGCATAAGATAAAAATGATCGGACTTGACCTGGACGGAACATTGCTGACGGATAAAAAGGAACTGACTGTGCGGACAAGAGAAGTTCTTGCAAAGGCGATCAGAAGCGGAATCGTCGTACTTGTAGCTACGGGGCGTCCGTGGATGGGAGTTCCGGAAGAATTGAGAGAATTTCCGGGTATGAATTATGCGCTGACGTCTAATGGAGCAAGGATTATCGACACTCGTACGGGAAATGTAATAGAAGAACATCTGTTGTCTGTCAAATCAGCGAAAAAGGCGTTGGAAATTTGTCGAAAATATGATACTCTACAAGAGGTATATTTTGATGGACAGGGATATGCTCCGGCAGAAAAAATGGAGTTTGTGGAACGATATCACAAAAATCCGAATATGTGGGAATATATGCGTAAAACCCGTATTCCGGTGGATGATATTTTTGAACTGGTAGACAGAGAAAACAGAGGTCTCGATAAAACGCAGGCATTATTTGCGGATATGTCCGAGAGAAAACGTGCGTGGGAAGAACTTGCCCGTCATGAGGATTTGGAACTGGTCGGATCTCTTCGTTATAATATAGAAGTGAACGCGGCGGGAGTCAATAAAGGAACAGGACTTGTCAATCTCGGAAGCAGGCTTGGTATTAAGCGGGAAGAGATCATGGCGTTCGGAGACGGAGATAACGATACCGTGATGCTGAAAGAAGTCGGTTTCGGCGTCGCAATGGCAAACGGAGAGCCGCAGGTGAAAGAAGCTGCAGATTATATCACACTGTCAAATGAAGAGGACGGCGTTGCGCAAGCGATTGAAAGATTTGTTCTCGGAGGAGGAGAAGCAAGATGTTAGAAGCATTAAAAGTAATTATATTCGGTATTGTGGAGGGAATCACGGAATGGCTGCCGATCAGCAGCACGGGGCATCTGATCTTGTTGGAAGAATTACTGCATTTGAAACAAAATCAGGCGTTTCTTGACATGTTTTATGTTGTGATCCAGCTTGGAGCGATTCTCGCAGTTGTAATTTTATTCTGGAATCAGATCTGGCCATTTGGAAAAAAGGATAACAAGGAACCATTGGCGAAAACTGGCGCAGGTGCGTATATAAAATGGGATATATTTAAACTGTGGTTTCACATTGCGTACCGGCAGCAATCGTAGGTGTACTTTTTGATGAACAGCTGGAAGCATTATTTTACAATTACCAGACAGTAGCAATTATGTTGATCCTGTTTGGTGTAGCATTTATTGTGATTGAGAATTATCACAAAGGAAAAAAGGCAAAGGTGAATACCCTTGTCGGAATTGATTATAAACTGGCATTCTGGATAGGAATGTTTCAGCTGATTGCAGCGATTTTTCCAGGAACATCCCGTTCTGGAGCAACAATTGTCGGAGCATTATTACTTGGAATTTCCAGAACTGTTGCAGCGGAATATACATTTTTCCTTGCAATCCCGGTTATGTTTGGAGCCAGTCTTTTGAAAGGTGCAAAGTTTTTGATGAATGCAACTATGACTTCTCAGGAAGGTGTAATCCTTGTGGTGGGAATGGTTGTTGCATTTGCAGTGTCGCTCGTTGTAATTAAATTTTTAATGGGATATATTAAGAAACACGATTTCAAAGTGTTTGGATGGTACCGTATCATTCTTGGTGTCATCGTGTTATTATGCGGATTTGCCGGCTTTATCGGATAAAATACAGCATACCGTAAGTTTTGTTATTAACCGTATTGGAAGGATAATAGATACCGTTTTCCTCTGCAATAAAGAAGCCGCATTTTTTGTGGGTTGCGAGGGAGGCGGTATTTGTTT
>ERZ791718.1096-NODE-1096-length-11554-cov-1.422558_pt1 | contig 11554 bp, 15 predicted proteins | sample MGYA00510349_ERZ791718 | MGnify/ENA primary metagenome ERZ791718 (study PRJEB30046, sample SAMN00715136) | human gut metagenome | study: EMG produced TPA metagenomics assembly of the A metagenome-wide association study of gut microbiota in type 2... | reverse complement strand
CTCATGAAACAGGATCGGGCCGGTGCAGCTTCCGCCGCATCCGCTTTTGCAGCTTCCGGTGCAATCATCCGCACACGTTACCGTGCATCCTGTACAAGATGTATCGCAGGATGCCTTGCAGTATTCTCCGCAGGTGGTGCCGCAAGTACTGTTGCATGTGTTATCACAAGATTTTCCGCAGCTTACGATACAGGAAAACTGGCACGTTCCACCACAGTTGCCTCCGCAGTTTGCCTTGCAGGATGACACGCACTGAGAATCACAGTTGTCTTTGCAAGTTGCGCTACATCCGCCGGAGCAGGTTGAGGAACACCCATCACAAGACCCTTCGCACCCTCCAGAGCAAGACCCCTTACAGCCGGACGAACAGCTATTTGCGCAGGACTGTGTGCACGTTGTGTTGCATCCTCCGGTGCATCCTCCTGTGCAGCTTCCAGTGCACGTTCCTGTGCACGTTCCAGTACAACTTCCACCGCAGTCATTGGCGCATGATCGTGTACAGGTTCCCGTGCAGGTGCCGGTACAGCTTCCAGTACAGGTTCCTGTGCAGGTGCTGGCACAATCATTGGCGCACGACTTAGTGCAGGAACCGGTGCAAGTTCCTGTGCAGGTGCTCACGCAAGAGCCAGTGCAGGAGCCAGTGCAATCATCAGCACAGCTTTTGGCGCATGTGCCGATACAACCGCCCGTACATGAACCGGTACAGCTAGAGCAGGCCGAATAACAACCGGTAGTACAAAGCCCCGAGCAAGCTCCACCGCATCCGCTGGACGTGGCGGTTTCGGAAATCGCGCCCAGGTGACTAAGCAACGCAGCCGCCCGAGTAAGCGCATCTGCAGCAACCTTGGAGCCATTTTCCGGCGTGATGGCGCTTCCAGTAATCGCAGAGATGGGCTGCGTAATTTTCTGGATGTGCTCATTGGCGATTCGCTTACCAGCCGCAGGGGTGACAGAAAAAGAATTGATATAAGCTGCCATACTTCCAACGCTCTGGCCTTGCCCTGTTCCCTCGCTTTTTCCGCGCCGGTTAAGTTCAGCGTCCAGCTGTTTTTTAAGTTCTGTGTAATCGGCCGAGTAAACCTTTGTGCTTCTTTGAGCCATCACACACCACCTACTCTCACCTTCACAAGCCGCAGATCCGTGCGGTTATCACTCTCACAGGCGTATCCCACAATTTTGTTCGCCGGGTACGATTCGCACAAGCCAACCGCACGACCAACGCCGGGCGTGCTGGATAGAACGATGTAATCGCCCGTATGGACAGGTCCAACCACTTTCGCGTGAACACGTCCTGCTAAGGACACCGGAATAAAATCGGGCAGGGTTTCCTCCAGGAAATCCCGCCCTTCAGCCACTTTATTTCCACCAATGAGCATAGCGTACTCATCCGTGTGGATGCCTGCGATGCGGCCAGATAGGTTCGTGGCCTTGATATACCGTTCTGTCTGGCTCCCAGTATCCAGAGCGATAATATCGCCGGGTTCGGTCTGCTCGCCACGCGGCATGAGCTCCGCATAGTCGTTGTAGACCGCATCGTAGACACGCTGCGCGGAAATATCGCCCGACACTGCCAAAGACTTAAAGTGTGCATCACCTGTGGATGTCACATAATGTACCGTGCCGTTTGCAAAATGCACCGTTCCGGTGAAAGTGCCGCCCGCATTGCGCATTGCGCCAAGGTTTTTGCAGGCATCAGCGGCGGTGCCAGAACCCGTACCGCCGCGTTCAATTGGAAGGTTTCCGCTTGTAATCTGGCTTGCCGAATGCTCATGCGTAGATGGTGCGAAAGCATTCGAGTGCTTACCATCAACCGTATCGGCATCGCAGCCTTTCATCAGCCCGTATGCTGCCAGCAGGGACACAATCTGCTTCGCCGTAAAATCACTCTTAGGCATTGCACTGTTTGCCGTCCTCTTGACAGTAGACAGGTCAGAAACAGCCTGATTCAGCAAGGCACTCAAAATATACGTGACCATGTTGAACTGCTGGCTTGTTGGTTTTCCGTTCAAGCCACCGACAATAGAAGCCCAGCCGCCCTTCCAATCCTCCAGCGAAATGTCTTGTTTCACGCCAGACATCGAAAACGCCACAGTTGCATAATCTTCAAGCGCCCCGGCGCGACCTTCTGCCATAATAAATCACCCCCAGTTAATTGATGGACTGTGCAAACTTTCCTTCGCCGAAACCTGCAACTCGCGGATTGAGATCCACAAAGCCAAAGGTTTCCGCATCCTCTGTCGAGCAGTCCACGCGAACCTTTACGCCCGCAGGACGCACAATAAGGTCATGCGTTCCTAGAATAGACATGACCATATCGGAAAACGGTGCTGAAATCGAAAGAAAGATTGTTGCCGGCGTGTCTCGTCGTTCGCTATAAACCACCTGTGTTGCACCGAAAATAATTTTGGTTGCTTCGATGATTTCATCCGGCGTGCATCGGCAGGAATTGACAAAAGCCTTATATTTCAGGCAAACGCGATAAATATCATCATCGTCTGCAAGTTCTCGGCTTCCAATCATCGCTCCAGCCTGCTGACGGGTCAGACAGACTAGTTGTCCAAGCCGATCAAGCCAAACGCCCGTGCAGCTATCAAAATCGTTCAGATTTTCCAAACCCCCAAGGAACAAAGAGGCATTTTCGTACTCCGGCGCAACAGCCCAAATGATACCGTCCAGATTTGACATTTTTTCGACACTGATGGGCGTTTCTTTTAGGACTTCATAACCCATCAGGACACCCCCTTGCTGGAAAACTGTAAAATCCATTTTCCGTCCGAATTCTTTCGATAGATTGCAGGCGGGGCAATAATTCTGGCGATGCTCCCCATCTCACAATCTTCAGGTAGGTCCTTCAGATCATCTACGGTGTCGCAGATATAATCACCCAGTTTGCTTTCTTCAAAGGATTCCAGCTGAAACTGCATTGGCAGCTTACCATACATTTCCTTGTAAGCGTCAATCATGCTTTCACCACCCGGATGCCGCTCATACTAATGATGGGCTGCTGATTGATTTGAACTGGTACTATGCCGGTCAGCATAGAGCTATCGACAACCGTCTCAATTTCAGGCTTTTCGCTCAGCAAGCCCCGGATTTCGATATAATCAACACCGGACACGTTCTCCATAATAGGACGAATGAATTTTTGCAAGCGAATCGTTGCGCCTGCCGAAAGATTTTCCTCCATCAGCAAAGATTTGATTCTCGCTACATAATCATCGTCCAGCCCGCCAGAACTCGTAACCGTAATAGAAAGCAGTAGATAAACGTCATTCACGCGAGTGAATTCCAAATACTGCCGATTGCCGTTGACATCGGTAGCGTAAGCATAATGCTTTCCGTATGCACGGATGCCGCCCGCCTTGTTCTTCCAGATGATATTGGCCACGTCTTCGTCAGTGCCGCCCTGAACCACAATTTCAATGCTGTGCGGTGGTCTGCCCGCCGCATCGGTCGTATCATTGTAGTTTTCGTATCCGGCCGCAAAGGTCACGCCTTCCACATCGCTGTATAAAAGTGAAACGATGCTCGCAACCGTGCCGGTGCCACGGCTTGCGACACGGTTTGTATAACTTGTTCTGGCCTCGGTATCTGTCTGGGTCAGCCGACCCTTAATCGGCGTGATATCATTGGTGCAGGCTGTCCAACCGTCCACGGTAGTAACAATCTGCGTGATAACGCCATCAGCCAGCACATAGCTGCCATATTCCGCGCTTTCAAACTGGATATTGCTGGTCACTTCCGTAACCGTAATGTACTTGCACAACGTTGCCGAAAAGCTGTCAGCGGCACCCGATGCAGTCAAAACGATTGAATGCTCTCCTTGATCGTCGGTTTCGTCCGAAACAGTGATGCCGAACTTTACCAAAGCATCAAAAGACTGGATAGCCGCAAGCATCTGCGAGTACGCATCGTCATACGAGGACACGGTCATTTTCTTTGTGACGCTGGAACTTTCTGCATAGGTTCCAACTTCTCCGCTGGTCGCATTGCGAGAAACGCCAAAATCAAACGTAAAGGTTCCTGCAATGCTTTCAATCGGACGAATCGCCAGCTTTCTCCAGTTTGCGCTGGAGATTATGGATGCGCTGACCGCCTGAAAAGTACGTTGCGGTCTGCTGCTCGACTGAATCAAAGCGCCAACCGGAATGACCGTTCCCTCTTGGCCAGTACAAGAGATAAAATACTTAGTTTTGGCCTGTCCAATGCGGCTCACCCCGCCCACCTGCATCACGTTATCTAACGCAACGCCGCAGGCCGTATTAGGGAAAAGCTGCTGATATGCAGCAGCATAAGCCTCCCAGAGTTCTGCCGGGGCATCCGCAAAAATTGTAAACAGGACGTTCATCACGCTTTGTGGGTTCTCCGATGGGTCAACTCCAACCTCGTCTTTAAACCTTTTGCAGATGTCGGTGTAAATTTCATCCAGTCGGCGCATTTGAAAACCCTTATCCGTCACTCCGTAGTCCGACATGGGACAGTTCCACCTCGCTTTCTATTTCTCCTTCGGTGGTGGTCGCGGTAAAAGACGCTCGGAGCGTTCTGGTCTTTGCATCCTTTATAAGGTTGATGGTGCCCACCCCTGTTACGCCATCAACGGCAAGGATTTGGTCTCGCAGGGCCTTCTCGATCAAGGCTCGATTCGGAACCTTCACAAGGATTGTTTCAAAGTAAGGCGTGCCCATAGCGGTATTGAACACCCATTCTCCTTTGATCCAGCGCAGACGAATTTGCACACCCTGCCGAACGGCATTGATGATTTCAAAATCGCCGCTTTCGTTGATGAGCAAATCTCCATCAGCCGCAAGCGCAAGGTCTTTCAATGCCATTACTGCGGACCTCCTGTCAACCCGTGCACACCCGCATGAGTATGCGTATTCATCACGATACCGCCAAGTGTCAGCGTTCCAGAAATATCCACATTGCCCTGAACATGAACATTTCCTTTTATTTTCACATTGCCAGTCACATCAACGATCGCTGTAATAATTTTCACACTTGCAGGAAGTTTCTCAACCGAAGTGCCTCCGTTTTTTGACTCAATGCTCCCATTGGTCACTTTGATTTCCGACGCTCCCCTTTTTACAGTGACAGAATCATCTTTCATCGTGACAACAGTATCTTTCTTCTTTAGTTCGATGCTGTCTTTCTTGACGGTGATGGTCGCAGTCGGCGCAAAAACAACTGCTGCGTCCTCACTGCCGGCACGCTTAACCTGCTCGCTAGACGATGCAGGCAAGCCCGGCAGCAAGGTTGCGTTGGATAAGTCCCACTTCAAGTCCGTTCCAGAGCCGCCCTCTCCGAAAATAGCCACACATCCATCCCCGGAATGCACAGGAAAGGCAAACCCGATTGTGCCGCCCGCTCCGGTAGGCATCAGGATGGCCGTGCCCGAAATTTTAGGGTAGGGTACTTCCCTATCATCATCGGTCGTTACTTTCAAATCCGGCGTTAATTCAGCAGTGAAGTTTTCGGACACGTTACCGACCTTAGCAGGTGCCGAGGTGTGGATATTATCCCTCATGTACTGGTCGATGATGCTTACGACTGCATCGCGGAAGTCCTGATCCACGCTACTTCACCTCCACAAACTGCCCAACGCATTGCCAATCGTCGCCCTCCGTATCGCCGGTGAACCTGATTTTTGACGCTCGGTAGTTCCCCTTGTACTCTCTGGATTCCACTTTCACATAATCGTCAATCTGAATATGGCCATTTAGGCAATATGTAACTTCAATGCCTTTTTTGGCCTTTCTTTTGGTCGTATTAGAACTCGCGTTCTTGCTCGTTGAAGATTTGCTACTGGTCGATGCGGATTCAAAGAAAGGCTTCGGTGAACCAATCATGCCGGAATCAGCCGAAAGGACATAAGCCGCCATCGTTAGAGGTTCATCCAGAGCACATATTTGAACGATTCCGTTTTGAACGCTCCAGCGAAGCTTGCTTCTATCGCACAGCCGCCCGATAAGCGTCTTTCCTGTGCCAACAAAAGCAAAATTCTTAAAGTCGATCATTTTAGCCTTGGGGGAAAGCTTAACTTCGCACCCCATTTCTTGAGCAACATCCCTGACGATTTTTTCTCCGTTCACAACACCTGAATAACTCAGGCTCACCGTTGTATCTCGTGCAGATGTAAAGCTATCCACAAACTCAATTGTGGTCTGTCGATCCGCGCTGTTTGTTTCGGTTTCAAAACACGTCAGAGAACCACCCATAATAACAGGCAGGTCATCGCCATATCCAGCACGCAGTTCAATCAGGCAATCTTCCTGCTCCAAAAGGCGCAAGGTTTCATCCGCCAGATTCCAAAGTGTGATTTTCCCTGTATTAGAACTTGAACTATCGCCAATTTCACAGGAAAAGGAACATCGGATAACCCTCTTCGTTTTTTCGTTAGGCTTTCCGATTTCGCGGCCAACAGAATTATTTTTCCCGATTCTTACTCGGTACTGTCTATCCCAGATGTCCATCTGTTACACTCCAAGCTGTTTTGCAGGAAGGTATAACAATTTTGCCTTTCCATCCACAAAATCATTGCGGCCAATTGCTTCCTGCTCCGTTTCAACGCCAAGAACGCCCGGCGGACCTCCTTGGGTTTGATAGTAGAAATTCCAAATCGTCCCCGGCACGAGCCGCGCCATGCCGAGGATAATATTCATTTCTGCATCATATATACTGAGCATCCAAAAGCCACCGTATGCGTTCCATGTCAGCCGGAGATTGTAGTACACTTCATCAAGGTTCACGCGCATGATGGAATCGTTTCGGTCCGGCACAGAGATTTCATAGTATTCCAAATCCATCGCCTATACCTCACTTAAACAATCCTATGGCTTTTGCCCCAGAACAAAGAATACTGCTGCGGGAAGAAGATTTTCCGCTGCTGGAAGATTTTGCCGTGGAGGTGCTCTTCTGGCTCGCACCGGTATTCTTTTTAGACGTTCCTCCGCGAGCGTACTTTATGCTGATATTGGCAGTTTCTGTCGAATTGATAGACACCTGCTTCAATTTCAGTTCAATACGTTCGCAGTTACTTTCCTCTTTTGGGAACGTCACGCTCTCGATGCAGACATTCTCATAGCTGTCACCGCCGGCCGTAAAGGTCATTGGTGTCCTTTTCTCCCACAACTGCCGCAACTCCTCGACAGCACTCTGTACCCGGCTCGATGATGCCGGGTGCCGGTCCGCCCATGTAATCGGCGCGTTAGAAATCACCGCTGTGACATCAAGCGTCACCGCTTCCAGACAGATGTGGTCACTGGCGCTATACCCTTCTTCCGTTGCGTAGTCCGGGATCTTGCTGGACAATGTTTCCGGGCGTTTGATGATAGCATCGAACTCAAAATCTCCCAAGCGTGCGGGCTGTGTCGCTTCCATCAGACATCACCTCCCGTAATTAAGCGCATGCGTCAAATCTTTCGTAGATTGCGAGGACTGCGAACTCACGGTAGACTGCAGTTTGGATGCGGCATTGCGATCAGACACTTGGAACGTGTAGCTTTGTCGGTTTTCCTGTTTTACAGTGATGTTTTTGGTGTTAGTAGTTTGAGCAATTGGCCGCTGCGATGCCGTTGTCGTAGATACCGGCCTTCCCCCCGAAATAAACGCGCTGGCAGCATTTCTGCTTGCGGCAGCGCCCCCAGAAGAAGCCTGCGCCCCTGTCGGTGATTTTCCATTGCTTGTGCGGCCGCTGCCACCAGAGGACTTCCCGCCTCCCATGCCTCTAAAACCAGACGAATTCTTATCAGGACCGTCCCCTTCATCGGAATCATCGGTATCATCACCATTTCCACCGGTAAAGAAATTTTTTACGCCGCTCCACAGATTTTTAGCCCAGGTGATTTTATCACCGAACCAGTCAAAGAATCCTTTCAGCCAATCCCAGATTGCCTGTGCGCTTTCTTTCAATGGCTCCCATGTTTCGCCAAATGCAGCGCGTCCTAAACCGTTCAAAATATCGAGGAAATCTTGCCACAGTTCCTTACAGCCTGTCAGGAATTGCGTCCAATCTCCGGTCTGAAAGCCCGTAATCAAGCCAGCCAGAAGGTCGAACAGATGCCCGCCCAGTGTTATGATGTCCGCAGTCAGGTCAACCAGTCCTTGCCAAAGGGCTTGCAGAACAACTAAAATCGAGCCTTTGTGCTCCTCCCAGAACCGTCCCAGCGAATCAAGAGCGTCTCGGCCAAACTGCTTTGCTCCCTCGAAGAACGCACTGATTTTCTCTCTCAATGCGTCAACATCAACACCAGCCTCGCTCAGGAGCCGCCCAAAGACGCTATCGCCGCCCTGCAGGAAGGTAAAAACATCTTCCAGCACAAGGAACAGCAAGAGCCATTTTGCGGCCGCAAGGGCAGTTTGCAGATTAAATCCTTGCAGGAGTTTCACTGCGCCCGCTAAGAAAGACAAAATCTTGCTTCCGTTGGTTGCAAGGAACAGAGCTGTGGCGACCATCACGATCAGCTTCAGCAGCTGTTCTACGCCGCCAAGTTTCTCGGCAATATTTTTCAGCCACGAAGTCAGCCGTTGTGCTTTTCCTATCAGGAAATCGCTTATGGTTTTTATTGCTTTGCCAATACTGGTTGTGATGCCAAGCATGTCATCTGCGCCTGCAAGCCAAAGCCCCCACTGATTTCTGACATAAGTAAGAGCGTCCCCGATGCCGAAACCGAGTTCATCAAAGTTCTTTTGAATGTCGCTTTCCGCCGCAAAGAACGCTTCTTTCAGTTGCTTTGCGGAAAGTTTTCCGCTCTCTGCCAGATTTTGAAGTTGCTTTTCGGACACTCCCATTGCAGACGAAATGGCTTTCACCACCTCTGGGGCAGCTGTTTTCAAGTTGGAAAAGCTAGATTTGTCCAGCTTGCCCGAAGACATAGCCTTTTGCAGTACGCTCATGGTGTTGTCAAGATTTGCTTCTCTGCCGGAGCCTTTTTCCAGCTTTTCGACAAGCGAAACAAACTTCACAGCATCATCAACTGGGAACAGCTTACTGTTCAGCTGCACCAGCTTTGTCACATCTCCGGCCATGACCCCGTATTCTTCACGGCAATCCTGGGCCCCTTGCAGAATCTTCTGCTGGATATCCGCTTGGTCTCCCATCTCACGGGTTGCCCCGCGGATGGTATCGTTGATACTGCCAAATTCCTCTGCAAGACTAGCAAGCTTAGTAAAGGAAAAGACGATGCCGATTGCGCCAAGTGCTTTAGCCGCAAAGCTTTTTACTTCGCTGATAGCGCTTTTTGCGTCATCAACAGAACTTTTATCGACCTTGAACAGAATTTGATTGACGAACTTTCCGATTACAGTTTCCTTTGCCGCCACTTATGTATCCCCCCTTCTGTCCTCTTGGCTTTTGGCGTACTCAATGTCCCGCTGCATCATAATCAGGTCGTAAAGTTTTAGCATTTCATCCAGATTATAAACATAGGTCAGTTCGTACATCGAAGCCACTCGCTCGCGAATCAGGGTATACATAATCCATTCAAGGTTTGTTACTCTGTCGTTGTCGAACTCTCCGTACTGTTCGAGCTGCCCGCATGGCGCACTTTGAAAAGGCGTCCAAAGAGGGTGCTCGCATCGCTGAAAAAACCGCTGAAGTTCAGACGAACAACTTCAGCACAAAGGGTAAGCATGCCAGCAAGGTACTGACAGAAGATTTCGTCATAAGCATCTTCGTTCATGACTTCATAAACCCCATTTTCTGGATTCAGAACGCGCACATTGCTGTGGCTCAGCAGCAGCTCATTTACCAGCTTGCTCAATGTTCTGCCGTCAATGCGGCCAAGTGCCTTGACCAGCGAATCTTTGTCCATGTCCATCCCTTCAAACATTTCCATGTGAATGGCATCCTTGTCGTTGCTTGCAACCGAAACGGTGCCCAGAATGGGAAGAATGATGGATGCGACATCGCCAAAAATGTAGGTGGCATCCTTGGCACCGAACGGGCGAATCTTAAACTGGTATTCACCAACCGTAATGTCGCGCATTTCCATGCGTTTCATTTTCATATCAGGTTTCCTCCTTTCAGTTCTTCGGCTCCATCTTGCCAACAGCCCGCAGCGTCCACTCCTGATTCTGGCCGGTCTTACCGTAAGCGCACGGGGCAGGCTTGGAAACCCATGCCTTGGGCGCCGTAAAATCTGGGTTAGAACCCAGATCTTTGATTCGCATATTGAAAAGGCCGCTGCCCGGGGTCTGCTTGTTATTGTTGTACTTCTTCAGCAGCCAGTTGTTTGTTTTGGAACCGTACTGCAGAACCAACTTGATTTCATAGCGAGGATCATCCGGAATCGAAATGACCACTTCGCCATCTGCACCGGCTTCATCCGTCACATCCATCAGATTACGGAAAAGCTGCTCGAATAAATAAAGTTCCCGGTTCACACCGATATTTAATGTTCCCTTCGGTCTGTCCAACCCCAGTCTTGTTCCCTGTCCGCCAGCTAAAAGCACTGCTCCTACTTTTCCTGCCCGGATTGCATCCAGTCCTGCTGCTTTAAACTCGTCTCTGCGCGCCTCGATCTCCGGCACTTCCACTGCTTCTAACGGTGCGAACACACCGCGCTCATTCACAGTCTCTTTTCTCTGGATATGTTCTAAAATCGACCAGTCGATCTGTTCTAAACGCTCTTTGAGCGCTGCATTCTGTTCCGGCGTATTGCGCTCCATGCTCGCTCTGATGTACACCTGTTTCTCATCTTCCCAAATTTTCATGAAATCCTTCTCCTGTTTTCTCCTGTTTTATCTCTCCTTTTAGTGTTCGATAAAACCTGTTATTTTTGAACAAATTTCCGTCAAATTCATTCATCTTATATGCCGTCTATTTTAGCATAATTTCCCTATGTCCGCAAACTTTCGGACTTTTTCGCAATTCTGGTTTTCTAATTCAACCCGCGGAAACCTTTTCCGATAATCTCACTGCTGTTGGTGATCGCAATGAAAGCGGACGGCTGGTTTTCGTGGATTAAGTTACGGAGTTCCACAGCCTGGCTTCGCTTCATGACAGAGAGAATAACTGCTTTGTCGTTATGCTGATAAGCACCCTCGGCATGATATACCGTTGCACTGCGGTTTAACTTCTGGGTGATAAACTCACAGATTGGTTCCGGATCATTGCAGATAATGGTGAAGTATTTGCACATGTTAATACTCTCGATCACATTGTCGACCACCAGTGATTTTGCCAGAAGTCCGCAGAGGGAAAACAGACCTGTCTGCGCATCGAAGACAAGGCAGGATGCAAGTACAATAAACAGGTCTACCAGAAACAGCGCACCTCCGATATTCAGTTTCGTGTATTTCTTTAAGATCATGGCGATAATATCCGTACCACCACCGGAAGCTCCGACATTAAATAAGATGGCTGAACTCGCCGCTGGAAGCACGATCGCATAGATCAGTTCCAGCACCGGCTGTGAGGTGAGTGGCGCAGACATTGGGAACCATTTCTCCGCTGCACTTAACCCAACTGACATCAGCACACTGACATAGACAGTCTTGATTCCAAAACTTTTTCCAAGAAAAATAAATCCCAGCACAAGCAGTGCCATATTGATAA
>ERZ791718.1095-NODE-1095-length-11570-cov-1.974729_pt1 | contig 11570 bp, 7 predicted proteins | sample MGYA00510349_ERZ791718 | MGnify/ENA primary metagenome ERZ791718 (study PRJEB30046, sample SAMN00715136) | human gut metagenome | study: EMG produced TPA metagenomics assembly of the A metagenome-wide association study of gut microbiota in type 2... | reverse complement strand
GGGCAGCTAGAGCCCCATCCGGCCAGAAATGATACGGACAGCACTGCCTATTTTGCCATCTGCCGCGTTGTCGTCAGTCAGCGGAGGTGAATTATATGTTCTGGCCATCAGACTGGCTGAAGGATCTACGAAAGAACCGGTGAATGTACCGGAAGTATTGGTAACACTTATCTTATCTATATAATAGGAATAAGCAGGAACTTTGTTTGAAAGCGTGAGACACTTATCGCTCATTTCAGCAGCATACGAAAGGTTATACTCATCAAAGCGGACCAATACATCTACCGATGTACCTTTCTTGATATAGTCGCCACATCCCTGATCAATCACCTGCATGTAGATACCGTTACTGTTGAAAAGTACCCATTCGTTGTTGTTCTTTGCTGTATCCGTCAGTTTTTCATTATTTTTCCAACGTTTGTTGAACTCATCCTCGGAGATGACCTTAATATTTTCCTTACGCAAGAAAGAGCTGATAGAATCGAGCTCTCTGTCGCGCATGTCCTTATAAGTCTCACTATCATTGCATGCGGCAAACGATAAAACAGCCGCGAAAGCAATCATTGCAAACAAAAATTTCTTCATTCTTCTTTTTAAAATCTGATTTATTGGGCAAAGGTACAAAAAAGATAAGACAACACCGAGAGGAATAGGTTGATTTTATTATTATTTATCACTTATTATCATCCTATTGCCTCAAAACGGGGTTGTTTTCTGTCTTTTTCGTCATTTCTAAGGAAAAAAACGGCTACTTCAGCATATCGGCGTATGCCAGGATAGCCTTCAATGCTATCTGCTCTGCCTCCTGTATGCTGCAAAGCAATTTGCCGCCGGAAGCATTGCGATGACCGCCACCATTGAAGAACTCGGCTGCCATCTTATTGCATGGGAAATCGTCTACCGAACGGAGACTTACCAATATGCGATTGTCTATATCCGTATCTTCACGAAGAGAAATGGAGAGTTTGTGTCCCTTGATGGTAAGAGGTACGTTCACCAATCCTTCCAGATCGCCCTTGATAAAGTCATACTTCTTCAGCTCTTTACGGGTCACTGTATAGAAACTGGCATGAAGTCCCTCTACTACCTGCAACTTTTCATTCATCAGATAGCCACGGAACCGGACTGCCGGAATGCGGGCATTATTGAAGACATTGCGGTAAATCTTATCCTTGTCGATGTTCTTGGTAAGCAGCAAGCAGATGATGTAATAGATATAAGGCTGGGTAGAATTATAGGTGAAACCGCCCGTATCGGTCATCATGCCGCAATAGATGCAGGTAGCCCAGGTCTGATCCATCTGTGGGAAACCTCCCAACTGCCAGACTACACGGAATACCAGGTCGCTGGCACTGCTGGCATGTGGCTGCGAAACCAGCAGCTTAGCCTCAAGATTAGGAGACAGATGGTGGTCGATGATGACACGCTGAGTCTTGCAACCCAACAATACATGGTCCATCTCATCAAGACGTCCCTCACTGCTAAAGTCAACACAGCATACCAAGTCGGCTTCATCGAAAGCTCGCTGCACCAGTTCAGGCTGTCTGTCATATCGCAGGATACCGGCAGCTCCAGGCAACCAGGAAATAGAATCCGGTATCATGTCCGGCACACAAATGTCAACTTTCTTGCCCAAAGAGCGAAGATAACCAGCCCATCCCAAAGAAGAGCCGATGGCATCACCGTCTGGCGACTTATGTGCACAGACGACAATACGATGAGAAGCCGCTATCGTCTCTCGGAGAATAGCGGCTTCCTGAACTGTCAATATATTAATGTTTATATCCATCACATCAAATTAGAAGAGCTTGTTAGGATAAACACCCTCATCGATAAGATGCTGGATCTTATCAACAACACTCTGGCGGTCGGCAGCATAAGTTACACCAAACCACTTGCTGGTAGTATCGAGCACCTTAACGGTAGCTGTACCCTCATTGATGAGCTTGTTGACCATCAATGGGATGAAGAACTCAGCCTTCTTGTTTTCCATATTCTTAGGATCACTCAAGAACTCCTTGAAGTACTCCTCACTATGCTGGAAGTAATCAGGTGTGAAGCCCCAAACGTTCATGGAAACAGGAGTATTGTCGCCAACAGCAACCCACTCGTCCTGCTCATCCTTGTAAGATACCTTACCGTCGATACGCATGATCTCGGTACGCTCTACACAGGTTGTCAAGTTCTCATCTGCATCCTTAGAGCAAATGCCGCGAGCTACGGTACCATTCTCACTCAAGGTATTACCTACACGGAAACCTACCATGGCATAACGGTTCTTGCTGCCCTCTGGAAGTTCAGAGAGGAACTTGCCGATTACCATGAAACAATCGCGGTTGTAGAAGTCATCGCAGTTGATTACGCAGAAAGGTTCCTTGATGATATTCTTTGCCATCAGGACAGCATGGTTTGTACCCCATGGTTTCTCACGACCTTCTGGAACAGAGAATCCCTCTGGGAGATCATCCAATGCCTGGAAGCAAAGTTCTGCAGGAATATGACCCTCATACTTTGAAAGAATCTTCTCACGGAACTGATCTTCGAAGTCCTTGCGGATAACGAATACGATCTTTCCGAAACCAGCCTGAATAGCATCATAGATGCTGTAGTCCATGATAGTCTCACCATTAGGACCCAGACCATCAAGCTGTTTCAAACCACCATAACGGCTACCCATACCGGCAGCCAAAAGCAATAACGTAGGTTTCATTTTGTCTATACTTTTATTTATTAATAGTTGATAGTTATTTATAAAATAACGATGCAAAAGTAACAAAAAAAATGCAGTTAACCGCACGTTTTCCTACTTTTTTTTGATTAATATCAATTTTTGTCCTTTTATGCACTATCTGTAACACATATCAGACTTATTTCCGGACACATCTCCCAGGCTAAACCTAGAAAGGATAACCCACAGCGAAATGCAGACTCTGGGCATCCTTGAACCGACGGATGTTATAGAAGCCATTCTTGCCGGTATCGTAAGGAACATGCAGACCGATACCCCAGTCGACACGTATCACAAACATACCCATGTCATAACGCACACCGACACCGGTGCCTACCGCCAGCTGCCGGAAGAACTTGTTTACATCAAACTTGCCGAGCGGACTGTACTCATGGTTGCGTAAGGTCCACACATTACCTGCATCCAGGAAAAGGGCTCCATAGAGATCGCCCCATACCTTCTGACGGTATTCCAGATTCATCAGAAACTTGATGTCGCCCGTCTGGTCGATATACGAATACTTGCTGTTGGCAGGCTGGTATCTGCCCGGTCCGATGCTTCTCACATTAAAGGCTCGCACACTGTTGGCACCACCGATATAGAACTGCTCATAATAAGGAGCATTCTCGGCATTGCCATAACTCCAGATAATGCCGGCATTGACATGTCCCACCAGCGTACCATCCTGGGTAATACGCCAATATTTCACGAAATCTGTCTCCAGTTTCAGGAACTGAGCAAACGGATTCTTGAACATCTTCTTGTCTTTCTCGTTCCATCCCTTTCCGGCCGCCATGTAACCGAGCGAAAGGATATTGGCTGCCTCGCTGATGGTGGTTGACCAGGTAATAGGATGGCGGTAACGGCGCGGACTGCGATAAGTATAGGTGTAACTCATCTTAGGCACAAACTGGTCGCGCATCGATATCTGAAGATAAGGATGCAGGGCGAGGATGCTATCGAAAGCGGCTGTGCGGCTGTTTATAAACTCATAAGAGAGAATCAGCGGACTGAAAGAATGCTGATGCTGGTAAGAGGTAGACCACGCATAGGTTAACTCGCCCGCTGCCACATGACGTCGGAAATAGCTGGCTCTGTTCAGTACATTCATCGAAGCCTTGATGGTAGTAGTTGGCACACCCCGATATCGGGTAGGCATGTGTCCGGCACGGTATCTGCGCTCATTCTGCTCCATCGTTCTGAACATATTCCAAGGCGTGATGATGCGAGGGAACTCTACGGAAACATCCGATCCGTATTCATAGGAATTGATGCGGGTAGAACCTCCACCAGCCTGACTGATGGTTTGCCACTCATGCGAACCATGCAGGTTGACAGTAAGTTTCTCGCCTCCATGAAAAGCATTGCGCTTGGTAAGACCCACTACCAACTCCGGTCCTACTCTACCGGTCGTTTTGCCGCGGGCATTTGCCTCGACATAGAAATCGTATGGCTTGTCGAATACCAGGTCGATATTGGCATCCAAGGTATCACGATATACTACATTGCCCAGACTGTCGAGGGTTTGCACCGAACGGGGAGTAAACTGGATGCTGGAATAGCTGAAGAGTCCCATCTCCTGAAGTCCGGTCTTGGCACGTTCCTCGGTACGTACCCGATACAGTTCACGGGGACGCAGGCGCAGACTCTGCAAAACGATGCCCGGACGTATCGGCATCTTTCTTCCATTATAATGGAAACTCAGATAGCTGCGCACAAAGGAATCCTTCAACTCCTCCATATACTGCTTTCTGAAATTAACATGAATCTTTCCGATATACCACTGGCGGGTAGCCCTATCGTCCACGCTGTCTGCCATCATCAGCCGCAACTGCACCTTGCCGGGCACATTCACGGTATCGGCAAGATAAGAAGCATAACTGTTCTGATAGAAATAATAGCCCCTGTTGCGGAACAGACGGGTGATACGCTGACGTTCCGATTCCATGTTGGCGACATTGAAAGGACTCCCCTTCCGTATGAGCGCCTTGTCCATGGAGGCATCTATGAGCTGCTTGCTCTTGGCTGGGAAGTTGAGATAAACCATAGAATCAAGCGTCCAGAGATGACCGAAGTCTACCTGATAGGCAACCTTCGCCTTCTTCGGATTGCTCTGTGTCAGCACATCATAAGTCACCTTACCGTTAAAATAGCCATATTTATCGAGCTGATGCTCGGCTACCTGGGCACGGAGTTGCGGATTCACATTCGCCATCAGCTTAGGTTTGGAACCGAATACCTTGGTTATCCACTTAGCCAGTGCTCCATCCGACTGAGAGAAAGCATTCCATATCCACAGGCGCACAGGGAACGGTGTGCGGTAATAGCTGCTCCCAAACAAGGCACCGTTCGGAGCCGAAGCCAGGGCATACTCCATCTCGGTGATGGTAGAATCAGCATAAGTTCCCTTCTCGTAGTTCTTATACTCGATAGGTACCAGACCCGTAAACAGCTGCTCGTCTTCTTTCAGTGCACTGGTTGAAGAGCAACCCGTTATGAGCTGCCCCGACAACATCAGCAATGCTGCCACATATATAATAAGGTATAACCTGTTCTGCTGTTTCATATCGATCATTACTTTTCGTTAAGTTTCAATGGGTCAAAGTCTTTTGTTCTGGCTTTCTCCATCGTATCCTTCTTCTCATTCGTATGCTTCTTCACCGCAGGATCCTTCTCCATTGGGGCTGCAGGAATCTGCTGCTTATCGGTCTTGAACCGGAAGATATCCTTGAAATGCTGCAACTTTCTCTGCCATTTGAAACCGACACCGTACTCACCTATCAAACCTTCGAGCCAATCGTAGGTATTGTTGTTGTAGAAGGCACGGATATACTGGCTCGCACCTTCGTTGAGACGGTACTGCAATTCGATATTGTTGAAGAATGCATCATCATTGTTGGCTGCATTCTCCATTTCAGCACCGGTAGAAACCTTGCCGCCCACACTGAAACTCAAGCGGTTGTTGAAGAACCGCTTGGCAAACTTAAAGTTGTAATCGGTGTGCATGGCACCTGCTGCATTGGTGGAGTTATCTACCGACATACCGACATCCACACCCACAGAACGCATCGCTGAACCTGCAATATTATTGATCTCTGAGTTGAGGAATGAGGTCAAGGCACTGTTCATGGAGAACGAATTGGTATTTCCGTTGGCAAGATACATGCCCGAAGCCAGCATCGTAATAGCTATCTTACCCCGCTCTTCAATACTCATCGTGTTCAGTTCATCCTGCAAGGTGGCATCGTTTGGTGAGGAAACGATAAACTGGATGCCTGGCTTATTCAATGTCTGCGAGAGTTTTACGCCACAAATGAAATCCACCGAGCGGCCGGTTCCCTGTCCCTCGTTTACCGTTGTCCTGACATTCTCTGTTGCCGTGATGTTCAGGGTCGGGTTGAACGGATCGCCGTTAAACTCTATGTAGCTGCCGTCCTGGATATCAAACGTCTTGAGCGGAATGACAGGCAGCGAATATTTCATCTTGCCATTGTTCAGGGTATACTTGCCCGTGATGCCGATGCCATCAACCGAATTGTAAGTCATCGTCAAATCACCACCGCCCATCAGGTCGATGTAGTTGGTCTGGTCAGCATTCAATGCACAGAGGATATGAGCCGACTCGTCTATCGACATGCCCAACATCATGTTCAATCCTTCCAGTGCCGGACGCTCTACAACGACAGGCTTGCCACTTTTGAAATTCGTAAACTTCACCAGCTCATCGAGCTGCGTATCAGTAGTCAGTTCTGATTCTTTCAGCACATACGTCATATCCGTGTTGCCGAGGACATCCAGCTTACCCTGCATCTTCAGATTGCTTACCGGTCCGCGCATCGCACCATAGAAGTTGACATACGCCTTGCCGAAAGCCTCGGAACGGGCATTCTCCTTGGCATCAATCAGCAGGAAGTTCTGTGCTCTCATCCGGATATCGAGCATCATCTTCTCTATATTCGTAAAGTCGAGACTGCCCTGGATATTGAGCGGACTCTCATTGTTGGCATACATCATGAAGTTTTCGAAGAGCAACTTGCTGCCGATGATACGGACAGGATCGTTGGCAAAACGCATCGTGATGCCATACGGCACACTGACGAGATAAGCCGAATCCAGATATACTTCGCCCTCTACATCCAACTGGCTCAAGGCTCCCTTCAAACTCAGTTTTCCTTCGCCATATCCCTTCAGACCCATAATCTGGTCAGGAACAAAACCGTTGACAAAATGCAGAGGCAACTTCTCCATACCCACTTCGGCATCGAGATAACCGCTTCCTTCCGACTTGTAAGTACCCTTTACGGTAGCTACTTCTTCACCCTCATAATTGAGGAAACCATCTACATAATGAGAGCCGTCGCTCTTTGGCATGTAAACGAATTCAGTACCGACATCTCCCATCGGACACTTTTCGTAAACCAAATTGTCGATGTTCAGATTAGAAGAAACCGAGAATTCATCCTTGGTCTGGATAATATGGAAGTCGCCGTCAAGAATACCCGAGATATCCGGCATATAAGGAATCACGCTGAGCACTTTATCCAGATTAAACTGGCTCATGCTCACCGTAAGATCCTGCAGCGCTTCTTCGTTTTCATCATTGCTGTATATACGGATACCCATGCCGTTGGCTGCCTTCAGACTCAGATTGGCAGAAACACGGTCGTCATTGCCCAACATCAGATAGTTGTCATCGTTGGCAGTAAACTTCTTGTAACCCAGGACAGGATGGGTATCAATGAGCGAAATCTTCACACCGTTTTCCAGCAGCAGTGCCTCCAGACCCACATCTACACCCAATCTGTTTTTGGCATCATAGATGCGGGCATTGATATTGGAACCCTTCTCCTGCAGTTCGCCCTCTACCTGTGCACGGAACACATACTGAGGATTATGCTTGTTGTTCTGAACACGTGCTGCATAGCGGATGGTATCGCCCTCAGTCTTCACCAAGGCACGGATCGTATCCAACTGCATGCCACTCGCTACCAGAGAATCGATGTTGAGATAACCATTGACACCCGTTACAGGCGACATGGTCATCTTCATATCCACCGTCTTGAAATCATAACCGCAGTAAGCGATGAAACGGGAAATGAAATTGTCCTTTCCTGTGGTAAGATAAACATGACCGAACGGGAACTGGCTGCGAATCTTCACCTGGTCAATATGATGGTTCCTAAGCTGATGAGCCAATTCTTTCTGCAATCCGGCAAAACGGCTCAGCAACTGCTTATAGCCTCCGTGTACATCCATGTTGAGATGGAAGTCGCCGCAATCGATGACTGCGTGCGTGGTATCTCTGCGGGTAAAGACATCGGCGTCAACACCCACCGGACGGTAATTCTTTTTTGCCGTACGAACCGTAATATCACTCATCGAAGCCATGATGTCGTGACTGTCCTTCAGGTCGGACCTGATATCCATGTGACCGCAGAGCGACAGGCGCATCGGTGCCTTCGTTACCTCTAACGAATAAAGATTCACATCGCGGACATCTGCCACCAGGGTAGCCTCCAGTTTCTTGGAATTCGTAAGTGCATCAAGGCTGACGAGCCCCGTAAGATACTGGTTCTTGCTGTCGATATCGGCATGCACCTTACCATTAGCAACGTGAGCCACTGCCAATACATGATCCAGTTTGTATTTGCCATACTGAATCTGGTTTACCTGTGCCTTAGCCTGTAATCGGGTACGCGGAGAAAGGAAATCAGTTCCCACTCCCTTCGCCTGCAATGAGCCGGTGAAAGAATGCAAATCCTGTTTTGGAAGGAAATGCTTTGCCTGGATGTTGTGCGCCTGAATCTTAGCTTGATAAGCCAGACGGTTCATATCGATACTGCCGTCTTTCCGGGTCTTCGCATCTATCTTGGCATCTACCCTCATTCTGCCACGACCTTCGGTAATGGCGAGTCGGGTAGCATATCTGGAGCCGTCTGCCTGAATGTTACCACGGATTCCGATACCGCTAGGTACACGTATCTCCTGCATCAGAGAAGGGTCAAGCATGGCGGTAATGAAATCCAGATGATAGGTACGGGCGTTCAGATCTACATTTGCCTTCAGACGGTTCATATCCGTCAGGTTACCCAATTTTCCATCAGCACTCAGTTCGAAGGCTGTAGGCAGCGACAGTTTCAAGCCCGAGAAAGATGCCTGCTGCATATTTCCCTTGAACGATCCTTCTATCTTCATCGGATAGAATGGCCATTTCTTCTTCATGGCGCTTGGGAAGGCATCGCCTGCAAAGAGGAACAGGTCTGAACGGCCCAAAGCACCCTTCAGTTGTGCCATCAACTTACCAGGTTTCACCTCATCAAAGGCATTCATATCCATATCCACCGTTGCCTGCAACTGGGAGTATGGGGTACGGAGACAGATATCAGGCAACTGCAGTTTCACGGAATCCATCACGAATCTGCCATAGAGCTGGTCTACCTGCAAACCGCTTTTCTCCTTAAACTGAGCTTCACGAATCTTGACATCTATCTTCGAATCGCAATAATAGAAAGAGTCTGCCTTCAAAGTCATGGCCGACAGAGCGATATGGTTAAAGTCCATGCCCGATACCGGACGGATATAGTTCTGGTCATAGTTCACCTTGCCATTCTTCCAGTCAAGATGACCTACCTGATAAAGTCCTTTATAAAGGTCGAGATAGGTCGTCTGTGCCACCGCATCTCCAAAATAAGCATTCACCTGAAGAGTATCTCCAGGCATGTGTAATACGAAATCAGTGTTCTTCAGTTTCAGTTTTTCGATATTCACCTTCCAGAAATTGGTACTAGGCGTAGTATCCGGCGGCACAGTATCGCTCAGTTCTACCGAGAGTCGGGCATCAGCCAACAGGGCATGATTCACCCTCACCTTCTCCTTACCGAGGTCAATGCCATGAGCCTTCAGACGCAGATTACCTACATTGCCCTTGATTCTGGCTTCGTGAATAAAATTCGTGGTATTCACCTTCATCTGGGTGAAATTGAGTTCATCCACCATGACTTGACTTTCGAAAAGAGGCAACAATTGTACGTCTACCACCATCTTCTGGATGTCGGCAACGGTATCTCTCTTATTTCTTAAAGCCAAGTTTGGGGAATTCTTGAGTGAGTCGATTGGCTGAAGTACCTTTACGCCTTCCACTCCCAGTTTCAGAGGGAAGACGAGGCGTACTTGCTTTACCGAAATATCCATACCCGTCGACTCAGAGGCATAAGCAGCCACTTGCTTTACCGCCCAATTCTGAACAGGTGGCAGATAAAGCAGAATGGATAACAACAAGATGAGCACCAATGGAGTCAACACCGTGATTCCTGCCCATTTCGCATACCTCTTCATAAGCATGGATTTTTGAGTTAGGGTGCAATAGCCCGCCAAAGATTATCATCCGGCAGCGGAGCCTCTGCTACTATTGTTTCTTTAGACACAGGATGAACAAATTCTACTCTGTGTGAAAGGAGAGAAATACTGCCATCTGCATTGCTACGTGGAGAACCGTATTTCAGATCTCCCTTGATAGGACATCCCATCTTGGCAAGCTGGCATCTTATCTGATGATGACGACCCGTCATCAAGTTCACCTCCAGAAGTGTATAATGGTCTGTATGACCTATCACCTTATACTTCAATATCGCTTTCTTCGAGTTTTTCACCTCATGGTCGTAAGCATAGCTCTTATTCTGCTTTTCATTTCTTACTATCCAATGGGTGAGCGTAGCCTCAGGGTCCTTTGGCATGTTCTTCACGATTGCCCAATAGGTTTTGTGAACTTCGCCATCCCGGAACATATTGTTCAGACGGCTCAATGCCTTAGAAGTCTTGGCAAATACGACCAAACCCGAAACAGGACGGTCAAGGCGATGCACCACACCGAGAAATACATTTCCCGGCTTGTGATACTTCTCCTTGATGTACTGTTTCACAGTCTCCGAGAGAGGTTCGTCGCCGGTCTTGTCGCCCTGCACGATTTCGCCACTTCTCTTAGAGACTATGATTATATGGTTGTCTTCGTAAACTACCTGCATGTTTTATCAATAAAACGATTGCCGAGAGATTACATGTTCATACCACCGTCGATCTGAATAACCTGACCGCTAACATAGCTAGACAAGTCGGAAGCGAGGAAGAGGCAAACATTTGCGATATCCTCAGTCTGACCACCACGACGCAATGGAATCTTCTTCATCCAGTCCTTGCGGATTTCCTCAGGCAACTGTACTGTCATTGCTGTCTCGATGAAACCAGGAGCTACAGCATTGGCACGTACGCCCTTAGGACCCAACTCCTGAGCGATAGACTTAGCCAAAGCAATCATACCAGCCTTAGAAGCTGCATAGTTGCACTGACCTGCATTACCATGAACACCTACTACAGAAGCCATGTTGATGATAGAACCACCACGCTGACGAAGCATGATTGGAGAGCAAGCATGAATGAAGTTGAAGGCTGACTTCAAGTTTACATTCAAAACAGCATCCCACTGAGCCTCGCTCATACGGAGCATCAAACCGTCCTTGGTGATACCTGCATTGTTAACCAGAATATCGATAGAACCGAAGTCCTCATGAATCTGCTTAACTGTCTTCTGTGTCTCCTCGAAATCTGCTGCATTACCAGCATAAGCACGACAGGTTACACCAAGAGCCTCAATCTCCTTACGAGTAGCTTCCAAACCGGCAGCCATATCGTCGTTGAGTACGAGGTCTGTAAATGCGATGTTAGCGCCCTCAGAGGCGAACTTCATAGCGACAGCCTTACCGATGCCGCGAGCAGCACCTGTTACAAGGGCTGTTTTACCACTTAATAATCCCATTTCTTTCTTATTTAATTAATTATCAATTAGTTA
>ERZ791718.1093-NODE-1093-length-11593-cov-2.119951_pt1 | contig 11593 bp, 9 predicted proteins | sample MGYA00510349_ERZ791718 | MGnify/ENA primary metagenome ERZ791718 (study PRJEB30046, sample SAMN00715136) | human gut metagenome | study: EMG produced TPA metagenomics assembly of the A metagenome-wide association study of gut microbiota in type 2... | reverse complement strand
AAATAAGTATTGAAAATAGTTGGAACAAGTACTAAAATAAAGTTGGGACAATAAAACGGAGTTATACTGCGAGGAAGATTATGAAGAATAAAAAGATTAAATGCGATATATATACCAGAGTATCCACAACCATGCAGGTAGATGGCTACAGTCTGGACGCTCAGAAAGAAAAACTCAAAAGATATGCGGAATTTCAGGATATGGAAATCGTAAATGAGTATTCTGATGAAGGTAAATCTGGAAAGAGCGTAGAGGGCAGACCGGAATTTCAGAGAATGTTGGATAATATTGAGAATGGAACAGATAAGGTACAGTTTGTATTGGTGTTTAAGCTTTCCAGATTCGGTCGTAATGCGGCAGATGTTTTAAATTCTTTGCAGAGGATGCAGGATTTTGGAGTGAATCTGATTTGTGTAGAAGATGGGATTGACAGCTCAAAAGATAGTGGAAAGCTGATGATTTCTGTTCTGTCTGCGGTGGCAGAGATCGAACGGGAGAATATCCTTGTTCAGACAATGGAGGGACGTAACCAGAAAGCCAGGAAAGGAAAATGGAACGGTGGGTTTGCTCCATATGGCTATGAGCTGGTAAATGGAGAATTGCAGATCGCAGAGGACGAAGCAGAGATTATTCGTCTGATCTATGACAAATTTATTCATACCAATATGGGAATCTCTGCGATTGCTGCATGGCTGAACCAGCATGGATATAAAAAGAAAAAACGACAGAATAATACACTGGACGCATTTGCCTCTTCGTTTATAAAAGGCGTTCTGGATAATCCGGTATACTGTGGAAAGCTGGCTTATGGACGAAGGAAAAACGAGAAAGTTTCTGGTACAAGAAATGAATATCGCATTGTAAAGCAGGAAAATTATATGCTGCACGATGGTATCCATGAAGGGATTATTTCAGAAACAGACTGGGAGCTGGCTCATCAAAAACGGGAAAAAACAGGTGTGAAATATGAAAAGACACATAGCCTCGATCATGAGCATATTTTATCCGGAATATTGAGATGTCCGTTATGTGGAAGCGGTATGTATGGAAACGTGAACCGAAAGAAAAAGAAAGACGGAACCTTATATAAGGATTATTTCTATTATGCCTGCAAACATCGTCGCCTGGTAGATGGTCATAAATGTGGATATCGTAAACAATGGAGTGAGGAGAAGATTAACAATGCAGTGGAAGAAGTTATTCGGAAGCTGGTGAAGAATCCGAAATTTGAAGAAGCAATTCTGAATAAAATCGGTTCAAGAATAGATACAGAAGAAATAGAAAAAGAGATTGAAGGACTGGAAAAACAGCACAGGCAGCTGACCGGAGCAAAAGCAAGACTTGGACAGCAGATGGACAGTCTGGATATTATGGATAAATTTTATGAGAAGAAATATCAGGATATGGAGACAAGGTTATACCGTCTGTACGATGAGATCGAAGGCGTGGAGAACAGTATAGAAGAAGTCAAGAATCGCCTGCTGAATATCCGGCAACAGAAAATATCAGAAGAAAACGTCTATCAATTTCTTTTATATTTTGATAAACTATATGATAAGTTCACCGACCTGGAGAAGAAAGAATTTCTTAACAGCTTTGTAGAACAGGTGGACATTTACGAGCAGGAGCAGCCAGATGGCAGATTCCTGAAGCACATAAAGTTCCGTTTTCCGGTGTATTTTGGAGATAGGGAAATACAGGAACTTTGTTGGGACAATGAAAGTACCGTTGAGTCGGTTGTTAAATTATCCCTCAAAAAAGATACACCGAAAATTGAGGTGACAATGGAGCCTGATGAAGAGAGCAATTACACACCAGAGGAAAAAATAACTTATCAGAAAATTAAGGCTTATATTCTTGAAAAATATGGATTTAAAGTGTCATCATTGTACATTGCACAGATTAAAGATAAGTGTGGTCTTGGTAAAGAACGTACTAGAAATAACTGGAAGAAAAATGATAAGTCAAAGGAGCCGCAGTGTACACCTGAAAAGGAAGAGGCTATTAGAGATGCATTTAAGAACTTTAATATAATATAAGGAGTTTTAGATGATAGATATGATATTAAAATGGCTTTATCAAAATTCAGCAGCTATAATCATTTCATCATTAATATCATTGTTAATATCAATGATGTATTACCGAAAGGGAAATAGAGATGAACTGTTAATGAGCGTTATATTTCCTGTGGTGCAACTTTTAAATAAGAGTTATTCTAGGAAAAACTATGATGAGCTATTATCAATAAAATCAAACTATGCAATAAGGTAATTAGGGAAAAAAGAAAGAAGAACACTTATGCTGTTAATAGAACAGTACAGTATAGTTTGTTAATATAATAGGTCAAAGAAGGATACTGATTGTATATTATCGTATTTTGACTTCAAATTAAGTGAGATTGGTATTAATCCTAAACCATGTCCTATTACTGACGATGAAGGAGAAACAGTAGCATATGATTATCCTCCTGATTATTATTTCCTTGAAGAATATGTAAATGATATGGTTTCTAAGATGGAGTTTGAGGTATATCCAGAAGAAGCTGAAAAAGCTATTACAGATGCATTTGAGAAATATGCTCACAAATATTATACAGTTAAGAATATAGAATGGTTTCAAGACTATTCGATTGAAAAGGTTATAGAAAAATCAAAAGTATCTGAAAAATGGAGAGTTGATTTTGATTTGATGGAACAAAGAAAAAGAACTTTTATGAATCTGTCGATTGCTAAAAAGGTAATTAAAATACTTCAAGGCTAGGTTGAAATATATTTTCTTTTTTTTAAAGCCTAATATGGTATAATTTTTATGCAAATAAGTTTGCAGCAGGACTTGGTTCGATTCCAAGCATCTCCTCATTTGTTATGACATTATTGAATATTGTTACCTCTGGTATCTGTTATGATGCTATTAGGAATTTTATTTCTGACTTAAAAGGAGGATACGTTATGAGAGGTTTGCCTTGATGATGAGAAGTATATCATACATTCAGATGGGCGAGTAAAACTTACACAGTATGCTTTATCTCACATGGATGAACGTTGTCTTGCTTTTGATAATGGATATAGTTATCAGTCGAAGTATCAGGGACAAAAATACTATACCCAAATGATGTACAAGACACCGAGTCAGGTGGCAGCACAAGAATACTCATTTGAGATGAATGCTCACAACAGAACATTGTTATCTCAAATTCAGAGAGCAAGTCGAAGTGCTGATGCAATGAGATTGTATCCAGGAGCCTTCTCCGAAACATTGGTACAGCTTATGAAAGAGAAAAAGCTTTCTAATAAGAAATTAGCAGACGCGTCATTGGTGGGCGAACGTACAATACAGAGATTAAGAAATGAAGAAGAATATCCCACAACAATTCAAACGGTTTTGGGATTGTGTTACGGATTGCAGCTTTCAGTGCCTGAAGCAGAAATGTTAGTTGGGAAAACCGATTTCAATATAAAGCCAACTAATCCACAAAATAATGCTTATAGATGCGTATTAAGCTCATGTGCCGAGAATAGCATATATGAGGTTAATGAGATGTTGGAATCTTGTGGATTTGAGCCACTTGGTAGTTCAAAATTGGGATAATACATAAGGAGGTACTTTATTAAATGCAATACGATTGGATAGATTTTTACACAGAGTTTGCCACTAAGCTTCTTCCTTTCAAAACTGATAGAAAGACTCTTATTCAGAAAATATATGCGGTGTATGACACTGTTGGAATTAGTGTTCCGAAACTTGAAAGTGGTGATGAGATTATTGATATTGATCCGTTCACCATCTTTGGCACATTCAACAAGGGAATAACAAATGCTAATAGAATTGCTATTCTTAACGGGATAGCGTCAGAGTTTGGAATTGCTGCAACTGTGCCGAGCAATTTTGATGGAATTCCGGTTCTTAATAATCTAAAGGCTACGTTTTATGGATTTAAGGATGATAGAAAAGCAAATGATATTGATAACTTGTGGAGTTTGTTTGAGGTAGCTCTTGCATTGGCTGACAATGACACAGAGGATAACCGTCAGAAATTCTCCGAGGCTTATGACAAGGTACATGATCAGCTTTGCATTCGCTGGAATATTACGATGGGCCTTTATTGGATTCGTCCTTATACATTTATCAACTTGGATTCCAGAAACCGCTGGTTTATAGCAGATGTCCAGAATATGCCTGGCGAGTTTGTTGTCGCAGCCGAGAAGAAGCTTAAGAAAGTGCCGTTTGCTGCAGATTATCTTGGAATAAAGGATTTGTGTAAGAAAGCTCTGGATGCAGGTGAATATGAATACAAGAACTTTCCTGATTTATCCTATACGGCCTGGGTGATCTCTGAGCAAGTCAATCAGGAAAAGGCTGCTGAAAAAGGTAAAAAGACTTCGAAAGCAGAATTTCTTAAGTGGTTTATGCCATTGCTACAGGCGTTACGCGATTTAGGAGGATCTGCGACACCGGTAGAAGCGAGAAAGAAAATTATAGAAAACGAGCATTTGTCGGATGAGATAGTAAGCGAAACCAGAGGGAAAACGAAGGCTAACAAATTTGAAAATGAAGTTGCTTTCGCCAGAAACTATCTCGTTGGAGCAGGATATATTGATAAAAGCGTAAGAGGTGTGTGGACACTTACTGAAGCAGGCAAATCAGTGGAATTAACAGCGGAGATGGCATCTGATATTTTCAAAAAAGGTGTCTCTGATGCAAAGAGTAAGAAAACGAATGATAGCGATGCTCTTGCAGATAGTGATGTCGATACAGTTCATTACTGGATTTATGCTCCAGGACAAAACGCTGATAAATGGGAAGAGTGTTATAAGAACGGTTATATGCTACTGGGCTGGGGCGAGATTGGAGATCTTGGAGTATTCAGCTCTAAGGATGAAATGAAACAGCAGATGAAGAAAGAATACGGTGATAGCAGTTCCTATAAGAATTCAGCTCATGCTACTTGGCAGTTTGTACATGATATTAAGATTGGCGACGTGGTATACGTTAAAAAAGGTAATAATGGAATTCTTGGCAAAGGAATTGTTGAGTCTGATTATGAATATGATGCAGATCGCACAGATGAATATTCTAATGTTAGAAAAGTAAATTGGACGAACAAGGGCGATTGGACAATTAATCATCAGTCCCCTCAGAAGACTCTGACCGATATTACGCCATATAGTGACTTCGTACAAGAAATTAAGGCTTTGTTTGAGGAAGACGATATTGCAGATGATGAGCAGGAAATTGCCTATCCGGAGTACACAGCAGAAAATTTCTTGGATGATGTGTACATGTCTGAAGATAATTATACCAGATTAGTTGGCTTGCTTAGAAATAAGAAAAATATTATCTTGCAGGGTGCACCAGGTGTAGGAAAAACATATGCTGCTAAGCGCTTGGCCTATTCTATGATGGGTGTAAAAGATGTAGAGCGTGTCATGATGGTACAGTTCCATCAGAGTTATTCCTATGAAGATTTTATTATGGGCTTTCGTCCATCTGCTACAGGATTTGAACTGAAGAAGGGGGCGTTCTACAATTTCTGCAAGAAGGCCGAGGTAGATAGTGATAATGAGTATTTCTTTATCATAGATGAAATCAATCGCGGCAATCTGAGTAAGATCTTTGGCGAGCTGTTTATGCTGATTGAAAATGATAAGAGAGGAAATGCGCTACAGCTTCTGTATTCGGATGAAAAGTTTGCAGTGCCGAAGAATGTCTATATTATTGGCATGATGAATACTGCGGACAGAAGCCTGGCTATGCTGGATTATGCACTTCGTAGAAGGTTTGCTTTCTTTGATATCAAGCCGGGGTTTGAGACTCCGGGGTTCCGTGAGTACCGCATGGCATTAGATAATGAGAAGTTCAACAAACTGATCAGTTGCGTCGAGAGCTTGAATAGAGAGATTTCCGTCGATGAATCTCTGGGCGAAGGGTTCTGTATTGGTCACAGCTACTTCTGTAATTTACAGCCTGATACAATTGATGATAGTTGGCTTTATGGTGTTGTGGAATATGAGTTGATACCTTTATTGAAAGAATACTGGTTTGATGAACCTATGAAGGTGAAAGATTGGAGCGAAAATCTAAGGAGTACGATTAAGTGATACCGATTCAAAACATCTATTATATGCTGTCCTATGCATTTCAGGTATTGAATGAGCAAGGTTATAAGAATATAGCTACAGAACAATTTCATAATACTGCTGAGCTGATGGCGGCTATCTTAGAAAAAGGTATCGCGATTCAGCTAAAGAGAGGACTTGGTAAAGAATATATTCTGCAGACGGAGGCGCTCTCTTCTCTGAGAGGAAAGATTGATATTGCAGAGTCCATCAAGACACAGTCGATGTTACGGAAACAGCTAATCTGTACATATGATGAGTTTTCGGTTAACAGCATCATGAATCGGATCATCAAATCTACAGTTGAACTTCTCCTTCGTTCGAATATATCGAAACAGCGCAAGAAAAATCTTAGAAAGTTAATGGTGTATTTCAGCGAGGTGGATTTTATTGATTTGTATACGGTAAATTGGAATGTTCAGTACAATCGAAATAACCAGACTTATCGTATGCTAATTTCGATATGCTACCTGGTAGTAAAGGGTCTATTGCAAACACAATCGAATGGGCATACCGAGTTGATGGACTTTCTAGACGAGCAGCGAATGTGTCGATTGTATGAGAAGTTTATCCTGGAATATTATAGGAAAGAGTTTAAAAATCAGTTTACTGCAAATGCATCACAGATTCCTTGGCAGCTGGACAATGAAGAAAACTCTATGTTGCCTGTGATGCAAAGTGACATCATGCTCCAAAGTGGTGAGAAAGTTCTTATTATTGACGCAAAGTATTATGAGCACAGCACACAGGTGCAGTTTGACAAGCATACACTTCATTCAGGCAATCTTTATCAGATTTTTACTTATGTGAAAAACAAGGAATATGAACTGAGAGAGAAGAACCACACGGTTTCGGGAATGCTTTTGTATGCCAAGACTGATGAAGAGATATATCCGAATAATGTGTATCAGATGAGTGGAAACCAGATTACTGTCAGGACTCTGGATTTGAATTTACCATTTGATGAAATAGCAGGACAGCTAAATACAATAGCAAAAACGTATTTTGATTTATAAAGGAGGCCTCCTATTTGAAAAAGAAAAAAGACGAAATTACCATCCGTTCCAGCGCGGCAGAATACTTGACCTATGTTGCCTCAGTTGGCGATCAGCAGGACAGTATTGAGATGCGCTATGAGGATGAGAATATATGGCTGACACAGAAGATGATGGCAACATTGTACGATGTCGGCACTAACACTATAAATTATCATATTAAGAAAATTTTTGAGGACAGTGAGTTACAAGAGGATTCAGTTATTCGAAAATTTCGAATAACTGCCACCGACGGAAAAAGCTACAGCACAAATCACTATTCCTTAGAGATGATCATTGCAGTAGGATTTAAGGTAAATTCTGAGCGTGCGGTGCAGTTTCGTAAATGGGTCAATCAAATTGCAAAGGACTATACCATCAAAGGCTGGGTTATGGATGACGAGCGTCTCAAACGCGGAACTTATCTGACAGAAAAGTATTTTGATGAGCAGTTAGAACGAATTCGTGAAATTCGAGCAAGCGAAAGAAAGTTTTATCAGAAAATAACTGACCTGTATGCCACAGCCATTGATTACGATAAGAATTCTGCAACTACCAGGAGATTCTACGCAACAGTTCAGAATAAAATGCATTACGCAGTTCATGGTCATACGGCGGCTGAACTGATTGTAGAAAGAGCTGACCATACAAGAGAGCATATGGGATTAACTACTTGGGCAGATGCTCCTGAAGGCAAAATTAAGAAGAGTGATGTTACGGTTGCCAAGAATTATTTGAGTCAGGATGAAATGAAACAGCTGAATCGTATGGTTACTGCATACTTGGATTTTGCTGAGAATATGACATTACGGCATATTCCACTCACGATGCAGGACTGGGAAAAACGGCTTAATAGCTTTATTGAAATGTTTGATTATGGTATTTTACAGGATGCAGGGAAAGTGTCAGCTGAAATTGCAAAGCTTCATGCCGAGACTGAATTTGAGAAGTATCGTGTTATTCAGGACAGACTATTTATGTCTGACTTTGATAAGTACATGCTGGAACTGGAAGAGAATGCGAAGAAGTAGCAGTGGCGTTATTAAAATTTTCTGCTAAATTTCTAGCTTACCAAGGTCGAGTGCATGGAAGGCAGGCCATCAGTTAGGTCTAAAAATAGCCGTTGACCTGTTTTTGTAGGAAGAACGGACAAGGTTGAGGCGATGGCGTTTCCTCGGAAGATTTGACTTTTATGTTGGAATCACTATAATAGTAGAAACGATTAAAAAAGTTGAACTTTTTCCGTAAACGGGCGAGGTTCAGGCTGCGATATGGATAGCGGAATGTATAGAGATATTTTTGCTACAGAATTTGTAGATATGTTTCCGCAAACAAACGGAGATATTTGGGTACATGCCATATTAGCCTGGATAGGTTGTCGATGACTGACATCAATCCGGACCTATCGAGCCACGTGGAGACAATAGTTGCACTACATCGGATCAATATGTAAAAATCCTTGATTTGCGCGAAGGCAACGAGGAGAGTTCCGAAGAAACAACTGGCTGTAAAGCCAGTGTTTATGCGGAATTTGACGACTGCCCGCGAGTCGGGAAGTTTGTAAAACTTTTCGACTTCCGGCACTTTGAGAGGTTTTTCAGGTTTGACCAGAGTGACCGAAAAACATAAAAAAAGCAATTTCAGATGGTGTGAATGTCTCAGTCGTATTGGACTGCGGCTTCGGAAACACATCAAAGAGAAAGTAATATCATCATCATTCAACTAAATAACAGAAGCGTGAAAGACCGTTCATTTTCAAGAAAAATTGAAAGTGAGCGGTCTTTCTTTATATCTGAAGTTCATTATATGGCTTTAAGTCGCAGAATGAATTTATCATCTGTGCAATTAATGATTATTATGAGAGATATGTGCAGAAGAAGGATGATCCTTATCTTGAAACGAGAGAAAAGGAAGATGCTTTCGTGGAGCGTATTGTAAGTCAGGTTACAGAAAAGATACTGACGAATTTGCCAACTCTTGCAGGAATGTATATGATGCAGCAACAGGCAATGCTTACGGCAGGTCTGCAGAATGCAGGAATGCCGGTGATGAATTTTACAGCAGATGCAACGAATGCAAATATGATGGAGGCTGGAGCACAGAAGGTGGCCAAGAGTATAAAAAGTGGGATGGCAGAAAATCAGGCTGCAACTAAAAAATCAGAGGATATTTTAGATGAGGAGCCAGAAGATAATGAATTTCTTGATTTTTCTTTTGGAATGTAATTCCGATTAAATTCATAATGCAAATGGCAGTAGGACATGTTATGATATTTAAAATACGAATGGAGAAAGGGATTACATGGACAAACTGGATATAGTAACAGATGAGTCAGGCAATGAGGTTGTTTTACTGCCTGAAATCATATTTTCCAATAAACAGAATATTAATTGGAATGATGTAGAGGATTACTTGGGAAAATATGTAGGAGAATTGATTGAAATAGCAGAGACAAGAGACATTATTTATATTGGAAACAAATTTCCGGATGAATATGGCGGGGCTTGTTATACAAGAAAAACAAAGGGCGCAAGAGCAAAAGCAAAGGCAAATGCGGCACAGGGAATCCGAGAAATGGTTGAGATAGCTACTGATAAAGTATATCGGGAAAATCATAAGGAAAAGCATTCCGAGGATGCTCACAATGGATGGTTTTATTATGTGACAAGATTTGCAATTCCATTATATAACAATGAGAAAAAGACCGGAGAATATAATGTTTATTCTGCGTGTCTGGTTGTAAACCACGCAGCTAATGGAAAAATGTATCTGTATGATGTAGTGGGCATAAAAAAAGAAGCGAGTAACCCACTCAAGACTATCAAGTAGTCAAGTGGTACAAAACCGCTTCTGAATACATATTATCATTGAGATGTGGAAAAGTCAACAGTTTGTTTAGAAGCTGGCTGATCTTTTTTGGATTCTTTTTTCTGATATGAATTATTGGAGCGATGTGATTGCGAAAGGTTGCAAGATAAATGTATATTAATACCATTATCAGTAAAAAGGCTGCATCTGATGTAAAAACGATAGCCATCGCAAAGAAACCAATCATAATAAAAGGAACTGGGCTACAGAAAATGTATTGTATGTAGCCATATATAGCTATAATCATATAAAATTGAATATACACAATGAAAGAAGCAGATATGTGGAAATATTCCATGTGTCTGCTTTTTTGTTGCCCAGCATACGACAAAAAGGCAGCAACAAGTCTTAGCGAAGCTTGCTCTATGCAGTCATATATACCACACCGCAGGGATGTAACAGCAGGGTATTAGGGGCAGCCGCCACTAACGAGATGGGTTTTTGTAACACGAAAACCGTATCTCGTCTACTATGTTACCCTACTATGTTACAGGAATTTCCAAAGCAGCGGAAGTGGATATACGAAAGACCGACAGAGTGACTATCACAGCAAAACAGATAAGAAGAATTACACGAGAGGAGGGATGCGTATGGGCAGACCAAAGAGCAGACAGGCACCAAGAACGACAATGAGCATCCGGGTATCGGAGCGTGAGCGTAGAGAGATAGAGGAGAAAGCAGCGGCTACAGGAATGACACCATCTGCCTATATCCGTACGATGGCATTGGATGGTGGAAATGTGGATACGACCAGTCATGAGGACAGGCAGAAGCTGATGTATGAGCTATCTACAATCGGCAACAACATCAACCAGATAGCACGAATGGCAAATACGAATGTATTTATCTCAAAGTCAGATGTGCAGGAGGTAAATGAGCAGCTGAAACAGATACAGCGACTTCTATTGCAGTATATAAGAAACAGGTAACAGATAACAGATGTGCCTGGCATCTATCCATCAGAGAATGCGGCATAAGTGATGAAGAATATGCTGCCCTTTTCAAAGGCACTGAGATTAAGGTTGGCAACAACTGCTATTATGGTTATACCAAGGAGGGCGAGAAGGAAATCTCCAACTTCATCATGATTCCACTCTACCTGATTCGTGACGGTGTATCTGCTTCTCGTGTATTCATCTTGCGGAATGTCATGGGCTTTGAAGTTCGTATAGAGTTCAGCATAGAGGAAATGACAGTGTTGCAGAAATTCCGCAACCGTATTGAACGTGAAGTAAACTTCATGTGGTACGGCACGTCGGCCAAGTTCAACAAGTTGCGAGGCATCCTCTACTCCAGTATGGAGGTCATCACTAAGATTTCCACTCTCGGATGGCAGAAGATAGGCTTCTTCGCTTTTGGAAACGGGATCATTCTCAATGGTGAATGGCACCCTGTAAACGAAGAAGGCATTGTGCGCTTAGGAAGTCCGTTAGGCTCATTCTATCTCCCTGCATTCTCCAAGATGAATGAAGATAATAGCGAGAAGTTCCTCTTTGAACAGAAGTTCATTCATCTGCCAGAGAGCAAAGTGCGTTTCTTCCAGTTTGCCACGCAAATGCGCTTCCCGGCTCCATG
>ERZ791718.1092-NODE-1092-length-11597-cov-2.075377_pt1 | contig 11597 bp, 8 predicted proteins | sample MGYA00510349_ERZ791718 | MGnify/ENA primary metagenome ERZ791718 (study PRJEB30046, sample SAMN00715136) | human gut metagenome | study: EMG produced TPA metagenomics assembly of the A metagenome-wide association study of gut microbiota in type 2... | reverse complement strand
TGGGGTTCGTCCGGTAACCCCGTCCCTGTGAAAAAAAAAGCCCCCCGCCGACACCGGTGCCGATGGTCAGATACATGACACACTTTTTCCCTTGTGCCTGTCCGAAGGTCACTTCGCCGAGGACGGAACCATTCACATCCGTATCAAATCCCACGGGGCAATGAAGTGTCTCCTGCATCTGCCCCACAATATCGCAGTCCCTCCAGGCCAGCTTTGGCGTGGTTGTGATATAACCGTATTTTTCGGAATCTCTGTCCAGCTCAATGGGTCCAAAACAGGCAATTCCCAATGCATCGATCCCCTTGTCCCTAAAATAAGCGATCATCTTAGGAATCGTCTCCTTAGGCGTAGTTGTAGGAATCGATACCTGCTCATAAATTGTACCATTCTCATCCCCAATAGCGCAGACCATTTTTGTACCGCCGGCTTCCAATGCACCCAGACGTAATTTTGCCATATAAACTCCCTGCCTTTCCAGATTCTGTCTGTCAAATATATCCTGAGCTTTTCCTTCGGATTCTGCTCTCTGTGGTTAAGTATAGCAAATCCTTTTCTCCCTGTTAATATCATTTTTATGGAGTTTCTCTCACTTTTTAATTTTCCCTTTTCCAGGGAATCTTTCCTATGCTATACTTGTTATACTGTTCTCAGTTACACACAAATTGCAGGAGGTTATATCACAATGAAAAAAATATGGATCGTCGGTTCCCTTGGTCACATGGGGCAGGCGTTGATCAGGTTGTTAGACATGATGGAATATGAATTATACGAAACTGATAAGGATGAGCTGGATATCACGGATGAACATGCAGTTTCCCTGTTCATGCACCGGAATCGTCCCGATGTCGTCATCAACTGTGCAGGATATCATCCTTCCGCCGGTGCAGCGCAGTCGGAGACAGATATGGCTTACAAGGTAAACGCCGTAGGTGCGAGAAATCTGGCGCAGTCTGCGGAGAGCATTCAGGCAAAACTCATCCAGATCTCTACGGATGATGTATTTTCCAGCGCATCCGACACACCCTATAATGAGTTCGATGATGTAAATCCCGTGGGACTGTTTGCGAAATCCAAATATGCCGGAGAGAAATTCGTCATCCAGCTGATGACCCGCTATGTCATTATCCGCAGTTCCTGGATCTATGGCATCGGCAAAGACTTTTTGAATGAAGTACTCGAAGCAGCCGCGGACCCTCAGATATCCACTATGGAACTGCTAAATAACGACCGCGCGGTACCTACCTCCGCTGCTGAGCTTGCACGCGTGGTAAAATTTTTCATCGACAACGACCATTACGGTATCTATCACGCCGTATGCAGCGGCGGTTCCTGCACACGCCTGGAATTCGCGAAAGAGATCCTGCGTCTTGCCGGAAAAGAGGACCGGCTTACCGTCACAGTAAAAGACGGCACCCCGGAGAAATATTCCGTACTGGATAATATGATGCTGCGTCTCACCGGCATCGAAGAACCCAGTGGCTGGAGAGAGACACTGGCTTCCTACATGAAAGAAACCGGAGGACTGGAATAGTGGAAAAACACGAAAAAGAAAAGAAAAAACTCGGTCTGTCCACCAAAATCTTTATCGCCCTGTTAACCGGTGCGGTATGTGGTGTGCTGATCCATTATTATATGCCGGAAGGGTACTTTAGAGATACGATTCTGATCAACGGTATTCTCTATGTACTGGGCAACGGTTTTATCCGCCTGATGCAGATGCTGGTGGTTCCTCTGGTATTCTGCTCCCTGGTCTGCGGCGCCATGGCCATCGGTGATACGAAAACGTTGGGAACTGTGGGTGTGAAAACGATCCTGTTCTATCTGTGCACCACTGCTTTGGCGATCTGCGTGGCACTGGGTATTGCCAGTCTGATCAATCCCGGCGTCGGTTTAAATATTGCGTTGCCGGAGGATGCCACCGAAGTCGCAACCACCCAGGTAGATTTTGCGGAGACGTTGTTAAATATTATTCCGAAAAATATTTTTACCTCTCTGTCCACCGGAGATATGCTGCCGATCATCTTCTTTGCTTTATTTGTCGGCATTCTTCTGGCTGCCATGGGCAACCGGGTCTCCACTGTGGCGAACTTTTTCAGTCAGTTCAATGACATTATGATGGAAATGACGATTGCAGTCATGAAAGCAGCCCCTGTCGGTGTCTTCTGCCTGATTGCCAAAACCTTCGCAGGTATCGGCTTCGACGCTTTTGTGCCTATGCTGAAATATATGGGAAGCGTCATTCTGGCGCTGGCAGTACAGTGTTTCGTGGTATATCAGGTCATGCTGTTTGTGTTCACCCGCTTGAATCCTTTTAAGTTCATTAAAAAGTTCTTCCCGGTTATGACCTTTGCCTTCTCCACTTCCACCAGTAATGCGACGATCCCTCTGTCTATCGACACTCTGTATAAAAAAATCGGTGTCTCCAAACAGATTTCGTCCTTTACGATTCCTCTGGGTGCCACCATTAACATGGACGGTACTTCCATTATGCAGGGCGTAGCAGTTGTTTTCATAGCACAGGCTTACGGTATTCCTCTGACCCCGGCTGCCATTGCTACCGTCATTGCCACCGCGACGATCGCCTCCATCGGTACTGCCGGTGTCCCCAGTGTCGGTCTGGTCACCTTGTCCATGGTACTGACCTCCGTGGGACTGCCTACCGAAGGCATTGCACTGATCATGGGTATCGACCGTATCCTGGATATGCTGCGTACCGCTGTCAATATCACCGGTGATGCCGTATGTACCACTATCGTGGCTAAGCAGCAGGGTGCCTTTAATGAGAATACTTTCCGGGCAGATAACTGATCACCTGTTTACAACTTTTCAGACGGCTGTCACCGTATAAAAAAAAGAGTGAAACATTCTGTCTTGTGCTCAAGTGCACCGTCAGAAGTTTCACTTTTTTATAGCTCGCAGCTATTCTATTTCAGTTTATTGAGTTTTGCCCGGTTGGCAATAACGATCAGCCGCATATCCTGTGTCAGAGGTTCTTCCGGATCGATATTGGTATTTACATTTTTTCCTTCAATGATCGCCACCACGTTAATGGAATATTTTTTCCGCAGATTCAGCTCGATCAGGTTCTTCCCGATCCACTGCTGTTTCACTTCCATTTCCACCATAGACACATCCTGGGACAATTCGATAATGTCCATGAAGCCGGAGCTTAACAGATTTTTGGCCAGATGGATCCCTGACTCACTCTCGGGGAATACTACACGGTCTGCTCCTACTTTCGTAAGGATCTTGCAGTTTATCTCAGTGGCGCATTTGGTGATAACGGTCTTTACGCCCAGTTCTTTACACAGCATGGTTGCCATAACACTGGCTTCCAGATGATTTGCCATGGTCACGATGACCACATCAATATTCGCAATACCGATCTGTCTCAACGCTTCCGGATCTGTAACATCCGCACATTTACAGTATGGAATCTCTGAGATTGCCGCATTGACAACTGCCTCTCTGTTGTCCACCGCTACCACCTCTGCGCCGTTCTCTGCCAACTCCTTCGCCACACCTCTTCCATATCTTCCAAGTCCAAATACTGCATAGGTCTGATTGATTCCCATAGTCTCTTCCTTCCTGTTGCTTCGATCTGCTTTATCCGACGCTGATCTCTTCTGTCGGGTTCTTCACAATATTTTTGTTCTTTTTCTGCGTGCTGAATGCCACTACCAGCGATATGGGGCCGACTCTTCCCAAATACATGGTCACGATAATAATCAGTTTTCCCCAAAGATTCAGCATGGAAGTCAGGTTCCTGCTTAATCCCACAGTAGCTGTGGCACTGACTGTTTCATACACAATATCTATCACATCCGCCTCTGTCACTGCAGATAAAAGAATCGCAGACAACGACGCAATGATAAAAAACATACCTACAACTGCTACCGATTTATTCACCGCCTGCTTCGGAATATTTCTCCCAAAAAGCTCTGCATCCTCCTTATTACCTATGGTGGCAAACATAGATACCAGCAGCACTGCGATCGTAACTGTCTTCATTCCTCCTGCGGTTCCCACCGGAGAGCCGCCGATCAGCATCAAAAGCACCGAAATGATCGCAGAGGTATTGGTCAGATCCTCTTGTGGAATCGTGGCAAAACCTGCGGTTCGCGTAGTTACTGCCTGGAACAGGGATGCCCAGATCCGTTGCGGCACCGTGTAATCCTGCATTGTCTGAGGATTATGGTATTCAAAAATATAAAATGCCGCCGCTCCCACTACAATAAGTATTCCTGTCACCGTGAGTGCTATTTTACTGTGAAGCGTCAGCAGTCTGAAACATTTGAGCTTCTGGCTCCGGATATTTTTCAAAACCCGCAGTACATCCCACCAGACGATATAGCCTAAGCCTCCCAATATGATCAACAGCATCGTGACCAGATTGACCATGGGCTGAAATACATAGCCACACAGACTGTCTTCCGCCATAATATCCATTCCTGCGTTGCAAAAGGCAGATACAGCATTAAAAATCGAAATCCATATGCCTCTGAGTCCGTATCCCGGCACAAATACTGTCATGTACAAAAGAGCTCCGCATCCCTCCACCACCAGAGTACCTATGAGAACCTTGCGGAGGAATTTCACGATTCCGGAGATATTATTCAGATTAAATACATCCTGCAGCATCCACCGGTTACCCAGTCCCAGTCGTCTGTGCAGTCCCATCATCACACCGTACATGACCGTAATGACTCCCAGACCTCCCAACTGGATCAGAAACAGGATCACGATCTGTCCCCAGACGCTCCAGGTGGAATATGTGGGAACCGTCACCAGACCGGTCACACAGATGGATGTGGTAGCCGTAAATAAAGCATCTATATAAGGAACCGCTTCTCCGGTAGCTGAACTGATGGGTAATGCCAGCAGGAAGCTACCCACTAATATGGCACACAGAAAGCTAAGCATGATCTTCTGTGTCGTAGACAACTGTATTATTTTTTTACTGTTCATAACACACTCCATTCCGCCGATGCTTTATCTCATCAGTGGAATCGCTAATCAAATTTCACGGGTGCAATCCGCAATGTTATGATTATAACACACTTTTAGATAAAAAACTCCTATTGGAGACAGTTTGTTGCCGAATCCATCATAGGAGTTCTCTTCTGATCTTATTTTTCTTCTTTTATACTTTAAATCGGTAGCCCACACCCCAGATGGTCTCGATATACTGAGGTTTTGCAGTATCTTTTTCAATCTTCTCACGGATCTTCTTGATATGCACGGTAACGGTGGCAATATCACCGATAGAGTCCATATCCCAGATCTCACGGAACAATTCTTCCTTGGTAAATACATGGTTCGGATGCTCCGCCAGGAACGTCAGCAGATCAAACTCTTTGGTCGTAAACGTCTTCTCCACACCGTCCACATAGACACGTCTTGCAGTCTTATCAATACGGATACCGCGGATCTCCACGATATCATTCTGCTGCTTCTGGTTGGTTCCCACCAGTCTCTCATAACGGGCCATGTGCGCCTTCACGCGGGCTACCAGCTCACTGGGGCTGAAAGGTTTGGTCATATAGTCATCCGCACCCAACCCTAAGCCGCGGATCTTATCAATGTCGTCCTTCTTCGCTGATACCATGAGAATGGGAATATTTTTCTCCTCGCGGATCTTCTTACATACTTCGAAGCCGTCCATGCCGGGCAGCATCAGGTCCAGAATGATCAGATCATAATCGCCTGCCAGTGCGGTCTTCAGTCCCTCATCTCCGGTATTGCAGATATCTACCTTGAAATCACTGAGCTCCAAATAATCCTTCTCAAGATCTGCAATTGCTACTTCATCTTCAATAATTAAAATCTTGCTCATTATTTATCCTCCATTTATAGAAAGTCCTTGCATCATCAGTTATCATGCTATTTCTGTTTCATTCCTTATTGATTCCTTATTGATTCCTTGGTTCCACCCGGCTGCAGTTCAATGTATTTTCTCAGGACAAAATGCATACAGGTGCCTTCACCCTCTTTGGCTGTTGCCCATACATAGCCGCCGTGATCCTCGATGATCTTCTTCACAATAGAAAGTCCGATGCCACTGCCGCCCTGGGCGGAATTGCGGGAAGCATCCGTGCGGTAGAACCGCTCAAAGATCTTCTGCAGATCCTTCTGCGCGATTCCCTTGCCGTTGTCCTCGATCTCTACCCGGATAGCATCCACTTCGTCGAGAATACGGATATCAATGTGCCCACCTGGCTTATCCATATATTTTACGCTGTTACTGATAATATTATTGATGACCTTCTTCATCTGCTCCGGATCCGCGATGACCACGGTATCGGGAGATACCAGATTCGAATAGTTTAGCTTGATACCCCGCTGCTCCAGATCCAGGCCCACCTCTTCCACACAGTCTCCGAAGTAGTCTGCTACATTGATCCGGTGGAAATTGTACGGGATACGGTTATTATCAATTCCGGAATAGGTGGTCAGCTCGTTGATCAGACGGTCCATATCAATGGCTTTATTGTAGATGGTCTTGATGTATTTATCCATCTTCTCCGGTGTGTCTGCCACACCGTCCATGATTCCTTCCACATAACCCTTAATGGCTGTGATAGGGGTCTTCAGATCATGGGAAATATTGCTGACCAGCTCTTTGTTCTGCTTCTCATGCTGGGTGTTCTCTTCCGTGGATTCCTTCAACCGCAGACGCATGTCCTCATAATTGCGGTAGAGATCACCGATCTCACCCCTGGCATCTGTCTCCAGAACATAATCAAAGTTGCCTTCCTTGATCTTGCGCATTGCTACGTTCAGCTCATTGATAGGCTCAAATACGCCCTTGTGGATCCACTGGGTCAGCATCAGGCTGGTAAAGATCAGGATCACTATGATAGCCACGAACATGTCGATCAGCAGATGTCTCGAGATCAGAGAATTGACCTTCGTGACGATAAATACACTGCCCGGTGTTCCATCCCGGAAAGTGAAATCAATCTGTTTTACATACTTCTCCAGTTCATTGTAGAAATATCCGCTGTCATCTGACAGATTCTCGTCACCGTAGGCAGGCAGTTTTTCAAAAATCTTCTGTGCGGCATCTTCATTGCCGGCATAATACATCTTATCACCTTTTCTTACAATAATGTAAGTAGACTTCCGCGATACCTCCTCATTGATATGATCCAGATATTCTTTATCTTCCAGCCTGCTGCTGTCTTCCTTCACCTGGTCCAGCAGCACATAATACGCCTGATCCGTGGTGTTGGTGAATTCCCTGAAATTCTCCGACATCATGGAATAATCAATATCCGTCAGGCTGAGACCCTGAGAATAATTCATCAGGTAAATGGCAATCATCACGAATGCCATGATCGTCAGCAACAGCGGAAGTAATATAATACTTATAAATGTTACACGAAGTCTGGTTTTAAATTTCATATTACTCTTGCCTTTCAGCAACCTGCAAACTTTCCGTGACTTTAGTACACTGTGTAGCACAAGTTTGCGCGTGTTTTATACTTTACTTGCGCTCATTATAGCATGATTCCTACCTTCTGTGTATAAAGGAAGCAGGAATATCATTAAAAAAATATAAACAAAAATTTTTCATTTTTCTGTTGACATTATTCTCGCATCATGTATAATAAACTTATAAGAAACAGTAATCGTTACTATTATTGAGAAGGGAGCTTATCATGGCACTGAAACGAAGCAGACAACGGGAAATGATCAAATCCTTTCTCATGGGACGCAAGGATCATCCTACCGCTGATGTGATCTATTCTAATCTGAAGCAGCAGGATCCGAACTTAAGTCTTGGTACCGTCTACCGTAATCTGACTCTGTTGTCGGACATGGGAGAGATTTTACGACTCCGGGTCGGTGACGGTGTTGACCATTTTGATGCCGATACTTCCGAACATTATCATTTTGTGTGTACGGAATGCGGAAGCGTCATTGATCTGGATATGGATAGTATTGATTCCATCATGGAGACAGCCGGAGAGAGATTTGACGGCCGGATCCGGGGACATGTCACTTATTTCTACGGCTCTTGTCCCGCCTGTACCAGGGTTGCTACGGAGTCCTAGCTTTCTGAATGAAAACAGACTTCGTTCCATAATATATTTGTGCTGATAAAGCACACGCAAAAAGAGAAAACTGAAAACAAAACATTTCATTAGAGAAAAGGAGAAAAAATTATGGCAAAGTATGTATGTCAGGTATGTGGTTATGTTTATGAAGGTGATGCGGCTCCCGCAGAGTGCCCCATCTGTCACGCTCCCGCTTCCAAGTTCACCAAGCAGGAGGAAGGCAAGACCTGGGCTGCTGAGCATGTAGTAGGTGTAGCAAAGGGTGCTCCCGAGGATATCATTGCTGATCTGCGTGCGAACTTCCAGGGTGAATGCTCTGAGGTTGGTATGTATCTGGCAATGGCAAGAGTAGCTCACAGAGAAGGTTATCCCGAGATCGGTCTGTACTGGGAGAAGGCTGCTTACGAAGAAGCTGAGCACGCTGCAAAATTCGCTGAGCTGTTAGGTGAAGTCGTAACCGATTCCACCAAGAAGAATCTGGAGATGAGAGTAGATGCCGAGAACGGTGCAACCGCAGGTAAGTTTGATCTGGCTAAGAGAGCCAAGGCTCTGAACCTGGATGCTATCCATGACACCGTTCATGAGATGGCTCGTGATGAGGCAAGACATGGCAAGGCATTTGAGGGTCTGTTAAAGAGATATTTTGGCTAAGCTACAAGCCATGCAATAAAAAAGAATACTCTGCACCGTAGGAGCTTGCTCATAAAGGTGTGGAGTATTCTTTTTTATTATACGGCGACAGCCGTCCATGAGCAAGTCACGCAGTGACTGCGAATGGGTTGCATGGCGCCAGCCTTAGGTGCAAGTCAGCCCTTATACGGTTCCGGAGATCACTAGCGTGCTGACGCCGGGGTTGATCCCCCACGCTCCTGTAACGGGATCCTGGGTGTAAGTCGCTGCGGGTACAGTAATACCTCCTGCAGTTCCGGTAAACAATCCGGTAGTTGTATCATACGTATAGTTTGTTCCCTCTGCCCATGCAGCCCCATTAAAATTCACAGACAGATTCTCCAATACAGGATTAAAGGTATCCGTGATCACGACACCGGTAGCTGCATCTGCTGCCGTATTCCCCAGATTCTGTATCAGGAACGTATACGTCAATGTTCCATTCTCTGTCACGGGTACGGGACTGACGGACTTTGTGATCGTAAGAAGCGGTCCGCTTGCCGCATTTACTGTCTCGTTCACAGTAACAGGAGTGACCCCTGCCCCGGCAATCGTCGCCGTATTCGTAATGGAAGCCTCTGCTGCCAGCGGTGCATAAGAGTTCACCTCAGCCTCATAGGTTAGTGTCACATTACCTCCCGCAGGCACGGTAATTCCCGTGATTGTCAGAGGAGGGCCTGCCGTTACAGCCGGTGTTGCCTGTAAAATTCCGTTTGCATAGTATTTTACGGTCCCCGGAATATACGTCAGAGGTGTCAGTTCTCTGGTATTAAACAAATACTCTCCCAGATTATCCGTTACTGTAATTCCGTTAAATGCTGTAGTGCCTGAGTTCACAATGCTGATCACATACGTCACATTTTCATTCTGCCCGTAGGTATCCCGCACTGCTGTCTTGGTTGCAGACAATACCTCCGTGATCTCACCCACTGCTATATTGGAGTTTGTAATCTCATTTCCATAGCGAAGCTGTGCCTGGTTCGTAAATCTAGCCATATATTTTTGTATCCTTTCATTGTATTTGGATTTACTATAATATATGACTGTTTTTAAGAAAGTTGACGGATTCTGTCACCGCATTTCTTGACTTTCCTCTTCCACCTCCGTATGATGGAATCACAAGCATTCACTGGCGCTGCCCCGGAAAACATTGAGGATTCAACATGAAGAAAAAAGTATTTAACATCATCCAGATCGGTGACAAAAGTAACCGTCTGAGCCGGCTCTTTGATATTTTTATTGCTATCGTTATCTGTGCAAATATTCTGGTGACTTTTCTGCAAACCTTTGATGAGCTTGCTTTTTTATTTCCGGTATTTCACGTGATCGAGGTTATCACTATTCTGATCTTCTGTGTGGAATATGTCCTGCGGATCTGGACTGCGGACTATCTATATCCTGATAAAAACGAGCTCCGCTCCCGGCTGCGGTTTCTGATCTCCTTCGACGGCATTATCGACCTGCTGACAATTTTACCCTTTTTCTTCCTGTCCGGTATGGTCATCTTCCGGATGTTGCGGGTGGCGAGGATCTTCCATTTGTTCCGCCTGAATGCACGGTATGATTCCTTCAATGTCATCACTACGGTATTGTATGACATTGAGATGGCCTTGAGCTCGTCAATGCTCATATCGTCGATTGCAATGCCCTTGTCGATGCAGTAAAGCACTATTCTTCCTACAATACCATGTGCATCTCTAAACGGTACACCCTTTTTAACAAGATAATCAGCTGCATCTGTGGCATTTGTAAAGCCATTGTTTGCACTCTTTCTCATCACGTCCTTGTTAAACTTCATTGTATTAATCATTCCTGTAAAAAGTGCGATACATCCCTTTGCAGTGTCGAATGCATCAAATGCCAGCTCCTTATCCTCCTGCATATCCTTGTTGTACGCAAGCGGAATACCCTTCATGGTGGTGAGAAGCGACATGAGCGCACCGTATACACGGCCTGTCTTTCCTCTGACAAGCTCTGCTATATCTGGATTTTTCTTCTGTGGCATGATTGAGCTTCCTGTGCTGTACGCATCGTCAATCTCAACAAACTGGTACTCGTTTGAATTCCATATGATAATTTCCTCAGAAAAACGTGACAGATGCATCATGATAGTTGAAAGAGCCGATAAAAACTCAATCAGATAATCTCTGTCTGACACACCATCCATACTGTTAAGTGTCGGTCCGTAAAAATCCAGAAGCTGTGCTGTATAGTCCCTATCAAGCGGATATGTAGTGCCTGCGAGTGCTCCTGAGCCAAGTGGACAATAGTTCATTCTCTTATATATATCGCACAGTCTTGATCTGTCTCTCTTAAACATCTCAAAATATGCGCCCATATGGTGAGCCAGAGTGATTGGCTGGGCCTTCTGCAGATGTGTAAAGCCCGGCATGATAGTCTGTGTGTTTTCCTTCATAATCTTAAGGATAACAGCTAAAAGCTCCTTAAGCTCATCATCAGTCTCCTTCACTGTCTTTCTGGTGAAAAGGCGCATGTCTAGAGCTACCTGGTCGTTTCTGCTTCGGCCTGTGTGAAGCTTCTTTCCTGTGTCACCAAGCCTGTCTATGAGTGTTGCCTCAACGAAGCTGTGGATATCCTCATACTTTGAACTGATTTCAAGCTCCCCTGACTCTACCTCCTTAAGTATCTGCTTTAGGCAAGCCACTATATCGTTGCTCTCTGCCTGTGAGATGATGCCCTGCTTTCCAAGCATCGTGACATGGGCGATGCTGCCCTCTATATCCTCTTTATAAAACTTCTGATCAAATGTAATGGACGCATTAAAATTATAAACAAGCTGATCTGTCTCCTTCGTAAAACGTCCTCCCCATAACTGTGCCATGGTGTTTTCCTCCTTTATATAGT
>ERZ791718.1064-NODE-1064-length-11738-cov-1.737482_pt1 | contig 11738 bp, 7 predicted proteins | sample MGYA00510349_ERZ791718 | MGnify/ENA primary metagenome ERZ791718 (study PRJEB30046, sample SAMN00715136) | human gut metagenome | study: EMG produced TPA metagenomics assembly of the A metagenome-wide association study of gut microbiota in type 2... | reverse complement strand
AATTATAGGGAACAAAGTTCTCAAAATTATCCAGCGTAATCATATGACTAATTTAATACTTTATATATCCTTCTTGTTCATACGCTTTCCCATATTTATGAATCATTGCCACCAATGGCCTTAAACGTTCGTCAGAAACCAACATAGCCCTATAACGCAAATACTGATTATCATAAAGCTGCCGGTTTCCGTCCTTGAGGCGTTTCTTCACATCCGCAGGAATGAAAAATTCCGCACGATTGCCCAATTTTACATAGAATTCATTTAAAAAGATAGAAATGCCAGCCAAATCTATGTCTCCGAAATGAATATAGCGATTGGGGATTATCTTTAGCCAGTTACACAAATCCTTCGATTGCGGATAACGGGACACGAAAAGAACTTTCATTCCTTCAAACAAGTACTTTTGGGCACGGATATGCTGGAAATTTTCTCCATTCTCTATACCCACTACTACAACATCTTCAGGAATACGGAAATATTCGTAATCCTGCATGAAAATAGAAGTGCCTTGCAAGGGAGAAAGCACACATGGTTCGCCATGAAAAGTAGCTTCTATAGGCGTATAACAATTGAGGAGAAAACCTTTGAACGTACGAGTATATCTCAATTTAGAGTCCCCCGCCTTCGCCACTTGCTCCGAACGTGACACTTCATCCGGACAGTTCTTCATCTCAATCCAATCTTCCAGCTCCATGCCGGAAGTATAATTCTGGGAGATGTAGATACGGCATCCTTCCGGGTCAATCATACGAAAACTACGCTTACTCCCTCGGGGAACAATAGTGATGATTCCCTCATCCATTAATCTATTTGCTATCAGTCCATCAAACTTTGTGTAAGGTATGAGCTCGCCGCCCAGCATTTTCAGAACCAGCCTCGCCATCGCCAATGTAAATAAACTGCCACTCATTTTTCTATCTTATTATAGGTTAACAATGGGACAACCTGGGTATTTGACCGCCCGTCTTTACTCAATAAATAGGTATAACGATAGTCTTCCACATTGTAAGTAGTGGGAGAACTGTTTACCAACAAAATATTCCGGCAATTGGCAAAGTCTAGAATACCTTTCACATTGTTGGGGTGTAACTTGCCTATTTCATCCATCATACAATGGATTTTAAAGTCACCAAACTTACGTGACGCCTTTTCTTTAAACACATTAATCAGCATGATATTGACCATTGCTTTTACCAGAATATCCGTACCGTCGGAACCTACATTGGCAATCTTCTCCACCCATCCCGTGTCATTATCATTCTCTTTCACGCGGAACTCCAGTTTGAATGTATCGGTTAGCGCCAACCGCCTGCGTCCGAAGTCGTCGAGCAGGAATTTCATAAACGACAACAAATGCCGGACAGCCACCGCATTGACATCTTCACGGGAATCCTGCGAGAACAAGTCAACCTTTCCCATATTATATTGGTTCTCATCGCTAAACCGTTTAATCTCCAACAATAGCTGCATTAGTTTATCGCTGCTCTGAAGCGGGCGAAGAGCTATTTCCTTTATTACTCCGGCAAAATTCCGCTTGACAAAATCGTCGTTGATATCCTTTATTGTTCTGTGTATCTCGCTTTCATTACGGGTCAGTCCTCCCACTTCCTGCGAAATCCGGCGGATTATATCCGTATACCGTTCACTGATATGTTTCTGATAGTCGGAAATCTTATCATTATCTACAAACTCGCACAAATTGGAAGCGAAATCATAGTAATCCTGTTCTCCAACCAGTTCCGTACGGAAATGAAACGTGTTTTTTGACGAGAAGTTTCCATTGAACTGCGTCACCGCTTTCTTGAATTCTTCTGTTTTTCTGATAGTGGATACGATGAGCGACTTCAACTCTTCCACAATAACATCGCAATTTTTCCGAGTAGGCTTCTCTCCTATTTCTATCACAGAAGGCGGACAAAAAATTTCATCTTTCCGGAACATATCCACTTTATTCAACCCGTCCTCCAATAAGTGCAATTCTTTGCCAATCCGCTCGAGGTGCTCGTCCGCCCCTTTTTTCTGAACCTGCAACTTCTCCTTTTTCAGAGCGATACGTTCGTCCAATGCAACTAGCTTCGCATCCTGTTCTTTCTTCCGGCTTCGCGTAGCAGGTTCTTTATCAAACAGTTCCTCCTTGTCTTTTTCATAATAAAGAACTTGCGGGCGGGATTTACCTATATAATCTAATTCTTTATTTATTTCGGCAAGCCTGTCATCATACTTGCGGATAGTGACCGTATCAGCACCCTTTCCATTTAATTCATTCTCCTGCACCTGCTTCAATTCCTTTTTCCGCTCCTCAGTTTGCTGTTTCATCCGCTCTATCTCTTGCTGAACGCTGGCAACAAACTCCTCCAGTTCCTTCCGGAGTTCCGTCCTGCTACCATTATACACTTTCCGGCAAGCTTTCAACAGTTTTTCCCGTTCCGCCAAATGCTTCTCCTTCTCGCCTTCCGCCACATAAAGACGATGACCGATATCATTCAGTTGCGCCTCAAAACCGGATAGATGGCTCCGGTAACGGCTCAAGTCGATCACGCTATCCGCCTCGTTCAAGGAGGTGATGATCGTCTGCTTGATATAATCCGCCTCCAAGCGTGAATTCAGCAAGACGTTCTGGATCGTACGGATGATATTCTGGTAGGAGCCGCTCTCCATCAAGGAATAACAAGAGTAATCCCGTTTATTATCCGAGTTTCCGTAGAGGATATTCCGGTATTCCTCATACGTGGAGATCGCCCCGCTATACTTGATACCGTTCTTATCGAGCACCGAGCGGATACGATCCGACGGATAAGGCGCTCCCTCCTCGTCGATAAAAAGATCCGGCCGGTACGGAGAGGCGATAAAGCGGTAGCAGATACGGTTCATCGTCTTATAGCTAAGTACCGTAAACCAACCATCCTCCCTCGCTACCTCGTAGATGATCGAGGAATCGGCATAAGGGAAATAATAATCCTGATACGATTTCTTCTCGACCGGGATTCCGAGCCGCTGCGTATCGGCGTTGTAAAAGAAAAGGATCGCACGGAGGATCGTACTCTTCCCCACTCCCTGCGTTCCGATTAAATGTATATTTCCATCCAGCTGCACTTCCGAGTAACGGATAGCGGCGCTGTTTATAAATACTATTTTATTGAGATATCTCATCTTCGTTCTTTATGTTAATACTATGGATCATCTTTGTGAGGTAATCCCACGAGGAGAGCACTTTCCACGTCCCGTTCATATCGCTTACGCACTCGATAAAGCCCTCTTTCGTCATCCTGTCCAAGATGGTATCGAGGATATCCTTGCGTTTATCCTTGCCTCCGGTATGTTTTTTCAACCCGTCCAGCTTCATCTCTAGATCCATGTCAATACGGGAACGTACCAATATCTCCGCCGGCGAGAAAGTGAAACCGGGCCCGAAGGCCGTATCGTACGTACAGAAGAAGTCCATGATATCGATCCAAGCGAAGAAACGCTGGAGCTTTTGCTCCAAGGTAGCCCGGGGCTCCTTGCGGGAGAAGTAGAAGTAATTATTCCCCTGCTCCAACACGAAATTGATATGCGAGAAATAATCACGTAAACGCTCAAAATTATCTTCTACGACCGAGAAGAGTGTCCTCAACTCCTTTACACTTGTATTCGAGCACAGAAAATTACCTTTCGACAGGTAATCATAGATCTGTGCGGTCTGTACCGGTAAATTATCTATCATCCTTATTATTGTTGTTTTATTTTATCCAGTTGTAGAGACGGGGCGTGCCCCGTCTCATCCCAGGGGACACGCCCCGTCTCTACAACTAGGTTCTTTGAATAATGGCATATTCTATATGCTCCATATGCCCAAAACGGTCTGTTATCTCCAACTCATTCTCATAGAGGGAGAGTAAACGGCAAAATAACGTAACCTTCGCCTCGAAATCCATCTCCCGGTTATAATCATACGCCATCACGAAAGAGAACAAATCCCCTCCGGTCCGGCTAAAAACATCCATCATCTTCCGGGTATTGATAGCAGCCTCCCCCACCTCTTGATTCTCCATCTGCTCGGCGGAGATCACCCCCAGCTCCTGCCGGTGGATCACCTTGTCCGGCCGTATGCCGTCGGCCACCTTCAAGATGACATCCAGTGCCTCGTCCGTTTGCAAATAAGGAATGGAAACCTTGAATAAGGTAGGCTGCACGCCCTCCAATACCACGGAACGCTCCGCGTCTACCACCTCCCGCACGTTCGTGTTCTCCTGTAACTCAAACTGCTCCCGCAGATATTTGATACGACGCAGCTTACGGGTAAAACCCACCTGCGTACGGATCTGGTTCAAGTAATCAATGATATCCTGTTGGGAATGGATCAAGCTATGGCCGGCGCTCAATAACTCCGTCTTCAACTCACGGGCGATCGTCAACAACTCCTCGTCCGGGGCTTGGGCGAAAAAGGGAGTCCGTTCCCGATCCAGCAGCTTCTCCACTTCCACGATCAGGCGGTTGATCTCGATTCGCTTAGCGTCCAGATTCTCCAGTTTGGCGATCTTCACCTTATAGCTCGGCTCGTTCTTGAACGTATTATCGATCACCCGTTGCAAGGACACCACGTTACGTACCAAGATCTTCCCGATCTTCCGCAAATGCGCCTTGACCGATCGCAGATAACCCAGCTTACGCAAATCGTTATCCTCCTTGCCATAATAATCGATCAATTGATACACCAACTGGATATTCTCATCGATCACCGAGGTAGAAATCTCCTCATTCGCCTCCAGAAGCAGCTCATAGAAAGAGAGATAATGCTCATCCATCTCGATATAAGGGCCGTTCCTGCGGATCACCTCACGCTCGATCAAGATATTCAATTTATTCTCATCGATAATATCCAACGCATAATCATAGCGAAACGGTAATGATTTTCTTTTCTCAAATAAGACCTCCAATAGGTCCTTTCCCAGATTTAGCGTATTCGTTATATGGGGTATTGAATTATATATGTACATCCTAAACAATTAAGGACACAAAGGTAATAAAAATACAAGTAACCCTTTTTTCTCCGTGATGAAAAAGGATTTCCATCGTAGTGAAAAAGCTTTTTCATCACGGTGGAAAAAGTTTTTCACCCCGATGGAAAAAGAGGAAAATCACGAAGAGTTATCAATCCGCCGGATAGACAATTCCCAACTGCCGGCGTACTTCATCGATAATCTCCAATGTAATCAAAGAATTATCAAGGCTATTGATTTCTGACTCCCGCTTGCCAGACAAGACGAGGTTGATAAATTCCGCTACCTCATAATAGTACTCATCCTTATCGGCGACCACGCTTAGGTCTTCCGGAACCGGTTCCGGGCCTTTTCCCATCGCCGGAGCTAAACGAGGAGAATACGTCACTTTACGGATGATATTGATCCGGTCCAAGGTCAAGTTCCCCTCCTCCCCTTGTATCTCGGTAGGCAAGGCGGAGTTGGCGATCTTAGAATAAAGCACCGTGGCGTTCATCCCCTCATACAAGAAATTCACGGCCCCTTGCCCGTCCGCTCCTGAGGACAGGACTATGCCCGAGGCATCTATCTTCTTAGGGCGACCAAACAAGACAACCATCGGATAGACCGTATAAATACCGATATCCATCATGGCCCCATTAGACAACTCCGGCTTGAAAGCGTTCAACACGATTCCTTCCTTGAACTTATCATAACGGGAGGAATACTGGCAATAGCAGGCGAAATAACGACGAACCGTACCTACACGCCCAAGATTCTCTCGCACGGCAAGAAAGTTCGGCGTAAGCGTAGGCTTCATCGCCTCCATCAACGTGACATTATAGGTACGGGAAGCCTCGATCATCGCACGTACTTCTTTCGCGTTGGAAGCGAAGGGTTTCTCGCAAAGAACATGCTTGCCATAGCTCATGCAAAGAATACTCTGGGAGGCATGAAGGAAGTTCGGGGAGGCAATATACACGGCGTCGATCAACGGGCTTTTCGCCATCTCCTCCAAGGAGGTAAACGTATACGGTATATTATGTTTCGAGGCGAAAGCATCCGCCGTCTCCTGAGTTCTCGAATATACAGCTACCAGTTCAAAACGCTCATCCTGCCGGGCTCCGGCAATTACCCAATCACTTATGAAATTGGTTCCGACTACACCAAAACGTACTTTATCCATATTCTATCGTATTATGTTCTTTATTTACAAATGTACGATTTCTGTTTAACATAAATACTCCGTGGAAATGTTATTGTATCTATAAAAAGGATAAGTCACAGGAACTTTTTCGCAACGACGCTGTTTAATCTATACAATTTAAAACCGTTTTAAAACTAAATCAAGTATGAAAAGAATTGTATCTTTTATCGTCGTTCTCGCTGTCGCTATGTGCGGAATGACACAAGTAATGGCTCAAAAATCGATAACAAAGGAAGCCAAAAAAGTAGAGAGAGAAATCAAGAAACAAGAGCGTCTGGCACAAGATGCCGTAGAAGGCCAAGAAGAGTTTAACGCCGCTGTACAAGCTATCAACAACCAATCATTCGTATTGGAGGCTAACAACATACAACCGATGAACGGACAGGTATTCTACGTAAATTCAAATACGAACTTCGTATCTTTGAATGACGGACAGGCTATGGTCCAGATCGCGTCCAACTCTCCGTATCCCGGTCCTAACGGATTAGGTGGTATCACCGTACAAGGTAGCGCCTCCAATATCCAGACCAAGCAGGATGACAAGGGCAATGTTTATCTGAACATGAACGTACAGGGTGTGTTTATCTCCGCTACCGTTAGCTTGATGCTTACCAACGGAACAAACAACGCAACCGTTACCGTAGACCCGAACTTCTCCGGTAGAAACTTGAGAATGACCGGTACCCTACTTCCGTACTCACAATCGAACATTTTCCAGGGAACAACATATTAATCATGTCCAACTTTTCTATAATAAGGAAGGCGGTGCTCCGTGAGGAACATCGCCTTCGAACTATTTATAGATAGCCTTATCTCTTATTTACGGAAAGGAGCCTTTACCACTTGAGCCTTCAAGTTCTTATTACGCACCTTGATAAAGATATCCGTACCAGCTTTCGCAAACTCAGGTTTCACGTATCCCATACCGATCCCCTTCTTCAATACCGGAGACATCGTACCGGAAGTAACCACGCCAATTACATTCCCTTCCGCATCGGCGATCTCATAGCCATGACGGGGAATTCCCTTTTCCTGCAACTCGAAAGCACACAACTTACGGGTTACGCCCTCTTTCTTCTGACGCTCCAATTCCGCACGATTCGTAAAGTTCTTACCCTCGGCGAACTTCGTGATCCAGCCTAAACCAGCCTCGATCGGAGAAGTCGTATCATCCAAATCATTTCCATACAGACAGAAGCCCATCTCAAGACGAAGCGTATCGCGTGCTCCCAAACCGATCGGCTTGATGCCTTCCGGCTTACCAGCCTCGAATATAGCGTTCCAGATCGTCATCGCATCACTCGGATAGAAATACAACTCGAAGCCACCCGCACCGGTATACCCCGTGTTGGAGATAATCACGTTCTTGCAACCGGCGAACTCACCCGTCACAAATGAATAGTAAGGAATAGAAGATAAATCAACCGGAGTAAGACGTTGAAGAACCTCCTGTGCTTTCGGTCCTTGGATAGCCAATTGAGCCGTACGGTCGGAAGAATTCTCCAATTCGGCACCTACCGTATTATGGCTTACGCACCAATCCCAATCCTTGTCGATATTACCGGCGTTTACGACCAGCAAATATTTCTCCGGCTCGTAATGATATACCAAAAGGTCATCCACGATACCTCCCTTGTCATTCGGGAAGCAAGTATATTGAGCCTTGCCAAGCGGCAAGACAGAAGCGTCGTTAGAAGTTACGCTTTGAATGAAAGCCAAAGCGTTCGGGCCTTTTACCCAAAACTCGCCCATGTGGGAAACATCGAACACACCTACACCATTCACTACAGTCATGTGTTCGTCGATAATTCCGGAATATTCGATAGGCATATTGAAACCTGCGAATTCGTGCATCTTCGCGCCCAAGGCGATATGCACGTCGGTAAACGGAGTTGTTTTCATGTAATTATTGCATTTAAGATTTACGAGCCGATAGCTCTATGATTTTTATAACTGTTTCCATACTCTTTTCCAACGAACGAACGGGCAAGAACTCATAACGTCCGTGAAAATTCAGGCCTCCCGCGAAAATATTCGGGCAAGGCAATCCCATAAACGACAGGCGGGCACCATCCGTACCTCCCCGGATCGGTTTCACGATCGGTTCTACCCCAACGGAGGTCATCGCCTCAAACGCCAAATCAACGATATGCTTCTGGGGCTCCACGACCTCGCGCATATTGTAATATTGATCCCGAAGCTCTAAATGCGCACATCCCGGATGCGCTTCATTCATCTTATCAACCAACGTACGAAGCAATTCTTTCTTCTCCTCGAACAACTTCCGGTCATGGTCACGGATGATGTAAGATAGAGTAGCTTCCTCAACCGAACCGGTCATACCGGTCAAATGGAAGAATCCCTCATAACCAGTCGTATGCTCCGGACGTTGCTCGGCCGGCAACCAAGAAGCAAACTCGATCGCACGCAAGGAAGCGTTTTGCATCTTATCCTTGGCGTATCCCGGATGTACGTTCAAGCCCTTGAAGATAATTTTAGCGCCGGCGGCATTGAAATTCTCATATTCCAACTCACCGATTTGTCCACCGTCAATCGTATATCCCCAATCACAACCGAACTTCTCCACGTCGAAATGATCGGCACCTTGTCCGATTTCCTCATCCGGGGTAAAAGCGATACGGATCTTACCGTGCTTGATCTCCGGATGATCCTTCAAATATTGCATAGAGGCGACGATAGCGGCTACACCTCCCTTATCATCGGCACCTAATAAAGTCTTACCATTCGTTACGATAATATCCTGTCCCTTATAATCAGAAAGCTCTGGGAACATCGATTGAGATAGTACAACATTTTCTTCCGCATCCAAGACAATATCACCACCCAGATAAGTCACGATACGAGGTTGAACATTCTTACCCGACATATCCGGACTCGTATCCAAATGAGCGATAAAACCGATAGTCGGGATTTTCTCGTCCGTATTAGCCGGCAGAGTAGCCATTACATAACTATTCTCATCCAAGGAGATCTCCTCCATACCAATCGCTTCCAATTCCTTCACCAAAGCCTCGGCAAAGACACGTTGTCCCGGCGTACTAGGAGTCGTACCCGTCTCCTCGTTCGACTGGGTATCGAACGTAACGTACTTTAAAAATCTATCTAAAACTGTCATAACTCACTCTTTTTAGCCATTAAAACATTGCAGGCATAAAAGTAGGTAAAATTTTTCTAAAAACAGCTTGAACCATCAAAGCAATGCGTACAAACCTTACACTTAGGAAGGTCGATCGCCTCCACCAAGGTTTCCAGCGTATTAAACTTCAAGGAACTCAACCCGAAACGCTCGGCGATAATTCCGACCATCTTCTTATATTCCGGAGAGTCTGTCGTAGCATATTTATCCAGATTCTTATTCTCATCCCCTTCCAGTTCCTTGATAATCTGACGAGTTATCAACTCCAAAGGACTCTTGGAAGAAGTAAAACCGATAAACGGGCAACTATAAATCAATGGAGGGCAAGCGATACGCATATGTACCTCTTTCGCCCCATAATCATATAAGATCTTCACGTTATCACGAAGCTGTGTACCACGCACGATGGAATCATCGATCAGCAGCAGGCTCTTATCCCGGATCAGCTCTTCGATCGGGATCAGCTTCATCTTCGCGATCAGATTACGCTTACTCTGAATCGTTGGCATGAACGAACGTGGCCATGTCGGCGTGTATTTGATAAATGGTCTGGAAAATGGAATGCCAGACTCATTTGCATATCCAACTGCATGTGCCGTACCGGAATCTGGAACACCCGCAACGATATCCGGCTTGACATTATCCCGTCTTGCAAGAAGCTGCCCACAGCGATACCGCATCTCCTCGACATTCACACCCTCGTAAGTCGAAGATGGATATCCATAGTAGATCCAGAGGAAGGTACAGATCTTCATCTCTTTACCCGGCAGAACCAAAGTCTTCAATGCATCGCTCGTCATCACGGCAACCTCGCCCGGTCCAAGCTCCCGGTAAGTCGAATAACCGAGATTCAAGAACGCAAAGCTCTCGAAGGTTGCACAGAATGCGCCATCCGTCTTGCCAACGATGATCGGCGTTCTTCCGTATTTATCTCTTGCAAGGTAGATGCCCTTCGGCGTCAGGATCAGCATGGACATCGAACCTTCGATGATCTCCTGTGCATAGCGGATACCATCGATGAAATTATCCTTCTGATCGATAATCGCAGCCACAAGCTCTGTCGCATTGATCTTACCTCCGCTCATCTCCTGAAAATGGGAATGCCCTTCTTCAAACACTTTTTCTAAAAGTTCTTCTTCATTATTGATCTTTCCAACCGTAACGATCGCAAAACTTCCGTGATGCGACTGTATAAGAAGCGGCTGCGGCTCGTAATCAGAAATACATCCGATTCCAAGATTGCCTTTCATCTCATCTACATCCCTGTCAAATTTTGTACGAAAAGGAGCATTTTCTATATTATGGATCGCACGGCAGAACTCTCCGTTTCCATACGCAGCCATTCCGCCTCTTCTCGTTCCGAGGTGAGAATGATAGTCCACGCCGTAAAATAACTCCAATACACAGTCTTTTTTTGATGCAACTCCGAAAAATCCACCCATTTTCTATGTGCCTCCTGTAAATTTATCAAATTCATTCTGCTATTTATCTTTCACCTTATAAAGGATAAGGAGTTCCCGGCGATAAGTCAATACTTTCTTTCATATGCCTGCTATTATCGTTTATTATAGATATATATAAGCAGAAGTTCTATTCCTTTATTTTTGCCGCTTTGGCATCAAAATCATTCTCCCTGCAAACGATTCCCATTTTCTCCGTCTATACAATAAGAGGATGCCTTATTTTGACATCCTCTTACCTGTTAGTCTTCCAAGGCTTCTTTCATCTCTTTCATTTTTTCCATGAAGCCTTTCTTTTTCTTCTTCTCGACTTTCCCTGTTGTCTCATCATGTTCATGAAGTGTATTTCCCGTCAATTCATCAAATCTTCGCAGCGCTTCTTTCGCCTCCGAACTTAATCTTTCCGGAGTCTGGATCTCAAGCGTCACATAATGATCTCCTCTTGCCTGTGGATTACGAAGAGACGGAACTCCTTTTCCTTTAAGGCGCACTTTTGTATCTGTTTTCGTTCCCGGTTTTACATTATAAATCACATCTCCGTCTACCGTAGGAATACGAATATCTCCTCCGAGCGCCGCTACCGCAAATGAAATCGGATGCGTAGAGAAAATATGAATATCTTGTCGTTTTAACGACGGATGCGCCGAAACATTCACTTCTACAAGAAGATCTCCCCGTGGTCCGCCGTTTACTCCCGGTTCTCCCTTGTCTCTGATACGAACGCTCTGGCCGTTATCAATTCCTGCTGGGATAGACACTTTGATCTTCTTTCGGTTTGCAATGTATCCGCTTCCTGCGCATTTTGAACATTTTTCCTTAATCACTTTACCGGAGCCTCCGCAGTTAGGACATGTCTGCACATTTTGAACTGTTCCGAAAAAAGACTGGGATGTATAGACAACCTGCCCCCGGCCCCCGCATTTCGGGCATGTTTCGGGAGATGTTCCGGGTTT
>ERZ791718.1059-NODE-1059-length-11789-cov-2.679223_pt1 | contig 11789 bp, 12 predicted proteins | sample MGYA00510349_ERZ791718 | MGnify/ENA primary metagenome ERZ791718 (study PRJEB30046, sample SAMN00715136) | human gut metagenome | study: EMG produced TPA metagenomics assembly of the A metagenome-wide association study of gut microbiota in type 2... | reverse complement strand
TTTCCGTGTCGAGAGCCTCGGAGCAGAGCTTCACGAACGCCATTTCAAACGGAATTCTCTTATTGGAAGCGCGTTTTATCTGCGAGAATGTATCTTCGATAACATTGAGATTATAAAGCAGCTCTTCGAGCGGCATTTTTTCGGCTAAGGCTCTCAGAGCTTTCAGCTCGTCGTCCGTCGCTATTAAAATAGAATCAGCGCTCTTGACGGTTTTTACTATCATCAGGTCGCGCAGGTGGAACATAAATTCCGAGCAGAGCCGCTCCATGTCACAGGAGTTCATATGCAGCTCGTTGATTATTCCGAGAGCGGAGGCGCAGTCCTTTTTTATTATACATTCGGACAGGCGCATGAGATAATCGCGCCCCGCGAGTCCGGCGCTCTTGGTTACGACCTCATTAGTTATATGCTCGTCTACCGCACAGCAGCGGTCAAGCAGTGAGAGCGCATCGCGCAGAGCACCGTCGGCGACCTTGGCTATGAGCGCGGCGGCATCCTCGTCTAAAACTATGTTTTCGTGCTCGGCGACATATTGAAGTCTTGCGCAGATATCCTCAGGAGAAATTCTCTTGAAATCAAAGCGCTGGCAGCGCGAGAGGATGGTTGCGGGGAGCTTATGCACTTCGGTAGTCGCAAGGATGAAAATGACGTGCTCGGGTGGCTCCTCGAGAATTTTCAAAAGGGCGTTGAATGCGCCCGTGGAGAGCATATGTACCTCGTCTATGATATAAACTCTGTATTTAGCCTTAACGGGGGTGAAATTCGCCTCGTCGCGCAGGTCGCGTATATTGTCAACGCCGTTGTTCGAGGCGGCGTCTATCTCGATAACGTCGAGCACTGAGCCGTTATCGATTCCACGGCAAATTTCGCATTCGTTGCAGGGGTCGCCGTCGTGCGGGGAGAGGCAGTTGACGGCCTTTGAAAGAATCTTCGCGCAGGTTGTCTTGCCCGTTCCGCGCGAGCCCGTGAACAGATAGGCGTGGGCAACCCTGCCGCTGACGAGCTCGTTTTTGAGCGTAGCGGTTATATGGGGCTGACCGTAGACCTCCTCAAAGGTCTGCGGACGCCATTTTCTGTACAGCACGCGGTACATAACAGACCGTCCTTTTAAAAAATCTTTGATAAAACAAAAACGAGCCTTTATCTTGGTCATGCGGCGGGCAGGCGGACTGTGGCGCACAGTGCAGACCGCTTAATGCTGCTCGGTTCCCCGCCTGACATGGTTCACGGCGCTCCGCCGCACAGGACCCGCCACGCCACATGACCAAAACAAAGCCTCGCTTGAGATGCTTCTCGGTTTACTAAGTTATTATAATATAAATCGCAGTTAAATACAAGAGCTATATACTATATAAATATGCAAAATTTTTTTATTTTTCGCCGTTTATTCGGGGTACCTTGAAAATTAAACAATAAAAATTACCCGAAAAATTACGCGGATTTTTTTACGGGCAAGGTTTTCTGCTTTTCACGGGGAAATAAGTATGCTATAATAAAACCATCTGTAAGAAAGGAAGTCTTATTATGACAAAGCTCAAGAAATTCGGCGGAAAGTATAAAGACGAGACCGTTGACAGAATTGCGCGTTATTTCGGTTTCAGCGCGGGACTTCATTTCGGCTCCGACGTGCCCGACGAGGACAGGATAAAGGCAGCAAAAAAGACGCTCAAGGAGTGGACGCACGGGCATGACGAGCTGTTTGTCATACTCGAGGACAAGGAAACCGCAGGCTTCGTCCATATAAACTACCGCACGGGCAACACCGCGTGGATAGAGGATATCTACGTCGACGAGCTCAAGCGCGGCAAAGGCATAGCCACGCGGGTCATCGCCCTTTCGGAGGATAAGATAAAGGCGCACAGGGGCTACACTTCGATTTGCCTTGACGCATCTCCCGATAACAAAGCAGCCCTCGCGTTCTATCATAAATTGGGCTATGTAACTCTCGGCATGATAACCGTTCGCAAGGAGCTCAAAAAGAGCGACAGAAAAAATGAGATCGAGCTTCTCGGTCTGACTTATAAATATTGAGGTGCGATATGGACTACAAATTCAATCATTTTAATTTCAACGTCAAAAATCTCGACGAGAGCATTAAATTTTATAACGAGGCTCTCGGACTTCGCGAAATCCGCCGCAAGGAGGCGTCGGACGGGTCGTTTACAATAGCCTTTTTGGGCGACGGCAGCGGCACTTTTTCTCTGGAGCTCACCTGTTTAAAAGAGCATCCGCAGGCATACGATCTGGGCGAATGCGAATTTCATCTCGCCCTGACCGCCGACGACTACGAGGCCTCTCTCAAAAAGCACAGGGAGATGGACTGTGTCTGCTACATAAACGAGGGCATGGGGATATATTTTATTTCCGACCCCGACGGCTACTGGATAGAGATAATCCCGAAGAGGTAATTTATGACGAAGAAGCAGAAGGCCGCCCTTGCCGTGGCGGCGCTCGAAAAAGCATATCCCGACGCAATATGCTCGCTCAAAGAGAGCGAGCCCTATCGCCTGTTAATAGCCGTGCGGCTCTCGGCTCAGTGTACGGACGCGCGCGTAAATCTCGTAACGCCAGTGCTCTTTGAGCGCTTTCCGACGCTCGAAAGCCTCGCCTTTGCCGACGTTTCCGAGGTCGAGGAGATAGTTCACCCCTGCGGCTTTTTCCGCGCAAAGGCTAACGACATAGTAGCTATGAGCCGAATGCTCATTGAAAAATATAACTCCAAGGTGCCGGACACGATAGAGGAGCTTGTAAAGCTACCCGGAGTCGGCAGAAAAACGGCGAACCTCATAGTCGGCGACGTCTACGGCAAGCCCGCCGTTGTGGCCGATACGCACCTTATCAGAATAACGAATCTCTTGGGACTCGTTGACACAAAGGACCCCGCGAAGGTCGAAAAGGAGCTGAAGGCTCTGCTCGATCTCGAGAAGAGCAACGATTTCTGCCACCGCTGCGTGCTCCACGGCAGGGCTGTGTGCATAGCGCGCCGACCGAACTGCCCCGCCTGCGTGATGAACGGCTTTTGCGGCTATTACTTAAAGCAAAAATAAAACAGCCGCCGTCACGGCTGCCCCCGCGAGCGCGGAGCAGACGAATTTCAGCGCCGAGAGAAGCTTTCTCTTTTTGAGCTTGCTCGCCGGAGGTATGCCCGCGCTGTCGGCTATCAGACTCGCCCGCTCGCGCAGAGTGCCCTCGCTCGTGGCGGCGTATTCGGGCTTGACGAAAAACAGAACTTTTTCAAAATATTCGCATTTGGTCTGCGTTATCTCTATTACCTGACGGTTCACACCTTTTATCATTTTTTCTTTATCCTCCGAATGTCATGTGTTGATTATTTTTAACTTTTACGGCGTGAAATATACCGCCGGGCGGCGAAAAGACGATTATACGTATTGTAATCGCACTTTCGCGCGTGATATGTGGAAAACTATGTGGAAAATGTTGATAACTTCCTCAAAAACGCTTGAAAAACCTTGACAAGCCGATGTGGATAGAAAAAAACGGGTCAAAAAAATATACAGTTTGTTATATTTTCTTTACGCCGAAAGCCGAATTTATCAAGTTTATTTTGTATATACAATAAAGGAGCGTTGTTGCTTTGGACTGTGACAAAATTTTGCAAAAGGACGGCGGAACTCTTCTCACGGGACTTCGCTGCTTCTCCCTGCCGCTGATACTCGACTGCGGACAGGCTTTTCGCTGGAGCGAGAATGCGGACGGCAGCTGGAGCGGCGTTGCGATGGGGCGCGAGCTCAGCTTGAAGCAGGACGGCGACACCCTTTTCTTTAAAGATACCTCACCTGAAGAAGTTCAAGACATATGGATAAAATATTTTGACCTCGACAGAGATTATACCGCTATATGCGAAAGCTTTTCGGCGGACGAGAGCCTCAAAACCGCGTGCTCCGAATATCCGGGGATAAGAATACTCAAGCAGGACGAGTGGGAGACGCTCTGCTCGTTTATAATCTCGCAGAACAACAATATTCCGAGGATAAAGGGAATTATAGAGCGGCTCTGCGAGAGCTTCGGCGAGAGACTCCCCGGCGGCGGATATTCGTTCCCCTCCGCCGAAAAACTGGCTCCCCTCGAGCCGGAAGACTTGGCGCCGCTCAGGGCGGGCTTCAGAAACAAATATATAATCGACGCCGCGAGAAAGGTGGCGGGCGGCGAGGTAGATCTGTCCGCGTTAAAAAGCGCGGAGGACGACGAGGTGCGTGAGAGCCTCTTGAAAATAAAGGGCGTGGGCGCAAAGGTAGCGGAGTGTACTCTGCTGTTCGGCTTCGGGCGCGTCGATGCGTTCCCGATAGATGTTTGGGTGCGCCGCGTCGTCGGCGAGCTCTACCCCGACGGGCTGCCCGCGTGCACAGACGGAGCGCGCGGAATAGCGCAGCAGTATCTGTTCCACTGGCGCAGACACCTTGAGGAGGACGAAAACAAAAATGCAGGCTGATATACTCTGCGCCGCTGAGATAGAAAAATATCTCACGAAAGCGCGAAAGGGCAATATAACCGTTTTTGATACGGTGGATTCGACTAACACCGTGCTTAAAAATTTATGCGCCGAGGGCAAAGCCCGACCGGGCGACTGCGTGACCGCCGACTGCCAGACAAAAGGGCGCGGCAGGCGCGGCAGGCGCTTCGAATCCGAAAAGGGAGTCGGAATTTACCTCTCGTTTCTGCTCGGAACGGGCAGCGCGACCCCGGAGGAGATAAGCGAGATAACCGCGTGGGGCGCTGTCGCCGTGCGCCGCGCGACAGAGAAAGTGTGTCATGCGGATAGCCGCATAAAATGGGTCAACGACATAGTCTGCGGGCGGATGAAAATCTGCGGCATTTTAACCGAGATGACAGCGGCGGGCCCCGTCATGGGTATCGGCATAAACGTAAATCAGACTAAAGACGGCTTTCCGTCCGAGCTTCGAAATATCGCTTCGTCGCTGCGCATTGTCTGCAAAAGAGAATTTTGCAGGGCGCAGATAATCGCCGCCGTTATAGAAGAGCTCGATTTGATAACCGAGAGCTTCCCTGAAAAGAGAGAGGAATATTTGAAAGAATACCGCGAAAACTGCGCGGTCACAGGCGAGGATATAAGCATCGAGCGCGGCGGAGAAATAAAAAAAGGACGCGCCGTGGGAATAGCGCCGAATTTCGGGTTGGAAGTTATTTTTGAAAACGGAGAGCGCGAAATTATAACGGGCGGCGAAGTCAGCGTAAAAGGCTTTTACCCGACAAATCAAGTCGGGATGGAATAAACTGACGGAGGGATAAAATGAATAAACACAGAAAAGGACTCTATATTATCGCGGGACTGTTCTATCTTTTCTTCTCGGGCGCGCTCGCACTCTATCCGACGAAAATGACCGTAGGAGCTACCGTGTCGATGATAGCGGGCGCTGTTTTGACGCTCATAGCGGCAATAGCCTCGTTTGTCCTTGCGGCGCAGTGCAAAAACAACGCAAAAGCTTCGGCTGTCCGAAACAGGCTCATGCCGATATGCTTTATCGGCTTTGCGGCGATACTCGCGGCGGATTTAATCAACACCGCCGTGCATTTTGAATCGCTGTTCGACGCCGTTCGCATAACGGCGGAGCTGATAGGTGCGGCGGGACACATAGCCGTTGCGGTCGTCATGCTAAAAAATAACATGGCATTAGTCAGAAGAAAAAAGGTTCTCTATGCCGTGCTTGCCGCGATGACGGGAAATCCCGCGTCCATTTTCGTCTCCGGCGCGTTCGCGCGGGAGCGGGCGGACGGCGAATGCAAAAAGCTCCGCAAGGCGGGCGTTATCGAGCTTATCGTCGGTGCGGTAATTATCGTTGCGGCATACATAATAACCAATCTCACTCTGCCGAGCGACGCATTCCGCGCTGTGACCGACTGGCTGTTTCTCTGCCTGACTCTTGTCAACGACATTGGTCTTGCGCTTATCGCAGTCTCGACTCCGAAAGATAAAAAGAAAAAGGCGAAGAAAAAATAAAATTATGTGGAATAAAATTTCAAGCAAGGAAGACATATCGGCTCTCATGGATAGAATGTACAGTTTCCATGACAGCTGCATCAAAGAGATGCATTATATAAGCGGAGCATATACTACTGCGGAAAAAAGCATGTATCCTATCAACGACCGACGCACACTGCGCGTTTTGATACAAAGTCAAATCGATTCTTCGGCTGCAATCGAGCTTGAGTTTTCCGGGCTTATATCTTTGTCGCTCCGCCCGACTGACGAAAAATACACCTGCGAAATCTTAGAAGCGTCGCTCGAAGAGAAAGACGGATATTTTATATGGAAAGACGATATAGATTTATCCGAAGAGTCGGATCAGTGCGGCACGGTGATATGCTCCGAAAGACTCAGTTGGCGCGAAATAAAAAGCGTATACGGCAGTGACGAATTCTATTTGCCGGCAGAATAAATGGAGGAAATGAAAATGAAGAAGAATGAGACATACGATATTTTTGTTGGTATATCTTTTAGTCTTGCCGTTATATGCGCGTTGTCCGTTTTCTTTGAAAAATTTATACCGTATAATGCAATCGTTTTCGGCGTATCGCTCGGTTCTGTTTGGCTTCGGGCTGTTGCCGCAGTTATTCTTTTGGCGACATCTACAGTCTCGGTAAAACTGAGAATTGACTCAAAACACGGAAAAGCCGAAAAGAAAACGGCAATAATTGCAGCGAAGATAATTTTTCCTGCCATTGCCGTGACTGTCTGCGCAAATGCTGTGATAAGCGTTCTCAAAAACGGTCTTTCTTACTCTATACTGCCAATAGTTGCGGCGATATTGAGTGTTATCGGTCATGCGGTGAGTCTTGCGCTGATAATAAAAGGAAAAGAAGGCACGGCAAAATTTGTTTTTGCCGTCATGACGCTGTCTTTGGTATCTATAACAATTTGTTTCTGTGCCGACAGCGGGCAAAAAACAATATCAAAAAGCAAAAGAAATTTAATATTCGTTTTTGATATTTTGTTATTTCATTTGGTACCAAATTTTTTAAAAAGCGGCAATTTGTGGATAGCTTTCGCGCTGATGATAGTGATGCTTGCCTTGTATATACCGGAGCTTTTATCTTTTTACGAAACAAAGCCCGAATTGTCAGGCGATGATCCATTCAAAAAGGCGAACGAAGTAAAAGCAGCAAGCGCAGAAGAACTTAAAGAATACAAAAAAGAACTTGACCGAATGAAAGAAGCGAAAGAATGAACAGACGAAACATACTTCTCTATACCCTTGCGGGAATATTTGCGATATTAGGAGCGCTGGCTAACGGTATTTCGCCGTTTATCGTCGGAATCCCGGCGGCGGAAAAAGCGGTCTCGCTCGGCGAAGCGCTTATCCTGGCGGCAATCGGCGTGTTGGCCGCAGTTGCCGCATCGCAGACGAAAAGAGAAAAAATAAGCACAAAATTGACGGAAAAAGCGATTCCCGCACTGCTCTGCGCTATGGCGGTATTTATACTCGCGGACGCGGCTGTGTGCATACCGCATTTCAGCGGGCTGACAAGCTCCGTTCGCATAGCGGGCGATATAATAAACGCGGCGGGCTTTGCGGCCTTTGCCGCCGAGTATGCCGCATATGAAAGCTTCAAGCCCCTGCACGAGGTGCTGCTCTACGGCGCAAAGCCGATAGAATATACCGCACAGACCTTCGGCATTACGGCAGAAAGCGTCTCGCCCGCGAGCGGGCTCTCCGCGCTGACGCTCCTGCTCTCCGCCTACTGCGGACTTGACGGAGCCGAAAAGGAGAGAGCTTTCGATATGTTCTGCGCGGCGGCAAAGCCGTTTTTTGAAAATAGCGCGTATGAGGCGTATGCACTTGCGGCTTTCAATGTCGATTCCGCGCTGCTCAGAGAGGGCTGCCGCGCCGGCGAGTTCGTCTCGGCGGGCACGAACGCCATGTATAAAGAGGTCACTCTGCCGATTCTCGCCGACGATGTCGTGCGCGATTTCTACGGCGGCCAGCTGAGCTTCGGCACTCTGCGCCGCTGCGTCGCCGCGTGGCTCTATTTCAAGCTCTACCGCATGGGCGGGGCGGCGAAGAAGCTCGGCTGCAAAATCTGCTCAAAGCTCGCCGGGGGTGACCTGAATGTCTGATTTTCCGTTCAGAGCCACAATACTCATCCCCGTCTACAATGTCGAAAAATATCTCGACGGCTGCATAAGCTCGCTCAAGGAGCAGACGGAGCCGTTTGAGAATATGGAGATACTCCTGATAAACGACGGCAGCAGGGACGGCAGCGCGGATATCTGCCGGAGATTGGCGGACGAACATGAAAATGTTTGCTTCTACTCAAAGGAGAACGAGGGACTTTCAAAGACCCGCAACTTCGGCCTGCGCCGCGCTCGGGGCAAGTATATCTTTTTCCTCGACTCGGACGACACCCTCGCGCCCGATACGGTGAAGAGCGTGGTCGATTATTTCGACACGGTATATGACGAGGTCGATATGGTGACCTATAGAATAACGCAGTATTTCAAGAATGCGCCGCCCGTCTATCATTTCAGATACCGCACGCTGACTCATACCGGCGTATACGACCTCGACGACCCGAAAAACAGATTTATTACTCAGACGAATATAAATATCTGCGTCAAGAATGACAAAAGCAACGGCATCTTCTTCGACGAGTCGCCGAATTTCAGGCACGAGGACGAAAAATACTGCTGCGATATCCTGCGCCGCAAGATGAAGATAGGCTATTGCAAAAACGGCGAATACCGCTACAACCGCGGCAACGAGAACAGCATAGTTTCAACCGTTTTTTCGCCCTATTATATATTCGAAACCTCCATGGCGTTCTATGAGGCGCTGTTCGATTCGTTCGGCGGCAGAGTTCCGCCGTATTTTCAGGGCATGGTTTTCAACGACCTTCGCTGGAAGCTAAAGGAGGATAAGCTTCTGCCCTATCACTATTCCCCCGAGGAGGTCGAGCGCGCCAATAAGCGCATAGACGCGCTGCTTGCGAGAATCGACGAGGATACGATTATCCTGCATCCGTCCGTCAACGAATATCATATTCACTACTGGCTCTCGCGCAAGCCCGACTGCCATCCGACGGTGCTCGCGCAGGACGGCAAACTGAGCGTTGCGGCGGACGGGAGAAAAATATTCTCCGCGTCGGCGTTTCCGCTGATGATGAGAAAAATATTTGTCGAAAATAAAAAGGCGGGGCTGCTCTCGTTTATAAAATCTCCGATTTTTTCGCATCTCGGGCGCGGCGAGTGGAAGATAGTCGCCTCGGTAGACGGCGAAAGGCGCGAGCTCGAGACGTTTGATTCCGTTTTCGGCGCGCAGGATTCGGCTGTCAATGTGGTTGATTTCCCGGCGTTTTTCTGCGAGTTTCCCGCGGACGGCAGGCACGAGATAAAATTCTTCGTCGTGATACGCGGCGTGGAATACCCTGCAAAGCTTTTGGCTGAGCCGACCGCCGTGTTCAGCCGCAAGGTGCGTATGTATGTCCGAAACGGCGTGATGTTCACGCTCGAGGGCAGGGCGCTCATAAGCAGGAGCGTCACCGAGGACGAGAAGTACCGCGCCGAGCGGGAGCAGAGCAAGAATTTCAAGAGAAGCATAAGGAAGCTTCGCAACGCCGCCATAGAATACCGCAGGGCGCACAAGGTCGAGCTCTACTACGATCTGCATACGGTCGATTTCGACAACGGCTACTACCAATTCAAAAACGATATAAAGCACAGCGACGGAGTTGAACGCTACTATATCTACAGCCGCGAATATAAAAATATCGACGGGCTTTTCACAAAGGAGGAGCAGGCGCACCTCGTGAAATTCGGCTCGGAGAGACACAAGCTGCTGTATCTTTCGGCGCGAGTGATATTCACGGCGTTCTACGGCGTGACCCCCGTCTCTCCGTTCGGCTCGGCGGCGGGCGAGGTGCCCTATGCCGACCTGCTCGATTTCAAGACCGTCTATCTCCAGCACGGAGTGCTCCACGCCTCCCTGCGCTCGCAGAATTCGGTCGAGCGCTGCCGCGCGGATAAAATCGTTATTTCCGCGCCGTTTGAAAAGCAGAACTACATGACCAACTACCACTATCCGGAGGACAATCTCATCCCCACGGGCATGGCGCGTTACGACCATATCGACAGAAATAAAAAGGCGAAAAACAGGATTCTTTTTGCCCCGTCGTGGCGCAAATATCTGACCCAGGAGATAAATTCCTCGAAGTGGGAGCTGATAGACTCAAAGCTCAAAAACTCCGATTATTTCAGGAATTTCTCGCGCTTTCTCGAGAGCGAAGAGCTGCATGAGCTGCTCGAAAAGACGGACACCTATCTCGATGTCAAGCTCCACCCGATAATCGCGGATGCAGAGGGACTTTTTGATATCAAGAGCCCGCGCGTTGTTATGGCGGGCGCGCACGTTGATATCGAGGACTATGAGATGTTCATAACGGACTTCTCGTCCTTCGTGTTCGACTTCGCCTGTCTCTGCCGCCCCGTGCTCTATTTCGTGCCGGACTACGGGCAGTTCAAGGCGGGAATGAACCACTACCGCGAGCTGGATTTACCGTTTGAAAAGGCATTCGGTCCGCTCGTTCTCGACCCGGACGGCGCGGTGGAGGAAATAAAAAAAGCCGCGGAAAACGGCTTTGAGCCGGAACCGATATATGCCGAGCGCATGAGGAGCTTTTTCTATCCGCTCGAAAACTGCGCCGAGGCACTCTACAACGAAGTGAGCTTGTGGGATTATCTGTAAGAGGGGAATGATCGGGAATGGATAAGCTTATCAGTGTTGCGATACCTGTTTATAACGGAGAGACGACACTGCGCAAATGCGTTGACAGCATTCTTGCACAGACATACGAAAATATTGAGGTCATCCTTGTCAATGACGGCTCTACCGACCGTTCGGAGGATACTGCCGCAGCTATGAGCAAGCCGATTCAAGAGTCTCCGTCATCAGCAAGGCAAACGGAGGCCTTTCCTCGGCGCGCAATGCCGGAATAGACGGAAGTCACGGCGAGTATTTGTTTTTTGTTGACAGTGATGATTGGATAGACAGCGATACTTTGGAAGTGCTGTTGAAAACCGCTCTGCTGAAAGATACGGATGTCACAGGCTGCTGCGCTTATTTTAACTATCCGAACGGCACGGAAAAAAGCAGAGCTTCTGCGCAGATTGATATCTGCGACACGCGCTCTCTGATAAAATGGATGCTTGAGGGCGGCATCGGTGCCAACGCCGCGTGGGGCAAGCTGTTCAAAAAAGTCTTTTTGAAAATTTGAGATTTGACGAGAGCTGCGATTTCTGCGAGGACGATGAGTTCAGTTTTCGTATGGCGAGGAAGGCAAAAGGCTATGTCCGCATAGCCGATGCGAAATATCACTATTTCCAGAATTTCAACGGGATGCTACTGTCAGGCTCGTATGTTTCCGAAGCGCTTTTAAGGGTCATGTCGAGAATTGAATCGGATCAGGCGGTCGCAAATGACCCGGAGCTTTCGGAGCTTGCGCACAAAAAGAAGATATCGGCGCTGTTTATGATATATTTGAAATACCTGCGCGCGGGTGACAGGCAAAATGCCCTGCGCATTTCGCATATGATGCGGGAGCTGATATCCCGATACGGCTGCTGCTGAATATCAAAGAAGATGAGGGCGCGGGTCGAGCTTATGCGCTTATACCGCCTCTCCGGATTTGTCGAGCTTTCCGCGATGTGGGTAAAAAACAAAAAATATAACAAATAAAAAGAGGACTCTCAAACGGAGCGTCCGTAAAACGGTCAAGAGCCCCCCCCACATTCTCCCCGCCCCTTTTTTGCCGTTGAG
>ERZ791718.1057-NODE-1057-length-11810-cov-3.621778_pt1 | contig 11810 bp, 9 predicted proteins | sample MGYA00510349_ERZ791718 | MGnify/ENA primary metagenome ERZ791718 (study PRJEB30046, sample SAMN00715136) | human gut metagenome | study: EMG produced TPA metagenomics assembly of the A metagenome-wide association study of gut microbiota in type 2... | reverse complement strand
TACGCCCGTGTCGCCGTCTTCGGGATCGGCGGAGTCGGCGGCTATGTCGTCGAAGCCCTTGCCCGCAGCGGAGTCGGCGCCTTTGATCTCATTGACGATGACAAGGTCTGTCTGACGAATATCAACCGCCAGATCATCGCTACCCGTCAGACGATCGGCAAATACAAAGTAGATGTCATGGAGGAGCGGATTTATCTGATCAATCCTGAGGCACAGGTGGTAGGACATAAATGCTTCTATCTCCCGGAGACTGCCGATCAGTTTGATTTTTCCCAGTACGATTACGTCGTGGATGCCGTGGACACTGTGACTGCAAAAATCGAGATCATCCTGCGCGCAAAGGAGGCCGGAGTCCCTGTCATCAGCTGTATGGGTGCCGGCAATAAGCTTGACCCCACACAGTTCCGTGTGGCGGACATCTATAAGACTACCATGTGCCCGCTGGCAAAGGTCATGCGCAGAGAGCTGAAAAAACGCGGTGTGAAAAAACTGAAGGTTGTCTACTCTACCGAAGCTTCCCTGAAGCCTCTCGAAACTATGGAAACCAGCTGCCGGACGGGCTGCGTCTGTCCTCCCGGCACCGTCCATAAATGCACCGACCGGAGAGCAATTCCGGGCAGTATTTCCTTTGTCCCTTCCGTGGCGGGGCTGATCATCGGTGGAGAGGTGATCAAAGACCTCATTCAGGAGGGAAAAGCACAAAAAGAATAGCTTTTTCAACCGGAGTGCGTTATAATCTTTTTATCTATTAAGCTGTCAGGGGCTGTTCCCGGCAGTCCATTTTAGAAAGAATATACAAAGGTCATAAGGGTACAAAGGAGGTTATTTTATCTATGGCAGAAGCGGTAAAACAGGAACAGACAGAAGGGGAAACTGTCTCACTGGACAACATGAAAGATCTCAAGGGGAAAAAGGGAGCAAATCTGATCGTCAAGATCCTCGCGATGGTACTGATGCCGATGCTGGTCATCATATTTTTTGCGATGCTGGCATTGAAGGCAGTCGGCAACAACACCGCGGAAACGCTTGTGAAGGAAGAGCTGGCTGCTACGGAATATGCGATGCAGCTGAATCTGGACAGCGCTTCTGGGGAGGGCTTCCGTTATGAGAACGGCAGTCTCTGCAAGGGCGAGATCAATTTTACAGAGAATCAGAGCTTTTTCCAGAATTTCACGAGCAATACCAACGTAGATGTGGTACTGTTCTGGGACAAGGAAGCGGCAGCAGCAAGCTTTGACTATTCCGGCATCGTACTGAGTGATTCTGTGGCATCCAAAGTACTGGCAGGATCGGAATATTTTGACACTTCCCTGAAGCTGGGGGATACCAGATATTATGCATATCTGACACCGATTACCGGAACCGACGGCAAGACAGCGGGGGCTCTGGCAGTGGCGATCCCGGTGGAGCACGTGAAAGAACTGTATTCCGGCATTGTGAGATCCAATACGATCTTTATGTATGTGCTGGCACTGATCTTCTGTATCAGTACGATTTTAGTCGTAGGTCTGATTTCCAGAGCACTGCTTGGTGTGGTCAGCAATCTGGATCAGGTGGCTGAAGGCAGGCTGAATTTTGATATCTCCACGAAGCTGGTAAACAGAGCCGATGAAGTCGGCAAAATTGCCAGAGCGGTGCATTCCGTTGTTGTAGGCTTCTCCCGGATCATTACCAATATCTACAGTTCCATGCAAGAGATGGATGAATTCACCGGAACTTTTTCGAGCAATTTTGACAGTATCGGACAGTCTATTTCCGCAGTCAATGCCGCGGTCAACGAGATTGCGCAGAACGCTACCACTCAGGCGGCGGATACCCAGAAAGTCAGCGAAAGCATGAACGAGATGAGCAATGCACTGGGCCGTACGGCAGACAGTATTAATGCTTTGAGCAGCAGTGCTGCCAACATGAAGGAAAGCAATGCCACCGTGGACAGCACCCTGAAGGAACTGTTGAAGATCAGCTCTCATACACAGCAGTCGGTGGATCAGGTGCAGGAGCAGACCAATATCACCAACGAAGGCGGGGCGGAAGGTCGCTATCGGGTGCTGAAAAATATTATGGGCTTATGGCTGCTTCAGCGAGTGCTTCAGGAGCGGCAAATCAACGATCTTCCGGCGCTTATCGCCGCAACACAGGCACTTCCGGCCTGCCGCTTCATCATCAATCCCAATGACGATCGCTTTATTAATCCTGACGAGATGTGCAGCGAAATTCAGGCTGCGTGTCGGGAAACGGCGCAACCGATCCCGGAAAGTGATGCTGAACTGGCGCGCTGTATTTTCGACAGTCTGGCGCTGCTGTATGCCGATGTGTTGCATGAGCTGGCGCAGCTGCGTGGTGAAGATTTCTCGCAACTGCATATTGTCGGCGGCGGCTGCCAGAACACGCTGCTCAACCAGCTGTGTGCCGATGCCTGCGGTATTCGGGTGATCGCCGGGCCTGTTGAAGCCTCGACGCTCGGCAATATCGGCATCCAGTTAATGACGCTGGATGAACTCAACAATGTGGATGATTTCCGTCAGGTCGTCAGCACTACCGCGAATCTGACCACCTTTACCCCTAATCCTGACAGTGAAATTGCCCACTATGTGGCGCAGATTCACTCTACACGACAGACAAAGGAGCTTTGCGCATGACCACTCAACTGGAACAGGCCTGGGAGCTGGCGAAACAGCGTTTCGCGGCAGTAGGGATTGATGTCGAGGAGGCACTGCGCCAACTTGATCGTTTACCCGTTTCAATGCACTGCTGGCAGGGCGATGATGTTTCCGGTTTTGAAAACCCGGAAGGTTCGCTGACCGGTGGGATTCAGGCTACTGGTAATTATCCGGGCAAAGCGCGTAATGCCAGCGAGCTACGTGCCGATCTGGAACAGGCTATGCGGCTTATTCCGGGGCCGAAACGGCTTAATTTACATGCCATCTATCTGGAATCAGACACGCCCGTCGCGCGCGACCAGATCAAACCAGAGCACTTCAAAAACTGGGTTGAATGGGCGAAAACCAATCAGCTCGGTCTGGATTTTAACCCCTCCTGTTTTTCGCATCCGCTAAGCGCCGATGGCTTTACGCTTTCCCATGCCGACGACAGTATTCGCCAGTTCTGGATTGATCACTGCAAGGCCAGCCGCCGTGTTTCAGCCTATTTTGGCGAGCAACTCGGCACACCGTCGGTGATGAACATCTGGATCCCGGATGGCATGAAAGATATCACCGTTGACCGTCTCGCCCCGCGCCAGCGTCTGCTGGCAGCTCTGGATGAGGTGATCAGCGAGAAGCTGGATCCGGCGCACCATATCGACGCCGTTGAGAGCAAATTGTTTGGCATTGGCGCGGAGAGTTACACGGTTGGCTCCAATGAGTTTTACATGGGGTATGCCACCAGCCGCCAGACGGCGCTGTGCCTGGACGCCGGGCATTTCCACCCGACTGAAGTGATTTCCGACAAGATTTCCGCCGCCATGCTGTATGTGCCGCAGTTGCTACTGCACGTCAGCCGTCCGGTTCGCTGGGACAGCGATCACGTAGTGCTGCTGGATGATGAAACCCAGGCGATTGCCAGTGAGATTGTTCGTCACGATCTGTTTGACCGGGTGCATATCGGCCTCGACTTCTTCGATGCCTCTATCAACCGCATTGCCGCGTGGGTCATTGGTACACGCAATATGAAAAAAGCCCTGCTACGTGCGTTACTGGAACCTACCGCTGAGCTGCGCAAGCTGGAAGCGGCGGGCGATTACACTGCGCGTCTGGCGCTACTGGAAGAGCAGAAATCGTTGCCGTGGCAGGCGGTATGGGAAATGTATTGTCAGCGTCACGATACGCCAGCGGGTAGCGAATGGCTGGAGAACGTGCGGGCTTATGAGAAAGAAATTTTGAGTCGCCGCGGGTAAACACTGCCGGATGCGGCACAAGTGCCTTATCCGGCCTACGGGTCGGCAATAGTTGTAGGCCTGATAAGACGCGACAGCGTCGCATCAGGCATTGATTGCCGGATGCGGCATGAGTGCCTTATCCGGCCTACAGATCGTACATCCGGCAACAGGCACGGACGTCCAATTAACAGGAACACAGAACATGCAAAACATAACCCAGTCCTGGTTTGTCCAGGGAATGATCAAAGCCACCACCGATGCCTGGCTGAAAGGCTGGGACGAGCGCAACGGCGGCAACCTGACGCTGCGCCTGGATGACGCCGATATCGCACCATATCACGACAATTTTCACCAACAACCGCGCTATATCCCGCTCAGCCAGCCCATGCCTTTACTGGCAAATACACCGTTTATTGTCACCGGCTCCGGCAAATTCTTCCGTAACGTCCAGCTTGATCCTGCGGCTAACTTAGGCATCGTAAAAGTCGACAGCGACGGCGCGGGCTACCACATTCTTTGGGGGTTAACCAACGAAGCCGTCCCCACTTCCGAACTTCCAGCTCACTTCCTTTCCCACTGCGAGCGCATTAAAGCCACCAACGGCAAAGATCGGGTGATCATGCACTGCCACGCCACTAACCTGATCGCTCTCACCTACGTGCTGGAAAACGACACCGCGGTCTTCACTCGCCAACTGTGGGAAGGCAGCACCGAGTGTCTGGTGGTATTCCCGGATGGCGTTGGCATTCTGCCGTGGATGGTACCCGGCACGGACGAAATCGGCCAGGCAACTGCACAAGAGATGCAAAAACATTCGCTGATGTTGTGGCCCTTCCACGGTGTGTTCGGTTCCGGACCGACACTGGATGAAACCTTCGGTTTAATCGACACCGCAGAAAAATCAGCACAAATATTAGTGAAGGTTTATTCGATGGGCGGCATGAAACAGACCATCAGCCGTGAAGAGTTGATAGCGCTCGGCCAGCGTTTCGGCGTTACACCACTCGCCAGTGCGCTGGCGCTGTAAGGAGCAAACATGATCCGCAAAGCCTTTGTCATGCAGGTAAACCCCGACGCCCACGAAGAGTATCAGCGTCGGCATAATCCCATCTGGCCGGAACTGGAAGCAGTGCTGAAATCTCACGGTGCGCATAACTACGCCATCTATCTCGACAAAGCGCATAATCTGCTATTTGCCACGGTAGAGATTGAATCTGAAGAACGGTGGAATGCGGTTGCCAGTACAGATGTTTGCCAACGTTGGTGGAAATATATGACCGACGTTATGCCCGCTAATGCGGATAACAGCCCAGTCAGTAGCGAACTGCAAGAAGTGTTTTACCTGCCTTAATGAGTTGCGGTGCCGGAAAATATCCAGCACCGCCCTTTCATCAGAAGAAGTATTTAAAGCGAACGCGTGCGCCGTAACGGTCATCACTATCGTCGCCGTGTATCTTATCGCCGTCGCTATCCAGAATGGAGTAATACGTGCCGAGGTAAATATTAAAGTTCTCCATATCCATCACATTAGCGAACTGATAAGACGCATGAATGGTGTGAATGTTGTATGTTCCTTCATCATCAATCCAGCAATCGTTATCACAAACCACGCCACTAAATTCATCAATCTTATTATGTGCATAGATATAACCCAGCTCGAAACGTTTCCACAGCGCGTTAATCCCTGCCGTGAAATCTTTTTCATTATTAGCATCTAAATAGGCGGTATTAAGATTAACCACGATGCCATTTTCCGGATCGGTTTTCAGGCCATTCCAGGTCATACTCATGCCATAACCGGTACGATCGGACTGATCGACAAAATTACCCTTGCTATCGGTATAACCATAAGCATTATTTACCACATTCGCTTCCATCGCTGCGGAAACGGTGAATTCTTCCGTCGGCGACCAGGCAATTACCGGACGCAGATAAGCAACATTTTTCTGCTGTTCCATATCGCGTCCATGATAATTACCGTCGTTATATAAAGATGTTCCGTCTTCCAGTAACGTGTTTAATTCAAAATACCAGTTATCGAGTTGTTTGCTGACGAGGAAATTACCGCCAGCGTTAGAACGTCCGCGGCCCTCTTTCATCATATAGATATAACCGCTGCCATCGTCATAAAGATCGTTCGCAGTATTACCGGAATGTTCAACAAAGGTATCCTGATTCAGCGGGAACATATCGTAGGCTTCAAAACGGCCTACTTTGACCTTCCAGTCGTTTTCTTTGCCAAAGAAGAAAACCGCATCATCGATATTTACTGAACCGTGCATATCCCCCAGCGGTTGTGCGGAGAACCCAGCGAAATAGCCATTATCCAGTTTTCGCATACCATCAAAACCTAACAGAATACGACCATTGAGATTCCACTGTTCATTAGTGGGATCGCTATTCACATCAGCGTTGGTCATTGCCAGCAGGCCATGATTACTTTCCGCATCCATATTAAATTCTACGTCACCGTAGATTTTTAAATCGCCATACCCTGAAAGCAGGAGATTAGGCGGGGTGGCGTTTTTCTTCTCTGACTCCGTCGTTGATTGACCGTTTACCGGCGTGTTGCCCTGTGCGGTTTTAATTTCGCGGATCTCGGCGGCTTGTTGTGTCTGAAGCTGTTTAACCTGCCCCTCTGCTTTTGCTGCCCGCATTTCTGCCGCTTCCAGGCGTTGTTCCAGCGTTAAATGCTGTGTTTTTGCCATACCGGTACTACATGCCAATAATAAACCGATGGCTAAAGATAATGTCGATTTTTTCATTATTTACGTTCCCTGAAATAAAGGAGACCCTACGCTTTCCAAAAGGAATACGTATATAGAGAAATATAAGGTGTGCACTTTCGAATTTTTAATCCAACTTCAGCAGGCCGATGGATAGTATCCCGCCGCATAATATGAGTAAATCCGCTGATTTCCTGGAACGTGAGGAATATAACAATAGTGCCGTTTTTAACTAAATATCGTAAAAAATATTAGATATGATTCACGCTGACTCATAAGCCACAAATATAAATAACGCTTAAACAAATTATCTGAGACATTTTAACATTCACAAAATCATTAAATAATGATACTTTATTCACAAAATTTATCCTTCACTCTGCTTTATATTGTTACGACTTCGTGACATATCCGTGCTCATCACAAACCCGCCCCGCGATTACAATTAACTGTAATATTTCATCGACCATTTCGTTGTAATCGCATAACGCTCGTGGAAATGAGTCTTCGGCCATCCAGCTTGAGTTTGCGTCCTGAAGTTGCTCTTTATCCCAGTCAGAGTGCAGGACTTTATCTCTGATGCGGCGAACGTATTTTTTAGCCTCGAGTTGATACTGGCCTGCCGAATTAATAAACGAGAAATTCATGCCGCTTTTATCCGCTTCTTTGGCTTGCGCCACCAGCGTTTCCAGTTCAGACACTTTCTTCATTGCCGCTTCTGCATCAAACTTATCTTGCGATATCAGGTTATTAATTTGTTTCGCTGAAATCATGACTGCCAGAGAGTAGTAGTGGAATGTTTTCCCTTTCGCAAACGCATCGTCTTTATAATTTTCCTGGGTGTAATATTTATCCATTTCGTTAATGGTATTACCCAACGCTACGGCAGCATCAATATAACTCACCGCCACGCCATCAATAGGTTGCAGCGCAGGCGTTAACGCCACTACACGCGTTTTGTTTATGAAAAAATAACAAAATTCACGAAATGAATAAGTCCTGCAATTTAATATATATCACAGGACTTATTTTAATTAATTGCTCAAACGCTGCGGATGGGTATAAACCGTTGCCCGACCCGGTTTACAAAAGCCCACCAGCGTCAGATTACAGCGCTCAGCCACTTCTACAGCAAGTGTGGTCGCGGCAGACACCGCAAACAAAATCTCTACGCCGCACATCGCCGACTTTTGCACCATTTCATAACTGGCACGGCTGGAAACCAGCACCGCACCTTGCTGCCAGCTTTCCCCTTCTTGTGACCGGCGGCCTAACAGTTTGTCCAGCGCCACATGGCGACCCACGTCTTCATGCCCGCCGACCAGTTCGCCAGATGGCAACATCCAGGCAGCGGCGTGAGTACAACCAGTCAGTTGCCCCACTGGCTGGAAATCATTGAGATGACGTAATGCATCATCCAGTTTGTTGAGATCAAACATCTGGGTGAACGGCAGCGGCTGCACCGGTTTACCGATATCGTTAAGCTGTTCTACACCGCATACGCCACAGCCCGTACGTCCCGCCAGCGCCCGGCGGCGCTCCTTCAACCCCATAAAGCGGCGGCTGGAAAGCTCAATTTGTACTTCCAGGCCATTACAGGAAGGAACGACATCCATGCCGAAGATATCGCGCGGGCTTTCGATAATTCCTTCGGAAAGCGAAAAACCGAGCGCAAAGTACTCAAGGTCTTTGGGCGACGCCATCATCACCACGTGCGAAATGCCGTTGTAGACCAGCGCAACGGGAACTTCTTCCGCCACCTCATCTAACCGTGGGTGTTGTAAATCATCACGCCGCCATAACTCAATTTGACGAACACCTGTGATATTTGTCACATTCTCGATTTCTTTTTGCTGTGTTTTTTTCACTTTCTATTAACCAGATAAGAACACACACACCAACATTATGGTATTCTGCTACAAACCCTTCCTGGATGGAGGGAAATTGAGCCAATTCTGGACCTTTGCGGCCCCTTCCGCAAAGAAAAATAACTCCCACTCCCTGCACACGCAGCAAGCGAATGTAAATGGGACGTGACAATGTCGAAACAAGGAGCAATCCATGCAGGTCAGCAGAAGGCAGTTCTTTAAGATCTGCGCTGGCGGTATGGCAGGCACCACGGCAGCGGCACTGGGTTTTGCACCCAGCGTAGCACTCGCGGAAACCCGGCAGTATAAACTGCTGCGCACCCGCGAAACCCGTAATACCTGCACCTATTGTTCCGTAGGCTGTGGGCTGTTGATGTACAGCCTCGGTGACGGAGCAAAAAACGCCAAAGCATCTATCTTCCATATCGAAGGTGACCCGGATCACCCGGTCAACCGCGGAGCACTTTGTCCGAAAGGCGCTGGCCTGGTGGATTTCATCCACTCCGAAAGCCGCCTGAAGTTTCCGGAATACCGTGCGCCAGGTTCTGATAAATGGCAACAAATCAGTTGGGAAGAGGCGTTTGATCGCATCGCCAAACTGATGAAAGAAGACCGCGATGCGAACTACATTGCGCAAAACGCCGAAGGCGCGACTGTTAACCGCTGGCTCTCCACCGGAATGCTGTGTGCTTCCGCGTCGAGCAACGAAACCGGCTATTTAACGCAAAAATTCTCCCGCGCGCTGGGTATGCTCGCGGTCGACAACCAGGCGCGTGTCTGACACGGACCAACGGTAGCAAGTCTTGCTCCAACATTTGGTCGCGGTGCGATGACCAACCACTGGGTCGACATCAAGAATGCCAACCTCGTCGTGGTGATGGGCGGTAACGCCGCTGAAGCTCACCCGGTCGGGTTCCGCTGGGCGATGGAAGCCAAAATTCACAACGGCGCGAAGCTGATTGTGATCGATCCTCGCTTTACACGTACAGCGGCGGTGGCTGACTACTATGCCCCTATCCGTTCCGGTACTGACATTGCTTTCCTGTCAGGCGTATTGCTGTACCTGCTGAACAATGAAAAATTCAACCGCGAATACACCGAAGCCTATACCAACGCCAGCCTGATCGTGCGTGAGGATTACGGCTTTGAAGATGGCCTGTTCACCGGCTACGACGCGGAAAAACGCAAGTACGATAAGTCCACCTGGACTTACGAACTGGACGAAAACGGCTTCGCCAAACGTGATACTACCCTGCAACATCCACGTTGCGTGTGGAACTTGCTGAAACAGCACGTTTCCCGTTATACGCCAGATGTGGTTGAAAACATCTGCGGTACGCCAAAAGACGCGTTCCTGAAAGTCTGCGAATACATCGCCGAAACCAGTGCTCACGATAAAACAGCGTCGTTCCTCTACGCCCTCGGCTGGACGCAACACTCCATTGGTGCGCAAAACATTCGTACGATGGCGATGATCCAGCTGCTGCTCGGCAACATGGGGATGGCAGGCGGCGGCGTTAACGCCCTGCGCGGTCACTCCAATATTCAGGGGCTGACGGACCTGGGGCTACTGTCGCAGAGTCTGCCAGGTTACATGACGCTGCCAAGCGAGAAGCAGACCGATCTGCAAACTTACCTTACCGCCAACACGCCGAAACCACTGCTGGAAGGCCAGGTTAACTACTGGGGCAACTACCCGAAATTCTTCGTCTCTATGATGAAGGCATTCTTTGGTGATAAAGCGACGGCGGAAAATAGCTGGGGCTTTGACTGGTTGCCGAAGTGGGATAAAGGCTACGACGTCCTGCAATACTTCGAGATGATGAAAGAAGGCAAGGTCAATGGCTATATCTGCCAGGGCTTTAACCCTGTTGCCTCATTCCCGAACAAAAACAAAGTGATCGGCTGTCTGTCGAAGCTGAAATTCCTCGTGACTATCGACCCGCTGAACACTGAAACCTCTAACTTCTGGCAGAACCACGGTGAGCTGAACGAAGTTGACTCGTCGAAGATCCAGACCGAAGTGTTCCGTCTACCATCGACCTGCTTCGCGGAAGAGAACGGTTCTATCGTTAACTCAGGTCGCTGGTTACAGTGGCACTGGAAAGGTGCGGACGCCCCGGGGATTGCGCTGACTGATGGCGAGATCCTCTCCGGTATCTTCCTGCGCTTGCGCAAGATGTATGCCGAACAGGGTGGCGCGAACCCGGACCAGGTGCTGAACATGACCTGGAACTACGCCATTCCGCATGAGCCATCTTCAGAAGAAGTGGCAATGGAGAGCAACGGCAAAGCGCTGGCCGATATTACCGACCCGGCAACCGGTGCGGTTATCGTCAAGAAAGGCCAACAACTTAGCTCGTTCGCCCAACTGCGCGATGACGGCACAACCTCCTGTGGCTGCTGGATTTTCGCCGGTAGCTGGACGCCGGAAGGCAACCAGATGGCGCGTCGTGATAACGCCGATCCGTCTGGCCTCGGTAACACGCTGGGCTGGGCATGGGCATGGCCGCTTAACCGCCGCATTCTGTATAACCGCGCCTCCGCAGATCCGCAGGGTAACCCGTGGGATCCGAAGCGTCAGTTGCTGAAATGGGACGGCACTAAGTGGACCGGCTGGGATATTCCGGATTACAGCGCAGCGCCTCCGGGCAGCGGCGTAGGGCCGTTTATCATGCAGCAGGAAGGCATGGGACGTCTGTTTGCCCTCGATAAGATGGCGGAAGGTCCGTTCCCGGAACACTACGAGCCGTTTGAAACGCCGCTGGGAACTAACCCGCTGCATCCAAACGTTATCTCGAATCCGGCGGCGCGTATCTTTAAAGACGATGCCGAAGCATTAGGTAAAGCCGATAAGTTCCCGTATGTCGGAACCACCTATCGTCTGACCGAGCACTTCCACTACTGGACCAAACACGCGCTGTTGAACGCGATTTTGCAACCAGAGCAGTTTGTGGAAATCGGGGAGTCGCTGGCGAATAAACTTGGCATTGCCCAGGGCGATACTGTGAAAGTCTCCTCCAACCGTGGCTATATCAAAGCCAAAGCGGTAGTGACCAAACGTATTCGCACGCTGAAAGCAAACGGCAAAGATATCGATACCATCGGTATTCCTATTCACTGGGGCTATGAAGGTGTTGCGAAAAAAGGCTTTATTGCCAATACGTTGACGCCATTCGTCGGTGATGCGAACACGCAGACGCCGGAGTTTAAGTCCTTCCTTGTGAATGTGGAAAAGGTGTAACGGAGACGACATATGGCTTATCAATCGCAAGATATCATTCGTCGTTCCGCGACTAACGGTTTCACCCCCTCATCCTACCGGCCGGTCCCACCACT
>ERZ791718.1023-NODE-1023-length-12108-cov-2.152908_pt1 | contig 12108 bp, 9 predicted proteins | sample MGYA00510349_ERZ791718 | MGnify/ENA primary metagenome ERZ791718 (study PRJEB30046, sample SAMN00715136) | human gut metagenome | study: EMG produced TPA metagenomics assembly of the A metagenome-wide association study of gut microbiota in type 2... | reverse complement strand
AAATCAAAAGTCCATAGTATCTGAATTGTATTGAACCACGATATTAAAAGAAAGGGAACGTGTGATAATTAACTTCCTAATTATCATACAAGGGAAGGATGAAGATTAATGAACTGAAAACTCCCTGCTACGTGATAGATGAGGGAAAACTGACAGAAAACCTGAAGATTTTGCATCATGTAATGCAGAGAACGGGCGCAAAGATCCTTCTTGCACAGAAAGCGTTCAGCGCATTTTGTGAATATCCCCTGATTGGAAAATATTTAAGTGGGACGACGGCAAGTGGGCTGTATGAAGCACGTCTGGCACAGGAAGAGATGGGAAAAGAAAACCATGTCTTCTGTCCGGCATATCTGCCGGAAGAAATGGACGAACTGGTAAAAATATGTGACCATATTGTTTTTAATTCCGTTTCCCAGTTTCTGGTTCATAAGGAAAAAATCAAAGAAGCAGCCGCAGGGGTAAGTACAGGACTTAGAATTAACCCGGAGTGTTCTACACAGGAAGGGCATGAGATTTATGATCCGTGCGGTACGGGTTCAAGGCTTGGTATAACGAGGGCAGAGCTTGACAAAGCCATACAAAACGGTTTTGACCTGTCGCAGATAGATGGGTTTCACTTCCATACACTCTGTGAACAGAATTCGGATGCCCTGGAAACGACACTTGATGCCGTGGAAAAAAAGTTTGGAGATCTGCTGTACGGACGGAAATGGCTTAATATGGGTGGCGGACATCATATCACAAAAGCCGGTTACGACATGGAAAAACTGGAGGACTGCATCCGGCGCATGCAGGAAACATATGACCTTGAAATTTATCTTGAGCCGGGGGAGGCAGTAGCCCTGAATGCAGGCTATCTTGAGACAACCGTACTCGATATTGTCGAAAACAATGGGATAAAGATACTGGTTCTGGACACTTCAGCGGCATGCCATATGCCGGATGTACTCGAAATGCCGTATCGTCCGCCGCTTAAGGACAGTGGAAAAGCAGGGGAGAAAGCATATACATACCGGCTTTCTTCCTGTACCTGTCTGGCAGGTGATGTGATCGGTGATTACTCATTTGATAAAGCGATAAAAGTGGGTGACAGGCTTACATTCTGTGACATGGCAATTTATTCCATGGTCAAAAATAATACGTTTAACGGTATGCCGCTTCCGGACATCGCAGTTATGGGGGCAGATAAAGAATGCAGGGTAATCAGGAGATTTGGATATGAAGATTTTAAAGGAAGGCTGTCCTAGCCAGGATGGATTTCATATGCCAGCGGAGTATGAACCGCATAAAGGGACAATACTTATATGGCCGAAACGGCCGGGTTCCTGGATATATGGTGCAAAAAAGGCAAGAGAGGCTTTTGCGGATGTCATATGTGCCGCTGCGGAATCCGAGACGGTATATCTGCTGGTGGAAGCAGGGGAACTGGATCATGCACAAATGATCATTGAAGCTGTCCGGAAAGAAAAAAACTATCAGAAAAATTATCCGGTCCATTATATGGAAATTGCATCGGATGATGCATGGGCGAGGGATGTCGGACCGACCTTTGTTGTCAATGGGCAGGGGCAGGTACGGGGTATTGACTGGTGTTTTAATGCATGGGGTGGAATCTGTGACGGATTGTATGCAGACTGGGAAAAGGATGATAAAGTAGCGTCTTCTTTTTGCCGGAAGGCAGGATATGATCTGTATGATGCGCATCCGTTTGTGCTAGAAGGAGGGGCAATCCATACCGATGGAGAGGGAACCATCCTTGTGACAGAAAGCTGTCTGCTCAGCAAAGGCAGGAATCCGAAACTTTCAAAAGAAAAGATCGGACAGAAGTTAAAGGATTATCTTGGGGCAGAAAAAATCATCTGGATTCCATATGGAATCTACAACGATGAGACAAACGGACACATAGACAATGTCTGTGCATTTACCGCTCCCGGACATGTGGTGCTTGCGTGGACGGAGGATTCCAAAGATCCGCAGTATCCCTTGTCATCTGCAGATCTTGCAATATTGGAAAAAGAGACAGATGCCAGGGGGCGGAAGCTCATAGTCCACAAAGTCCCGGTTCCGGGGAAGCCGGTTTGTATAACGGAATATGAACTTGCTGGTTTTTCCTTTGAAGAGGGGGAGGAGCAGCGAAAAGCAGGGGAGCGGCTTGCCGCAAGCTATGTTAATTTTTATATTACAAATGGAGGAGTCCTGATTCCCCAGTTTGAGGATGAAATGGATGCAGAGGCTGTGAACATCATAGGGGGGCTTTTTCCCGGAAGGAAAGTATACCCGGTTTACGCACGTGATATTATTGTCGGTGGTGGGAACATTCATTGTATTACACAGCAGATACCGGCTGATTCCGGGAGGATGGGAGGAGCATGATATGAGAAAAACCACAGTGGCTGCCATACAGATGGGCTGCGGCAGCGATGTAAAAGAAAATATAGAAAAAGCATCGGAACTGATCAGGGAGGCCGCTGCACAGGGGGCGCAGGTCATTCTTCCTCCTGAACTTTTCGAAAGACCGTATTTCTGTCAGGAGAGAAGGTATGAATATTATGGATATGCAAGAACGCTGGAGGAAGATGATGCTGTCATCCATATGAAAAAACTGGCAAAAGAGCTGGAAACGGTGATTCCGGTGAGCTTTTATGAAGCCGGGGATCACAGACAGATGTTCAATTCCGTGGCAGTCATTGATGCCGATGGAAGTGTGCGCGGCATTTACAGGAAAACACATATTCCGGACGACCATTATTATCAGGAAAAATTTTATTTTACGCCCGGTGATACAGGGTTTCGGGCATTTAAAACCAGATATGGGACGATTGGGGTTGGAATCTGCTGGGATCAGTGGTTTCCGGAGACGGCAAGAGGCATGGCACTAAAAGGGGCGGAACTCCTTTTTTATCCAACTGCAATCGGAAGCGAGCCGATACTTGGCTGCGACAGTATGCCGCACTGGAGACGGTGCATGATGGGGCATGCGGCATGTAATCTTATGCCGGTCATTGCTGCAAACAGGATCGGGACAGAAACCGTGGAACCGTGCGCGGAAAATGGACAGCAGAGCTCAGCCCTCACGTTTTACGGTTCCTCTTTTATCACAGACGCAACAGGGGAAGTGACAGAAGAGATGGACAGGGTATCAGAAGGCTTTATCCTGCATACGTTTGATCTGGATGAAATAGAAGAAGAAAGAAGAAGCTGGGGGCTGTTCCGGGACAGAAGACCGGAAATATATTTGAAAGAATAATGGCGGCGCGGCTGCACATATGGAAAATTTTTGTCATATGATAAAGCATACCTGAATAAAATGAAAGGATGCAAAAAAATGGCAATATTTACCAATCAGGCACAGCTCCGCTATGGAAACGCTGTAGCCAATTCCAACGTTGCAGTGGGAGAAATCCTTGAGGTACTTGCCGCAACCAAAACTGCGGTACGCAAAACATACGGGCAGAATGACCGTGTCACCTATGTTGTGAGCATAGTGAATTCCGGAAATACAGCCATGACAGGACTGACGGTTGCAGATGATCTGGGGGCATATGCATTTGGCACAGACACACTGGTGCCACTGACGTATGTGGCAGATACCGTGCGTTATTACAGCAATGGAATCTTACAGACCACACCGGCAGTCACGGCAGGACCACCCCTTTCCGTTTCCGGGATCAGCGTACCGGCGGGGGGAAACGTGACCATTGTATATGAGGCAGAAACCAATGCGTTTGCACCTCTTTTGGCAGAATCGGAGATTACCAACACGGTGACCGTTTCCGGAGGGGGAATTACACCGGTTACCGCAAAGGAAACCGTCATCGCGGAAAGTGGTCCGAAGCTGACAATCACCAAATCCGTCAGTCCGGTTCCGGTTACGGAAAATGGAACACTGACCTATACGTTCCTTATCCAGAATACTGGAAATACTGCGGCACTGGCGGCAACCGGCGCAGTGGTGACAGATACATTCGATCCGGTACTTTCGAATCTTGCGGTATCGTATAATGGAACGGCATGGTCGGATCCGGCAAATTATTCCTACAATGCCACGACCGGTACGTTTGCGACGCAGGAAGGGCAGATTACCGTACCGGCAGCAACCTTTACGCAGGATGCCACAACCGGCGAGTGGACAGTGACACCGGGCGCAGGCACACTTACCGTAACCGGAACAATCTGAGTTTTCTTTCCAGGGGATTACCACGAAATGGGTGGTGATCCCTTTTTTGCGTGACATGGCGCAGTGCTGAGTGAACAGGAACGTGGTGCTTGCATTTCCGGTATAGTTATGGAATAATTAAAAGAAAACATATGAATGCAAAATATAAAGTATAAAGGACAGGGTGAGAAACTGAAAGATGAAAAGTAAGCGATGAATAACACACCGCCTACCCAAAACAGTAAACGACTACCATTTACTTTAGGTTTTCCCTGCTATCTACATGGCAGGGGAATTCTGTTTTCCGAGACATTGGATTCCACATCAATGATCCCCGAACACCGCTCTTTGATAAATTCACTCCATGGCATCAGCTGTTCTATACCTGCGGACGAGTTCATATAATCCGGCATATACAGCAGTACCATATAGAGATATTGGAAAATATTCAGATTGTTTGCTTTTGCTGTTTCCACAATGCTGTACATTACCGCACTTGCCCCAGCTCCAGCTTCTGATGTATGGAACAGGAAGGCTTTCCGCCCAACGGCATAACTTTTGGCTTTCCGTTCCGCACGGTTGTTTGAAATTTCACACCGGCCATCTATCATATAGTTCATCAAGGTATCATGATGATTTTGGGCATAGTTCACCGCTTTCCCAAGCTTGCTTCCGCCAGTTGGATGCAGTGTGCCAAGCCAGTTCCAGAACTGTTCCCATACAGGCTGTTCCAGAACGGTTCTTTGTTGTTTTCGTTCTTCTGCCTCCAGTTCTTTTAATGTGCGCTCCAGGTAGAAGAGCTTATTGCAATACAGCAGTCCAATTTCTGCCGGGAGCAGCTGTTCCAGCTTCTCTTCATCCGGAAGACTGGTATCCTCGATCGCTTCATCAGAGTTAACATCCAGAAGTTTCAGCTTTTTACGTCTGGCTGCCGGGACTGCTTCAAAGAGCTTACGTCTTGCATGTGCAAGGCAGCAGACCAGTATGACATCTTCAAGCCTGTTGTAACCCTGATATCCGTCACACTGTACCATTCCATGGAATCCTTCCAGAAATTCCTGCACACAGGATCCTTTCCGGCTTGGCTGGTAATCATAAAGGACAATCGGTGTAAGACCATCATTTCCGGTTGTATATAACCACATATAAGAGGTCTGTTCCGCCGTACGTCCCTTTTCCCGCAGCACCTGACATATTGTCTCATCTGCATGTACCAGGTCCCGCTTTAAAAGTTCTTCATGCAGCCGGTCATAGATCAGATAGAAATAGTTTTCTGCCGTATAAATGATCCAGTTCGCCATGGTTTCCCGTGGCAGGGTAAATTCCAGCTGGTTCATCAGAAATTCCTGACGATAGTAAGGCATTGCCATGCCGATCTTTTCCATTGCAACATATGCGACCATGGATGGGGAAGCCGGGCTATGTGGAATCAATGCTGTAGGTATCTTGGATTCAGCAAATGTCCCGTCACCATCTTTTCTGCATTCCGGGCACTGCCATTTCTCCTGATAATAGTGGATTCGTTCCACCTTTGCCGGGGTGATCCGTAGTTCTTCACGCACAAACATTTCCGTCACATACTCCATCTTGGAATTACAATAAGGACAATACTTATCTTCTTCCGGCAGGGGGATGACTTCCTTATGGATCGGAAGATTTCCATACTGGTCTTCACGTGTCGCTTTCGCTTTGCGTGTTGTCCGTTTGTGGCTTTTGACGATTGTTGTCACAGTTTCTTCCGTTTTCTTATCCTGTTTTGTCTTCTCACTGCCTGTACCAAAGAGTTTCCGCTGGAATTCATCCAGTGTTTCCCTGAGACCGGCAATTGTATCTTTCAGGTCATTGATGGTTTCCTTCAGTTCTGTGATGGTTTCGTCTTTTTCATCTAACCGTTCAGAAAGCATCTGGATCATAAGGTCCTTCTGCTTCATCTCACTGTTAAAAAGTATGTCCTGTCCCTTTGAATCCACGGTGAATCCCTCCCTCTTTTTTCGTTACCTTTATTGTACGAAAAGGAAGGCATGGTTGCAAATGCCGTCCAAAATCAGATTGGCATTATGCCGAAAGCCAGATAGTTCCTTTTTTTCTCAAAATCAGCCAGTTTCCGGGATTTTCCGTAAAGTTATTCACATCATGATGATGTCATGCTCAACTATCCCCGGACAACGCACCCCATGATTTCACATCTGTGGATATCTTCCGTCAACAGCCTGCTCCGGCTGTAGAAAAATTTTTCAAAATCTACATATTGCACAAATCAGTAATCCCTGTCTTTCGCAGGCTGTATCGCTTTCGGCTGGTCAATGGAAAGTCCTTCCATCAGCCAGCGGAATTCCTGCCTTGTCAGAGGTCTGACTTCTGAAGCATTGCGTGGCCATTGGAATTTTCCATTGTCCAGGCGCTTCTGCAGGAGTACAAATCCATCCCGGTCAAAATAAAGGGCTTTCATCGTATTCTTTTTGCGTCCACAGAACAGAAAGATCGCATTGGAGAACGGATCCATCTGGAAATTGTCACGGATGACTGCCATGAGTCCGTCAAAGGATTTTCTCATATCAGTCCTTCCTGTAACCAGATAGATTTTCTGTACTCTGGACAGATCACCGATCAAAGTTTCCGCAGGGCAGATATCGTATGATAGATCAAATCCCTGCCTGCATGATTATTGATTGCAACTTTACAGCCGTTTATGATAACTGTCAGTGCTTCGTCTTCTGATGTTGCATCTGTTGACAGCAGTCTGACTGGATTCGATATCGGTATATGCGATTCTTCTGTAATGGAAAGTGGTACGATTTCATGTGTGGCATCCACGATTAGCCTGTCTGTCTCCGGAATCATACATGATTTCTTTCTCAGCCTTGTGACAGTATTATAAAACGTATTGATAGAGATATCATTCTGCTCACACCAGACACGGTCAGAAAATCCACTGCTGCGACATTGCTGAATCAATGACAGCCATTCTTCGTCTGTTCTTCTCTTATTACGCATAAGCTGCTCCTCCTGTTAGCTAAAGTAGTTAAACACCGTAAACGGCTACCTTTGATTAAGAAAAGAAGAGTGATACGTCCGCATCCAGATCTGAAAATAGATAAAGTAGTCGTTTACTGTTTATTGACTGTATTATCCCAAATCTTCAATTAAATTTGGAACGGTATGTTATTCATCGCTTACTATGAAAAAGTATATGGGGAATAAAAAGGAAGTACTTTTATTTTATCTTCTGATGATTGCGGTGATTGGCTGGTTTGTGGTGGCGGAGACGGTGTATCCGTCAGAACGGATCAAAGTATCCAGACCGGAGAATCTTACATACAGGGGGACATTTACCTGGGAAAAAATGACGGAACCAGTCAGGAGATTACCGTTCCGGGAAAATATCCGGTGGGAGTGGATGAGACCATGGTGCTGGTCACGCGGCTTCCGGATGACTTCACGCAGACATCATTTGCGATCCGATCTTCCCTGCAGGACGTAAGGTTTTATGTGGATGGAGAGTTGCGGAGCGAATATCATACAGACAAGACGAGGCTGAACGGCAAAAATTCTGCCAGCCGTTATGTGTTCTGTCCGACTTCTGAAAAGGATGCGGGGAAGATGCTGCAGATAGAACTGACAACACATACGGATAACTACAGCGGTGTTGTCAATACCGTATATTGTGGGGATAAAGGGGATATCTGGGCAAGTATTTTCCGTGACTATGGATTGGAAACCATCATTGCTTTTTTCCTTTTGTTTGTAGGACTGGTGACGATTATTTTCAGTGTTGCCCTTGGAATCGCGTATCATACCCGTTTTGATATGGAGTATCTGGGCTGGTGCATACTGATGGGTGCTGCGTGGATGCTGGGGGAATCAAAACTGCGTCAGCTATGGATACCGAATGTCAGCATATTGTCTGCAGTATGTTTTCTTGTTATCCTGCTTTGCCCGGTTCCGGTGCTTATTTATATGGACAGTGTGCAGAAAAAGAGGTATACCCGTATGTACCATGCGATCGGATATGCAGCAGTGGCAGATTTTGTGGTCTGTACGCTGCTGCATCTGGCAGGGGTGAAAGATTTTATTGAGACCCTTCCGGTTTCCCAGGGGATTCTTGTGATCACATTTCTTGCGGTATGTACCACGTTTGGGATAGACTTCTTCCGGAAACGTGCAGGGGAATACGGACTGACACTGATCGGTATGCTGATCGCCATGATGTCAGTGGTGGTGGAGGTGGTTTCCACGTATTATGTGGTTGTGCTTTCCGGCATTTTTACAGGCATCGGCATGCTGGTACTTTTGTTTGCAAATATTGTCCGGACCGTGCAGAGTGTCCGTGATATGGAAATCCAGAAGAAACGCATTGAAAAAGAAAACTATGATCATCTGACCGGACTTCCGATGCGAAGCCGTGGGGAAGCCATGATAGCGGATCTGATAATGGAACAGGATGGATGTCTGGTTTTTTGCGATATGGATAATCTGAAAAAGATCAATGACATTTATGGGCATAAGGCAGGGGATCGTGCGCTCGGATGTCTGGGTACACTTTTAAAAGATGTTGGGGAACCATCTGTGGCGTGCCGTCTGGGCGGAGATGAATTTCTTCTGTTTTTGCCGGAAGCAACGAAGGATCAGGCACAGGAAAGAATCAAACAGTTATTTGCACAGTTTATTGAAAAAAAGGACGAGGATGTGGAAATGCATGATGTATACGAAACGTATGATGCCTATGTCTCTGCTTCGCAGAGCGAAGGATTTGGACTGACACTGATGGAGGCTGTCGGTTCGGGACTTCCGATTATCGGGTTTGATGTGCGATACGGAAACCAGACCTTTATCGATGATGGAGAGAATGGATACCGCATACCGATTCACGATGAAATGGATCAGAAGGAAAAAATTGCTCTGCTGGCGGATCGTATCGTACATATGCTGATGGAGGGTGATATGGAAGCTTTTTCTGAGCATTCCTATGAGAAAGCACAGGCATTTCTGACAAAGGAGGTGGTAAAACGATGGATCAGTCTTCTAAAATAGTTCTGCTGTTTGATTATTTTTCGATGGAAAGCAGAAATTTGTATGAATCTTTTACGAATGTGGGAATTCCTTTTACGGCAGCAGTGGTGGAGGATGACGGATTTCTGCCGGAAGGCGTGAATTCGGTATATGGATATTTCTGCACACAGGGGGCTGTTGCCAGAGAGGAACATCCCAGATATTTTAATCAGATCCAGGTGCCGGAATACTGGAGGATCGAAAGTACAAATACCAGTGGAAAGGTAATGGATAAAACAAAGGAGCGGGCACGTATTTTTTATACGGAGCCGACAAACCACCGTCTGGTAAAGATCGTGGACTGGCTGGATGACGATGGTGTGGTCCGGCTCAGTGAGCATTACAACAAGTACGGGGAGATTTTCTGCCGCACGATTTTTAACCAGAAGGGGCAGAAGGCGCTCCGGAAATTTTATTCTCCGCAGGGGCAGGAGCGGGTGATGGAGAATTTTGTGACCAATGCCATCATCGTACAGTGGAAGGGAAAAGATAAAATTTTACATTCCAAGACGGAACTGATCCGGTTTTATCTGGAGTGCGCGGGGCTGCAGGATGCGCAGCTTTGCTTTAATTCGCTCTCCTATCCGTTTTTTACATCGCAGATTCTTCCGCCAAATGGGAAAAAGGATATCCTGTTCTGGAACGAACCTGTGGGAGATGAGATTCCGGGAAATATGCAGATTATTTTAAACCATCAGGCCACCAGAACCGAAAAGATCTATGTGCAGCGGAAACATTCCTATGAGAGACTTATCGCATTGGGAGCTTCCCCGGAAATGGTAAAACAGTTGGGGTATATGTATAGTTTTGTCCGGGAAAATAAACACCGGCCGGAAATTTTAATCTGTACCAATTCTGACCGGGTGGAACATCTTCATGAACTGGCACAACTTGTACCGGATATGCATTTTCATGTGGCGGCGATTACAGAGATGTCGTCCCGGCTGATGGCAGTTGGTGCCAATGAAAACGTGTTTCTGTATCCGAACGTGAAAACGCAGGTGCTGGATCACCTGTTTGAAAAATGTGATATTTACCTTGATATCAATCGCGAGGGAGAGATTGTAGATGCGGTGCACCGTGCATTTTTGAATAATCAGCTGATTATTGCATTTGAGGAAACGATGCACAATGCTTACTATACGGCACCGACCAATACGTTTCCGGAAAAAGAATACCGGGAACTGGCAGAGGCATTAAACACGGCACTTCGGATGCCGCAGATTATCGATCAGGCGCTGCAGATGCAAAAGAATGCGGCATTGACGGCCAAAAAAGAGGACTATAGCCCTATTGTGGGATAGGCATGCAGACCATATAATAAGAATACATTTGCAAACAGAAAGGAAAAAATATGAGAAAACAGGGAAATGATACAAACAGACCGCAGGTGGAGGAAAAAAAGGGAAAACGAAGGACGCTTACGGTTTTAGGGTATGCACTTATGATCGTTTTTTTGCTGATCGTTCTTCCGGTGGTTCTGCCGGCCATTTTCGGATACCACACGTACACCGTGGGATCGGATGCGACAGGCAACATTTCAAAGTATGGCAACGTCGTATATCTTAAGGCCGTTTCCAACGATTCCTATGACGAGGGAAATATTGTGGCGGTACAGGAAAGTGACAGCAGCCGCAAGGTGGATGTATACTATGTGGATGCGAACGATACGGCGGCACAGACACTTGCCATCCGGGAGGGAGAGACTGTGTCATATGAGCAGATCGCAGGAAAAGTTGTGGCAAAGACACCGTTTATCGGATACTTAAGCCAGCTTTGCTTTTCGGCAGCCGGAATCATTGTCACGATACTGATCTTTGCCGCAGGTCTGGGACTGATGATGTACGTCAACAAGATCAGCAAAGAGATCAATCAGGCGCTGGAGGATCAGAAAGCCTATTCTTAAAATAGAAAAGAACACAAAGAAGCTGTTGCACATTCCAAAAGTGCACAGCTTTTTTTATTTGCCATCCATTTAAAAAAAGTGCACCTTTTTAAAAATTTGCTTACTGTAAAACCCTCTTGCCGTATGCTATCATTAGTTCATCAAATAAATGATCCGGCCGGTCATAAAAACCAGGAGGAAAAGGTATATGAAACGAAAAGTTATTTCAGCTGTACTTGCAGCAACAATGGCAGTAACCATGATGATGGGATGTGGCAGCACAGGAACAAGCGCCGATGGAAACGGCAGCACTTCTAAGTCTGAAGAAAGTGGTAACGATGGGGGAAAGGTGACACTGAAAGTATTCTCCAATCTTCCAGATAGAAAAACAGGACAGGGTCTTGTAGAGCAGACAATTATTGATGAATATATGAAAGAAAATCCAAATGTTGAGATTAAAGTAGAGGCGTTGGATGAAGAAAGTTATAAGACAAAATTCAAAGCATACTCTATGGATGGCATGCCGGATGTGGTAAGCATCTGGGGACAGCCGGCATTCTTAGACGAGGTTCTGGATGCAGGAGTTCTTGCAGAATTAAACGAGAGCGATTACGCGGATTACAACTTTATTCCAGGCTCTTTGGACGGATTTAAGAAAGAAGGAAAGTTATATGGACTTCCAAGAAACACAGACGTAGCAGCTTTCTATTACAACCAGAAAATTTTTGATGAGAATGGCTGGCAGGTTCCGACTACATATGATGAGCTGTTAGATCTGGCCAAAAGCACCGTCTGCGGCCATCGCGACCTCAGTCCCGACCTGAACGGAAACGGGGAAGTGGAACCCATGGAGTGGACCAAGCAATGTCCCTGCTTTGATGTAGGGAAGGAATTCTGATAGCGGGATGCTGAAAAGGCTGTAGGGTGATAGTAAAATCATCGTACAGCCTTTTCTTCTTGTTGCCTCCTCTTCTGTATCTCTTTTGCCTTCTGTATTTCTTTTGTCTTTTTGTTC
>ERZ791718.1021-NODE-1021-length-12127-cov-4.401342_pt1 | contig 12127 bp, 9 predicted proteins | sample MGYA00510349_ERZ791718 | MGnify/ENA primary metagenome ERZ791718 (study PRJEB30046, sample SAMN00715136) | human gut metagenome | study: EMG produced TPA metagenomics assembly of the A metagenome-wide association study of gut microbiota in type 2... | reverse complement strand
CTGCCCCCGGGGGGGGCCCCCCATGCTGATATGCCCTGTTTTTCAAAAGCATAACTTGTTAAAAAAAGCCTGTACCCAACAGGGGGCAGCTCCGGCCAGCAGTATGAACTATACAATGTAAATAAACTTCATATTACTTTTATTTTGCCCGGTGGGTCTATGACCTGCTGGGCATTTTTTGTCGGTTCCTGCGGTTTCAAATTTGCTCTGGAAGTTTTTCCAAAAAAAGTCCAAAAAGGAGGCGTTCAGCGGGCAGCAAAGGGTGTCGCAGGATTAGTAGTAGCGGAAAGGGAGAGAACCACCCAATCCCCCAACAGAAAGGGGGTGAAAATGATGGAAGCTATCCCCCGCGACTATGGACAAGGCCAGTTTGATGCCTTTTGCAAAAAAGTGTTGAAGAATGAGGCACGGGCTTATCTGCGGAATATGAAGCGTCAAAGAGATCGTGAAACGATGTTCAGCGACCTACCGCAGCATGAGTTGGACAAGCTCTGCACCGTAGACCGCTATCCCAGCGACAGCTTTGTGTTTAGCTCTCATGGGTACGATTTACATATCGACAACGAGCTTGTGGCCGACGCTTTTGCCAACCTGCCGCAACAGGAACAAAGCATTTTGATCCTGTACTGCGTACTGGATATGGCAGACGGCGAGATCGCCAGCCTCACAGGGATGTCCCGCAGCGCCGTCCAGCGCCACAGGACAAAGACACTGAAAGAGTTGCGTGTAAAATTGATGGCGCTCATGCCGGAAGGAGGTTGACGCGGATGAAAGAACCTGCCTACAAAGGCAAAGAGCCTTTGCCCCTTTCAGTGTATGTGTCCGCCCGTGCAGGCGATCCCCAAGCCGTAGAACGGTTGCTTCGGTACTATGACAATTACATGAATTGTCTGTGTACCCGGACGCTCTATGACGAGGACGGCTATCCTCGTTTGTGTGTGGACGAGTACATGAAACGGTGCTTAGAAATCAGGTTGATCCAAGCTATCGTTAAAGTTTAACGATAACCGCCCGGCTGGATGCAGCGGCTTACCCTTTCCCCGCCAGCAAAAGGTCTGTGGCGTCACAGTTCCTTGACAAAAATGCCCGCAAGATAACGGCGGCGCATCATAGGGCAGCGGACACATTCTGCAACTTCCGCATCGGCGTGGTGCGCCATGACCTCATATCTTATGAGAGAGCGAGAACCACCGGGCCGAGAGCAAGGCAGCTCTTAAACAGCGGAGGTAGCGACAATGATACTCCCTTATAGCTAAACGAAGCTCCGTTTTTTCCGGGGTTTCCAAGTCCGAGCGTTAAAAGCGTCGCAGGCAATAGGTAGGGCCGCGTGAGAACCACGCGGGGGTGAAATTCCCGTGGAGCTGCGCCAACAGCCGTCCGTACTGCCCCTTTTCTTTTTAGATATGGAAAGGGGGAATTTTCTTTGAAAAAAGATAATCTGCTTCGATATAGTATGCAGCTTGCTTTTCTCAAACAGCTTTTGGAAAAGAAGCTGATTTCTGATAGAGAATATTCCCTAATCAAAAGTCGTCTTATGAAAGACTACAAAATTGTTTCTGATCTATTGTCTTGAATTGCCGTCCTCTATGTGTTATAATAACACTATAATAGGAACACAAAAAGGAGGGCCGCCATGAAAGACGTGGAAATCATCAAGGCGCGTAATGTGCTTTCGTCCAGAGCAAGGACAAATTTGGCAAAGCGCCTGCGTGTTGCTGCTTATTGTCGAGTGAGTACCGATAGTGAAGATCAGCTCAACAGTTACAAGTCACAAGTTCAGCACTATACCGATTTGATTAAAAGCAAATCTGAATGGGACTTAGCCGGTATCTATGCCGATGAAGCAATTACAGGTACACAGGTAACGAAGCGGGAAGATTTTCAGCGGTTAATTAACGACTGCATGAATGGTGATGTCGATATGATAATCACTAAATCTATTTCCCGTTTTGCGAGAAATACACTGGACACGTTGAAGTATGTTCGTATGCTGAAAGAAAAAGGAATTGCCGTTTTCTTTGAGGAAGAAAACATAAATACTTTGACAATGGACGGTGAGCTGCTTCTCGTCATTTTAAGCTCTGTGGCGCAGCAGGAAGTTGAGAACATCTCTGCAAATGTCAAAAAGGGCTTGAAAATGAAAATGCAGCGCGGTGAATTGGTTGGGTTCCAAGGTTGCTTAGGGTATGACTACCATCCAGAGGATAAGAGCATTTCGATCAATGAGGAAGAAGCTGAAATAGTACGGTATATCTTCCGGCGCTATATCGAGGGGGCTGGTGGTTCCGTAATTGCACAGGAGCTTGAAAACTTAGGGTACAAGACCAAACGCGGCAGCACCCGATGGGCCGAAACAACAGTTATCGGCATAATCAAAAATGAAAAATACAAAGGCGACATTTTGATGGGGAAAACTTTTACGCTTGACCCTATCTCTAAGCGCCGTTTGGATAATTTCGGTGAAGAAGATCAGTTCTACATCCGGGATCACCATGAGGCCATAATATCAGAGGAAATGTTTGAAAAGGCACAGGAGATTTTGAAGCGCCGCGCAAAGCCGCGCCGTTTAGGTACGGATGGCAAACGTGAAAAATTCAGCCGGAAATATGCCTTTAGCTGTATGCTGGAATGTGGCTTCTGCGGTGGTACACTTACAAGGCGAAGCTGGCACAGCGGTTCACAGTATAACAAGGTTATCTGGCAATGTGTGACTGCCACCAAAAAGGGCAAGAAGTTTTGTCCTGACAGTAAAGGAATTGCCGAGGAAACCATTGAGCAGGCATTTATTGAATCCTACCGGCTTCTGTGCCAAAATAATAAAGACGTGTTAGATGAATTTATTGCCCGAACAGAAGAAACCCTTTCGGACAGTAATGCAAGCAAACAGTTGGCGAAAGTAGAGAAAGATATTGCTGCATTGGACGCAAAGCGGGCCAAGCTGGTTGATATGCGGCTGGAAGAAATCATTGACAAAGAAACATACGAGCAAAAGTATTTTGATTTAAGCAGTCAGATTGAACAGCTCCAAAAACAGCGCGAGAGCTTGCAAGAATCTGCTGAAACAGAAAGCACTATGAAAAAGCGGATTGCAGAGTTTCGTAGGACGCTGGAAGAAAACGAAGTGCTAGACACTTTTGACCGTTATGTTTTTGAAAGCATAGTTGAAAAAGTGATCGTCGGCGGGTATGATGAAGATGGTAACAAAGACCCGGCCATGCTGACATTCATCTATAAGACTGGATTCAAAAACAGTTTGGACGGCACCAATTTTAAGCCGCCGAGAAAGAACAGTAAGGCAGCAAAACAGAACGCTGGTTTGTGTTCCCATACAACCGACGAGGCAAAGTCAATGTGTTCCTATCATAGTGACGACACATATCGAGACGGTATGCCTTTTGTCCAAACTTCGCGCAAAGCAACATATCGAGATTGATCTGAGCATGGATGAGCTGGATTTAACGGCTGCGGAGAGCAAGGCTACCTATGACGAGATCAAAGCCTACGTGCTGGAAAAGCACGGTTTGAAGGTCTCCAGCCTGTACATCTCCCAGGTTAAGCGGAAGTGCGGGCTAGATGTTGGCCAAAATTATAATCTGTCGAAGAAGGAAGATGCTAAAGTGCCACAGTGCCCACCAGAAAAGGAAGCGGCAATTATGGAGGCATTGAAATATTTTCAAATGTTATAAAAAATATTAATAAAACGAACGATTGCTTTTGCGGCAATCGCTCGTTTTATTTTTACAATGTTTAAATACGAATAACTTTATTCAATATGGTCCATATTTTTGAAGCTCGCCTTTTAGTGAAATAGCATACTTACGTGCGCGCCCTAAATCATAGTAATGATCCTGAAGATAACGGCTAACGGTTCTTGCTTTTCGCAAATATCCAAGATACTTGCCTCTATCTTTCAGGTACAGGTTTAAATATGTCCGTCCAAGAAGGGTAGTACATTGATAGTACTGGTCGTCACACTTTCCTATAGCTTCGAATGTGGACTTACCATCTTCTAAATAACGAATAGCTTCAATTAGTTCATTGTGATTGACAAGGAACTGCCCATATATCCAAAGTAAGGATGCAAACGACTTGGTACTTTGTATTACTGAGTATTGATTTACCATTTTTATTGTGAAGATTGCATCCAAATAATTTTTGCGGATTTCCTCATCATGCTTAGCACTAAGTATGTTAGAATCGTCAATTCTTTGCAAAATTCTAGCCTTTTGGTATTTAATAAATGGATGCGCTGTTATTTGCTCGCATTCTTCACTTTTAACAATAAAGTCTTCGAAAATAGCCTGTACCTTAAATTTGCCACCGCGGTTGCACTCGGCATTTACTTGCCCATACAAATCATACATTTTTGCAGCGGTAATACGATCAGAATCGGTGATGACATTCCAGTCTTTTAAGATATTTCTTAGTTCAACGCGTTGTTTCATGTCATCGTCCAACTTTTCGAGTGCCTGCTGTACTTCTCTTCTGCGCTTTTCGATTTTGCCCGAAATAGATTGGAATGTCTGAGCATCTGGAATAAACCTTTGAATAATATATGTCTCGGCAAATTGATTTAAAGAGTAAGTATTTCCGTTTCGCTCAATAATCAGATAGTTACATAATGTTTCAGCGACCGCTTCAACATCTGGATAAGAAATATTTGTAAGTAGGCAAACAGTAGACAAATCAATCCCCTTGTTTGGAATGACGGCGAATACTTTTAGAATTTCATAAAATAGTTCGGGAGTATCAAAGACGGACTCGATTTGCTCGAATGTATCTTTAAACATGAAATTGCTAATAGACTCATAAGCGTTTGGTGGCAACACGGCTATATTTTTTCGTATACCCTTCCACACATTCGCGCATGAAAAATCGGCTCGTAATCCACTCACATCAATCAATTTTTGGCTAAGTCGCCGCAAGCTTAGGACCAGAACTAAAGTGTTTCCTTTAGCAATGTCAAGCAATTCATTTATTTCCGAGTCTTCCAATCTTACGTCTAGCGCATTTTCCTCTATGTAAGAATGAACAAAAGCCTTTCCATCTTCTGATTCAAAACCGCACAGTCGTGTATTAGACTCATATTCTTCACTATTTCTAGAGGTTAACAAAAATTGCATTTCTGGTGGAGTTTGAGCCTCAATAAATTGCTTGATTCTTCTCCTGTCATCAACAGAAACTGCCTCCAAATTATCAACAACAATCAGCCCTTCATCATGATAGCCTTTAAATGTTTCAAGAGATAGCACTTCATGTATAAGTGCAATTAACTCGTCTGCTGTTTCAAAATGTGAAAGAGTTTCTTTTTCAATTATACGCCCAGTGACATCTGAAATTTGTAATTTGCGCTTTTTAGCAGAAAAGAAGAATATATATTTGGGGCTGTAATCGTTGACCGTTTTGTTATCAATAATGTCTTGGATAACTTGTTTGATTGTCTCTACAACAAGCGCAGTTTTTCCCACTCCGCCATACCCAAATATGCAACGAGAGTGCTGTTTCCGTAAATCTCCAGGATTTCCATATATAAATGATTTTAATTCGGCAATTTCGTTGTCGCGGCAAACAATCTGCGAATCTGCATAAGGGGTTTCACTCAAATTGTGTTTTGACACAGGCATTACGGTGCTACGGTTCTGGAGAATTGTTATTTCGGAAAAGATTTGCTCTTTAGTTTTTTGAATAAAATATTTCTCATCCAAAAATGAACAAATATCCTTTACAAAAGATAATACAGGCACTAAATGATTATCTTCCAGTGTGCGACACCCAGGGTGATCGAGCTTGTTTCGTGCATATCGATATTTCTCAGCTAAATCACAAAAGGTGCTGTAATCAGCAAAAAGGTTATATAAGTCATTAAAAATTCCAGTGAGAGAAAAAGTAATTATATTGAGAGCTCCAACCATGGGCATATCTTGATCTACTGCCACAATTTCTGTTGTTGATGCAGCGGTGGAAAAAGTATTATACATTTTTTCTACTTTACTGTGTTTTACAGAGTTAGGAAGCACATCCCGTAGAAAAAATGGATCAGCTGGTGTCAACGAAGCGTTCTTTGCTAACAATGCAGTTTCCAGCTCATTTGCCGAAGAATAATGTGTCATCAAAACATCAGCAATATATCCTCTGAAAGGAATCTCGAACCCCATCAATAAAGTTCGAAACTGATCATGTTGCTTAATCGATAAATACACCCGATTTACCTCATTTTCTTTATACAAAATTTCCTGGTTTTATAAACCCTTCACAATCTCCATAAACCGCTCCAGGGAATACGCTCCCGGATAGTCCGGCTGCTTGGTCTCAAACACCATGTAATACTTGTACTGTTTTCCGGCCAGCTTCGCCCACTGGTCGCCGATTTTGGCTTTTTCCTTAGATTCATCGTTGTCCAGGTGGTCGCCCTTGGTCTCTACCATCAAAATCTTCCCACTGTGGAGCATCACGATGATGTCGGGATAGGCGTGAACGGGCCCGTTAATCTGGAAGCCCAGTCTGGAAATATTCCGGTGCCACCACTTGACGTTGCCCAGCTCCGACAGTGCCCACACCACCTTGAACTCGTACTCGTTCATATCTTCTTCGGCGGTATAGAGCGATTTCGGCACCATCGAGGTAAATGCCGTTGGGGAGATCACCGCAGGCAGCGCATAGTTGGGCAGGCAGGAAATCTTGTCCTGCTCCAGCCAGGTATCAAAGACGCTGGAGCGATGCTGGGCAATCAATTCCTTTACCTTTCCCTGAATTTTCACGACATAGGGATACGGCGACTGCTCCAGCTCGGAGAGCTGATCTTCGCTCATGGTGCCGATCACCCGGTCGATGTACTCATCCAGTTCCCGGTCATTGACGCAGTTCATCTTGGAGAGCTTTTGCTTGATAATGCCCTTGCACAGCGAGAGCCGCTTTTCCGAGGGCTGGGTGCTGAACCACTCCCGGAAAAAGGCGCTGTCGCCACCAGATAACCGCCACGCCTTTGCGGTGCTGTCTTTGCTATCGTCTACATCCACCCGCGCCATCTCAGCGTTGACGGTAGTGAAATCCACATGAGCGTCTTTGTCCCGCAGAGAGAAACCACCCTCTAAATGTTCCAGTTCCAGGGTTTCATGGGCTTCCGAAAACAGACTAGGGCCAGTCTCCAGCATAAATTGGGGGAAGCGCAAGGCAGCGGCTTCGTCTGCAAATTTCTCATTCATTCGGAACTGATTCATTTTGTCGCGCACCTCCGATGGAGCCTGGCTCAAAGCGGTGTTATCGGCCTGGTTGATCTCGTCTTCATAGGTTTTATTCTGTTGCAGGGCCTGTGACAGCATGGGATCGGACTGCATAGTTCCATCCTGCACGGATTGCTCTGCCTCATGTGTTGCCGCTTCAAAACGTGTCTTCAAATCCGAGCCGTCTACCTCCGGCAGATCTGGTTCGTCAGCGGGAGGGGGGACAATGGGAAGCTGTTCCGGTTCCTGTGTGGGTGCAGCTGTAATGGGAACGTCCACATCCTGTGCCCGGTAGTCACGCCTGCTGAAACCGGCGCTGTTCAGCCCGACCACAACCTTCTCCAGCGTTTGGTGGAAGTCTGCGGAAGATGTGATGACATAGGAGAGATTCAGCACTTCACTGCTGTTCTCCTGCGTGTATGGCAACCGAAGTACACGCCCCAAAATCTGCTCTACATCCACGGTAGAAGTGCGGTTTGCCACCGTGGCCAACACATAGGCAAAGGGGCAGTCCCAGCCCTCTTTCAGGGCGTTGACGGTAATGATGTACCGGATGGGGCAGTCTGGGGACAGCAAGTCCACATTTTTCAGCTCGTCTTTATCGCCGGTTTTGATGGCGATTTCCTTTTCGGGAATGCCGCCATCCACCAGCGTTTTCTTGATTTTTTCATATGTGGTGCTATCTGCATTGTTGCGGGGCTGTGCCTGGAACAGAACGATGGGACGAATATAGCGCCCGCTGGTTTCCTGCTCCCGTTTGGCCTGTGCCTCCAGCTTGGCACGAATGGCGATAGCATCCCCATATACATCTGCCTGAGACTTACGGTTATAGACAATGACCGGCAGCTTGACCATGTTGGCCTTTTTCAGCCGTGCGGCGTCTACAAAAGAGATGATGTTGCTTTTCTTCTTGGGTGTGGCGGTCAGGTCAAACACAAAGCTGGGATTGAAGTTTTGCAGCATTTCCACGCTCAAATCCGAAGTGGCATGGTGGCTCTCGTCCACGATGACCATCGGATTCAGATAGCGGATTACCTGGATCAACGCCGTCTCATCGGTATCGGCCAGCAGAACGGACGGATCATCCATCCACTTTGCAAACTCGGCCAGATAACCGTTCTCCTGATAGGCTTTGCGCCCCTCCTTTTTGCTGGTGCGGAAGGAATCATAGCTGAGCACAAACAAAGAAAGCTGTTCTGTCACGGCGGAAGGGGTGAAGTTCTGCCCCATGAGAGCCTGCTCCTTGGAATATACCTGTACCCGCCCGCCAAAATCCACATCCAGCCGCTGGCGGTAGGGATGGTTGGGATTTTCCAGCGCCTTGCGTGTCTGAGTCAGAATGGCATCGGAGGGCACCAACCACACCACGGCTTTGGCCCGGCGCTGGGGCATGGCGTCAAAAATCGTCCGCAGAGAACTGGCGGCAATATAGGTCTTGCCGCCGCCGGTGGGCACCTTGGCGCACACATGGGGCACACCGGGAAGTGCATTCACATAATTCGGCATACCGCCGAAGCCCACCAGAACATTCTTTTCGTTCCAGAGGGCCTGATACGCCTTTGCCGGGCTTTGCAGCTCCACCACCAGCTCCAGATAGCGTGCAAGATCGGCAATGACTTCTTTCTGATAAGATTTCAGTTCCATTTCTTCACACTCCTTTACAGCCGGGCAATGTCCCGGGGGATTTTCTTAAAGGTGATGTTATGCTTGCGCAGGGTCTCCTGCGGGATGGCGCATAGGTCGGCATAGATGGTGTAGCCCTCGGCTTTGGTCTGGATAGTAGACAAGAAAGCATAATCCAGTGTGGTTACACTTTCCCGCTCATAGTAGAAGTAATAGGCGGTGTTGCGGCACAGACCCATGAAATAGGGCTCGCCCGTGGGCTGTTCGGCGGGCAGGGACTCTTTGGTCTCCATATAGTAGACGTATTCCCGGATTTTTTGCGGGCCTACTTCTTCGTTGAGGTTGCCGTCTGGCAGCAGAAGCACAGGCCCCAGCTCATAGTAGCTGAAATTGCCTCCAGTACCTTCCGCGGCTTTTTTGCCCTCGCCGTAGCCGCCAATTACTCGTTTTACACGCTCGGCGGTGATGCTGTCGGCGTAGTCCATCATTTCCACCAGGATGAATTTGCGGTTGCCGCCGTCGGCCTTGTTCATGTTCAGCACAGCATGGGCAGTAGTGCCGGAACCGGCGAAAGAATCGAGAACTATATCATTATCTGTAGCTATCCATTTTACAATTCTATCCAGTAACAAAATGCTTTTTTCTGTATCAAATCCAGCATATGAGCCAGACAAAAGAATGTCCATCCAGTTGTCGCTCAATAGTTTTCCTGATTGTGGTGGGACATAATACTGGATCGTACCCGTTTCATTCATTCGGACAAAATCTAGTTTTTCATTTGTTGCCATCAGATGTTCAATATAGTAGTCATCAATGGACATCTTATCTGCATATTCGGAAAGAAATTTTTCATAATTTCTAGTTGCTTTGCTGGCTCTTGTTTTTTCCCATCTCCATTGACCTTTTTCTGGGCAGTATCCAAAAATTTCATATCGCATAGTAGGTCTATCTGTTCCGCGCCAAAACGTATCCCATTTCCCTGCTTTTTCAATTTCAAAGTCTTTGGAAAGTTTGGGAAGTTTAGCTTGAGGATTCTTAGAATACAAGTAAATATACTCATGCCCTAATGACAACGCCTGCACAGTTTCAAACTGGGCCTGAACATTTTTTATACCTCGACGCACAGAAATACAATTTCTAAAATTTGCAACCCCAAATATTTCATCCATTATACATTTGAGATTTGCATATTCAAAAACATCAATGCTTACAAAAATAAATCCATCTTCTGCCAACAGCCGTTGCAACAGCTTCAAGCGGGGGTACATCATGCACAGCCACTTATCGTGCCGGGAAAGGTCCTCTCCTTCTCTGCCCACCACTTCACCCAGCCACTTTTTGATCTTGGGGTCATTGACGTTATCGTTATACACCCAGCCTTCGTTGCCGGTGTTGTACGGTGGATCAATGTAGATGCACTTCACCTTGCCCTCATACTGTGGCAGCAGAGCTTTCAACGCCTCCAGATTGTCGCCGTGGATAATCATGTTTTCGCTGCCGTTGTCCTCGGCGTGCTGTCCGGCTTCGTCATAGCTGTACTGGCGCTCCAGCACCCTGTAAGGCACCTCTTGGTGGTGGTTTACCACTTTATCTTTTCCAATCCATTCAAGTGTTGGCATGGGGTGTATCCTCCTTGACCCAAACAATTTGCTTTCTTTTTACTATCCCCCATGAATACACAAAAACCACCTTATCACATGAGGTCAAATCTCCACGCACAAATACATGGATGTTTTTTGTAGTGCTTGATTTTGAAGCAACATCAATATATCGAAGTTCATCATATTTGTAGGCTCCTGCGCTTTTCCTAACGGTGTCTTTATCGGCACAGGAGCATACGGCAATTCTGTTTGAACCGCTGTATAATTCGCATGCAATTTTCTCAATAATCAACGATTTATTTTTCTTGTTGAGAATCGAAGCCCTAAAATTTATCCACGAACCATCATATCCGCCTTCGCCGTCTGGTTTTCCTGTACCAAACCGCACATCAATATTGGAAATAACAAGAAGTTTGCGTCCAAATCCGCTGCATAGGTATGGAAAAGCAAGACCAACAATGGTCCCTAACAGTGTTCCCCCTACGCCAATCAGCGCACACAATACATTTTCTGTCATACTTATTTTATCTCCAAGTTCACTTCGGTGATTTGATCAGTCGGCAGGAAGTCCACGATATCTCCAATATTTACATTCAATATTGCGCAAATTTTCCCCAGTGTTTCCAAGGTCACTTCTTCATCGCGGTTTAGTTTTGTCATGGTGTTGGGGGCGATTCCCGCCGCACGGCGTAAGTTTGCCTTGCTCATTTCACGATCAATGAGCAGTTTCCAGAGCTTATTGTAAGAAATGGCCATATGGGCACCTCCGGTCAGAAAATTCGACGCTTTAATTATACCAGATACAGAAATTCAGAACAACAGATTTTCGCATCTCAATACGAAAATATCCAACTCAAATTTATCAGTCAGCAAGGCTTTCCGTTCACCTTTTCCCAGCCGCTGCTGACCAAAACAGGCCCAGAGATTTACCCGCTATTTGGGCAAACCTCTGGGCCTGTTTTACCTGTTCCGGGCAGGAGCGTATCTATCGTGTGGGAGCAGGATGGATCGCCACTGCATGGACAGGCGGGGCGTCCAAAGGGGCAAAGCCCCTTTGGCTCTGGGTTTCCAATAGGGGCGGGTAGCACCCCTGTTGGCACACGATTTTGCTTGCAAAGTCTAGTGTGTTATACCTTTTGCGACCGCTGACGCTGGAAAGGGGCTGTCCCACGCCAGACAGACCGTTTTCAGTGGCAGCAGAACAGGCGGATTTTGTGGGCTGTAAGATACACAAAATGAAGGATTTGCCATGAGCAAAATCCGGCTGTTCGGGTGTAGGTGGCGCAGAAAACCTTGTAGCTGTGCGAAAAGTTTTTCTGTGTCAACGGGGGCGCAAGAGGTATATAAAAACCCGCCGCAGCGACACGCTTAATTTTCCCTATCCAAGGGGAGCTCAAGAACTTGCTTGGCAAGCTGCTGGAACAGTTCTGAAGTATTCTCGTCCATTGTGATCATCGTTCCTATGTAGGCAGTAATGGCTGTTGACACATCATCGGCTGTCAATTCAGATTGTGGCTTGTCCGGTAATGCGGCACGAATCCCCTTTACTGCTTCTGCTGTAGCAACCGCTCCACTGGGTTGCTCCTCTGCCATGTTCTCTTTTACATCCCGAATGATCTTCATCAATATGTTTTTGATTTTCTCTATGTCTGCTTCATTAATCTGAATTTTGCTGGAGTTCTC
>ERZ791718.1017-NODE-1017-length-12142-cov-2.368743_pt1 | contig 12142 bp, 8 predicted proteins | sample MGYA00510349_ERZ791718 | MGnify/ENA primary metagenome ERZ791718 (study PRJEB30046, sample SAMN00715136) | human gut metagenome | study: EMG produced TPA metagenomics assembly of the A metagenome-wide association study of gut microbiota in type 2... | reverse complement strand
CAATAACTACTTTTTGTTTGCTTACTTTTTCAAGTAATCCATCAGGATATTGTAGAGCAGATTTTCCTGTGGGATATCATCTGAGAGGCATTTCATCTTCAGGAGAAGGAGCTCTTCCTTGTTAAGATATGTAGCCACACTCGTTCTGGTGCGTCTTTCCTCTGCAGTCCAGTAACTTTTTCTCTTGCGACCACCTTTAGATATATTTTTATCCTCTTCGCTTTTTGCCATTTCTGTGTTTAATAAACTTGGTCGGTCGTTCTTGCCCATATTTTCAAGAGACTCACCAATTTCTTCTAAATTTCTTTTTGCTACAGCCATAATTCTTATATTTTATAAGTTTATCTTCTTTTGTTTTATTATTGCATGTTTCACCCTACCCTACCAAGATTAGATTTTGATGTTGAACATGCGCTTGATAGCAATTTCGTAATCGATACCTGTACTTGAGTAAGGTGCATATTCGAATATGCTTTGTCCGTGTGCCTGAGCTTCCAGGAACTTTACAGAGCGTCGGATACGGCAAGGCAGAATTAAGTCGCCATGTTTTTCGCCTAAAAGTTTGCTCAACTGCTTGGTAATCTTGGTTCGTTCATCTACCATAACTGGCAGGAGTCCAAGTAATTCCAAATTATCGTTCATGTGGAACTCTTTCACTTCATCCATTACGCTGAGTACTTCACTTACTCCCTTGACAGATAATGCTTCCATCTGTACTGGAATCAAAATCTTGCTCGCTGCAACCAAAGCATTATAAGTGTTCTTGGAAAGTGCTGGAGGACAGTCGATGAATATGTAGTCGAAATCATCAAATACGTTTTTCAGTCCTTCTCCTGTCATGTCATGGCAATCGTTGTCTTGCAAGCATCCCAGTAATACCGTGTAGCTCTTCATCTGTTCTCTCAGTGATGGGCCTCCTGGAAGGTGTTGTTCTATATTTTCCATCTGGGCTGATCCTGGAACTGCATATACTCCATTTTTACATTTGTAGACTGGCACACCACTCTGTTTGCACATGGCGTTGTATATGTTATCATATTCGTTATCTCTCACTCCGAAAAGCGAAGAGAGGTTGCATTGTGGGTCTAAGTCTATTACCAGAACCCTGAGATTGTGATTCAACCGGACTATGCCAGAAGCCAGAGACTGCACAGTAGCCGTCTTACCTACTCCACCCTTGTTGTTCACTACTGCAACAATTTCCTGTAGTTCATGTTTCATATTTCTTTTTTCCTTATTTCACTTTATTGTTTAATACAATTTATATATATTAGAATTGCTGGCAATTAGAATAAACGGATTGACTTTTATTCTTTCGTTCGGAAAGACTAAAAGTCTTATTTCTGGATTATCTAATGTTCTTAAGTTCTAATATTGGTTGCAAAAATAGCCAAAATAGTTGATATAAAAGAATTTATCTTCTTATTTCTTTGTAAATATCCTCTTTTTTATACTTTTCTAACAATCTTCATGAAGAATAAGCATCACTTCGAATGTATTACTAAACGAAAATATGAATATCCTAATAGACGGACAAATTAATTAAACTTATATATGAACTATCTATTAAACATATATTTGTATAGACTATTATACTAATAAATGATTATACTGAGATATGAATAAACCTATATATGTATAGCTATATAAACAAAAGAACCAATAAGCTAATATACGTAAAGCCGTAGGTTATGATAAACGAAAGTACAAAACTAAGTTTAAACTAAAATACTAACTGCCAGCAATTATAATAATCTAATGATTGGCGAGATAAACATGTATATTACAAACCTAACATGTTAACACTTTATAATTCAGCATTTTGATTATTCTTTTTGTAGAATATCTATCATATATAAAATTAGAACTTTAGTTTAGTCTAATTGCCTAATAAACTAAAATACGTATATTCAACAGAAATAGTTTATATAAGATATGTTAATTTTTCCTCTAAGTGCATACAACCTATTGAAATTTTCAGTATCTTTACAAAGTTAAACGGATGTCGAACCTTTAAAACTATAACATCATGAAAATTGGTATTCCAAAAGAGATTAAGAATAATGAGAACCGTGTTGGAATGACACCAGCAGGAGTAGCTGAATTCATTCGACATGGTCACGAAGTGATGGTTCAGCATACGGCTGGAGAGAACAGCGGATTTGCTGATGAAGCGTATGAAAAGGTAGGAGCCATAATCTTACCCGACATTCAGAGTGTATATCGTGAGGCGGAAATGATTGTAAAGGTGAAAGAGCCTATCGCTGAGGAATATCCACTTATCCATCAAGACCAGCTTGTATTCACTTATTTCCATTTTGCCTGTGACAAAGAACTTACCGATGCCATGCTCAAGAGTGGTGCTGTCTGTCTGGCTTACGAGACTGTGGAGACAGATAACCACCATTTGCCTTTACTCATTCCAATGAGTGAAGTAGCTGGAAGAATGGCCATTATTAATGGTGCTTTTTATCTGCAGAAGACAAAGGGAGGAAAAGGAAAACTGATGAGTGGTGTACCTGGTGTGAACCGCGTCAAGGTTTTGGTATTGGGCGGCGGAACCGTAGGAGAAGCTGCAGCAAGAATGGCTGCAGGAATGGGAGCTGATGTATGGATTACAGATATCAGTTTGCCTCGTCTTCGTCAGTTAGAGATGGAGCTGCCTATCAATGTACACACGCTCTATTCCAACGAGCATAATATTCGTAGAGAATTGACAGATGTGGATATCGTTGTGGGTAGTGTACTCGTACCAGGTGATAAGGCGCCGCATCTTATCACGAAAGATATGTTGAAATTGATGGAGCCAGGAACTGTACTTGTTGATGTAGCAATCGATCAGGGTGGCTGTTTCGAGACATCGCATCCAACCACACATTCTGATCCGACATATATGGTCGATGGAATCGTTCATTATGCAGTAGCTAATATTCCTGGTGCTGTGCCGAATACCTCTACTACAGCCTTGACCAATGCTACGCTGAAATATGCATTGGCGCTTGCTGATAAGGGTTGGCGAAAGGCCTGCAAGGAGGATAAAGCCCTGTATAGGGGGTTGAATATCGTAAATGGAAAGGTGGTATTCAAGGCCGTAGCGGATGTCTTCGGACTGGAATATGAAGAAATGAAACTCTAAGTAGAGTAGGGGAGGGTTCCATAACACAAAAGCTATGGGATCCTCTTTAAATAATGTATTACGGAGAACAGAATACACTTTGTTTGATTTGAACGTTTACTGATAGCATTTTTTTAGAGATAAAGACTTAAAAACCGGGAAAATGTAAGGAAAATAGGAGAAAATGCAGGAATATGTGTATAAAATAAGTTAATTTTGTAACATGATGCTATAGTTTTAGATATTTTTTATACTTTTGTGCCATGAACATGAAGTTTAACTAACATTCAGTTATTATGAAGAAGAAAAAAAGCTTGTTGCTTTTCTTTGCAGCAACTTCAGCCAGCTTTGTGCAGGCAGCCCTTCCAGTTCATACCAGTTTTGCGGCTGGTATTGAAAATGTGCAAGAAAAAGGTCATACCTTTATAAAAGGAAGAGTGATTGATTCCGAGGGAAATCCTCTGGTAGGTGTCACGGTGCAGATCGAAGGCACAAGCTATGGTGTTATCACAGATGCTGATGGTAACTACATACTGGAATTTCCATCTATGGCGCATCCTAAAATTGTATTTTCCAGCATTGGTTACAAATCGAAGAGTATTGAATTTCGTGGCGTAAAAGAGCAAAACATGATGCTGGAGTTGGATCATGTTGCGCTGGATGATCTCGTTGTCATCGGTTACGGTAGCAAGAGCCGTAGGAATGTAACTACCGCTATTTCTACCGTGAGTCAGGAACAGATAAGCAAGTTGGCTGCTACCACACCAACCCTCGATGGTCTTCTTCAGGGTACTGTAAAGGGCGTATTGGCTACTACCGCAAATGGTGAGCCAGGTTCATCTCTCAAGTTAAACATCCGTGGTATTACATCTCCTTATCCTAAATCGGGTAAAGGTAACAACAACCAGCCTCTTTATGTCATTGATGGCGTTCCTACCTTTATGGAGGATACCGGCATCAACCCGCTCATCAATATCTCACCAAACGATATTGAGAGTATCGATGTGCTGAAAGATGCCGCAGCTACTGCAATCTATGGATCACGTGGAGCCAATGGTGTCGTTATTGTCAAGACCAAGAACGGAAAGCGCAATGAGAAGACTAAGGTGGATTTCGGCTACACATTCTCGTTCAGTAATCCTATCAAGAACTATAAGCCATTGAACATTTCTGAATACAAGAATGTGCAGGACGAGATTCTGCGTAATACGGTAGACGGCATGAACGACGGCAGTTCGATAGTAGGTATGTATGGTTTTGATTATATTCTTAACCAGTATGGAAATGTTTCGCTCAATGAAGAAACGGGTCTTTATACCTATAATGGTCTTAATGAGAGTCTTTATGGCAAGGATAATGTCAACTGGGCAGATGAGGTAATCAACAAGAATGCACCTACACATCAGTATAATGTGGCTGTCAGAGGTGGAAGCAACAAAACCAACTATTCTTTCTCTTTCAACGGAATGAACCAAGAAGGTCTGTTACTCAATGACCGTATGGAGCGATATGGTGCAAGACTCTCTATAGATTCTGAAATCAACAAATACATCACCGTGGGAGGTGTGCTCGATTATACCTATTCTTCACGCAAGAGTGGAAGCAACGATCCTGCCTTGGGATATGATAATGACGGATGGATGACCCGTCCGGATTTGGCTGTACGTGATGCGGATGGCAATTTCCAGCGTGTAGATAAGTTCGGTCTTTATGCCGATACCTATAATGATGCCAATGCGGTAGCTAAACTCCAGCGTAAGACGAAGTATGAAAATGATCAGTTCTCTGGCAATGCTTATATTGATATTAAGCCTGTCAAGGGATTGACCCTTCATGCTGATGCCAATATATCCAGATTCATCTTCAGCAACAGTTATTTCTCGCCAAAGATTACGCTCCCGGAGCAGTTGGGTATGGAGCCAACATCAACCTTGGCTGAGAGCAACTATCGCAACACCAATACTTCTATCAATTTCCGTGCCGACTACAAGTTCACGCTTACCGAAGCTCATCGTTTTGACGTGATGGCTGGTTATAGTGCCGACAGGTATTGGAGCAAGGAACACGACCAGGCTTATAGTGGTTTCCCTAACGATGATGTATTGAACAATGCCAGTTCTGCAACCACCGTCAATAAACCAACCGAGACTTATTCCAAGAGTGGTCTTAATTCTATTTATGGTCGTTTGAGCTATGATTTTCTCTCACGTTATCTGCTTGATTTCAGTCTTCGTTCCGATGAGTCATCAAAATTTGGACCGGGTAACAAGCGCGGTACTTTCCCTGCAGTTTCTCTGGCCTGGCGCATCAATCAGGAGCCTTTCCTGGAATCTGTAAGAGATATTGATGATCTGAAGTTCCGTTTGAGTTGGGGTAAGACTGGTTCCACCAACGTATCAGACTTTTCTTATATCCAGTATTTCAATGGTAATCAGTATGGCGGACAGAGCGGACTCACCCTTGCTTCTACTTATCCAAACAAGAACATCAAGTGGGAGATGACAACCGAGTATAATGCTGGTGTCGACTTTACTTTATTCAATGGCAGACTGAACGGTAGCTTTGATATCTATCACCGTAAGACAGATGGCGCCTTGGCTCCAGCTCCTATCGCCTTGGAGTTTGGTATCGGTACATTCTACAGCAATATTCTCGACCTGACCAATAATGGTTTTGAATTCTCTATCGGTGGTGATGTAGTTCGTACCAAGGATTTCACCTATAACACTATGCTCAGTATCTCATCCAACAAGAATAAGATAACCAAGCTCAATGGTTCAACCCTCGATATGATGCACCAGGATCTCTATATGGAAGGTCATGCGATGGGAACCGTGAAGGGATATAAAGTGGCAGGCATCTATCAGAGTCAGGATCAGATTAGTAAGTTGAATGAACAGGCTATGGCCAAGGGATATGGTTTCTATCAGGATGGAGCTGCAGTAGGTGATTACATGTTTGCAGATACCAATGGTGATGGCTTTATTTCAGAGGCCGACCGTACGGCGATTGCCAACCCAGAGCCAAAGGTATTCGGTGGATGGTCAAATACCTTGTCATATAAGAACTTCACGCTCTCTATGCTCTTCCAGTATCAGTTAGGTGGTGATGCCTACTACAGCACGATGCAGGAATCAGCAAGTGGAGCCATCGGTATGAGTATCTTGCGCGAGATGTATGGCAACACCTGGACACCGGATCGCACCGATGCCAAGTATGCTAAGTTGATGTGGATGCCTAGTGCCTATACCAACACCCAGGCCAACGACCGCTATGTATATTCCAACTCATACTTCCGTTTGCGCAACATCACGCTCTCTTATACCTTTGAGCCAGCATGGTTAGAGCGCTTGCATGTGAGTGGTGCATCGGTGTTCTTTACCGCTACCAACCTCTTTACCATTACCGATTGGCCAGGTTTGGATCCAGATATGGCAGCCACAAATGCTTTTACCAAGACAACCGAGACCAAGGATGTATATCCAATGAGCCGTTCGTTCTCATTCGGTCTCAAATTGCAATTCTAACTCATTCAAAGAAACGAAGATTATGAAACATATAAGATATCAATTTCTGGCGTTACTGTCAGTATCAGCGCTCACATTCACATCGTGCGACTTGATAGGCAGCATCGATGATATGGAACCAGACCATGTGGTAACAGATTTGAATTATATTACCAATGCCGCTTCTGCTCAGACTGCTCTCAATGGTGTTTACGCTTCCTGGCGCAGTACAGGTGTATCTTACTTGAGATATGGTATCGCCTCTATGGCGCATACCCAGACTCAGGCGATGGTGATGGGTGTAGATGAGTTTGCGGCAGAAAATATCCAGACAAATAACAGTAATGTGGAGACTGCCTATACAGCCTACTACAATGTGATTAATGCGGCCAATACCTTCCTGGTACATGTCAGCAAGAATATACCAGGACTGAGCGAGGAGAAACGTATGGAGATGATTGCAGAGGCTCGTTGCCAGCGTGCTTTGGCTTATCTCACTCTCCTGAAATGTTTCGGAGAATACTGGAAGCAGGATTCCCAATACGGAGTCTGTCTCTTCAAGGATGAGTTGGTAAGAGATAACCTGGTTCGTCAGCGTTCATCTGTAGCTGATACTTACAAGCTGATTTCTGAAGATCTCGATTATGCCATCGCCCATTGCGAACAGCATCCGGCAGACCATTATCACATGAGCAGTCTTTTTGCCAAGGCTTTGAAGGCAAAGATGTATTTTGCTCAGGATAACTATCCGGAGGCAGCAAGATTATCTGAAGAAGTGATTAATGAGGCTGAAGCAGCAGGATATGAACTGGAGAGCGACTATGCTAATATCTTTACAGAACAGTTCAATTCCAAGGAGATGCTTTTCGCCCCTTATACTGCTAATCCGAATGAATTGATGGATGCTTCTTGGTTTGCCTTCTCTCCAGGATCACTCCTTAAAAAGGTAGCTGATGATTTGGTTCCTGATGATGAAACAGGTGGTGATATCGTTGCTCCAGATCCGGGAGAGGGTGGGGATGTAGTAGTTCCTGATCCAGGTGAAGGCGGTGATGTCGTGATTCCTGGTGGTGATGGCAGCGAAGGCGGTGATGTTGTATTGCCTGGCGGTGGAGATGATGGTGGTATTGTTATCCCTGGTGGTGATGGTGGCGATTTCCCATTCCCTCCAGGTGAAGATGATGCTGCTTCCTACGATCCTCTTTATACTTGGGCATACACGGGTAAAGGCATGATTGGAATTGCCAAGTACAGCAAGTTGACTCCTGAGTTTATGTTCGAAGATTCTTATTACTTCATGCGCCTTGCAGAAGTCTATTATATCGCTGCCGAAGCAGAGGCTCGTCAGGGTCAGTATGCTAAGGCTCGTACGCTCTTGGCTACAGTCATCGAACGTGCTGGATATACTGAGGACGATGTGAACGCAATTGCTGACAGTGATCTTCTGGGTGAAATTCTCAAGCATAAGTTGTGTGATATGAGTAACGAAAATCTGGAAGAATGGTTCGATCTTTGCCGTTATAACCGTCAGGGTGGTTTCGAGAGTTGGACAGAAGATGAGAAAGCAGAACTTCCTAGCTTCCGCCGATATCTTCTTCCTATACCAAAGGCATCTATGGGAGCCAATAATCTTCTGGTTCAGAATCCGGAATATGTGAATCAATAAACATTATATAATAAATAAAATCGAGAAAAAATGAATAAGATGAAAATGAAAACTTGCATGATGACACTTGCCGGTCTTGTACTTGCAATGGCTGCCAGTGCGCAGAATTTTGAGATGAAAGGTAAGGTTAAAGGTAACGTGGACGGCTGTTCTGTCATGTTGCAGAAGTATGGATTGGAAGGTGTTACCAATCTGGATAGTGTTACAATCAAGAATGGTGAGTTCACCCTCAAGGGGGTAGTTAACCAGCCTGAGCAGTATCAGATGGTTATTGATATGAACAAGCCTGGTACAGCTGAGCCTGACTATCAGAAAATATTCTCAACAAGAGTCTATGTAGAGAATAAGCCGATGACCTACGATGTAGATCTTACCGGTTTTCCTGCAGAGCGTGATATGAGTATGATAGAGCCTGTTGTAAAGGGTTCTACCACTCAGGATATTTATCAGGCTTATCTTGAACTGATGTCACCTATTCAGGACAAGATGCATAAGATGGATGATAGTATCAACCAGACTACCGATTTGGCACAGCGTGTAGCCCTTGCCAAGGAAGCCATCAAGTTGCAGGAGGAAATGCGCCATCAGACCAGTCTGTTTATTCAGCAGCATACCACTTCTCTGGTAGCCTTCGACTTGCTTCTCGAGAGTTTTTCTTCTTTACCAACCCCATATACCTCTCAGCAGATTGACGAGATGATGGGCTGGTTGAAGAACGACTGGAGTTCTTCTGCACAATATCCGATGCTGCAGATGCAGGCAGAGATGGCAAAGCATACAGCTATCGGCAACCATTATATCGATGGTACCGTTGTCACTCCTGAAGGCAAGCAGGTGAAGCTTTCTTCACTTATCAAGAAGGGTGAATACACCATGTTGGAGTTCTGGGCTTCCTGGTGTCGTCCATGCCGTCAGGAGATTCCACATCTCAAGAAGGTACACGAGAAATACAAGGATTTCAACATCATCAGTATTTCCGTAGATGAGAGAGATGCCGACTGGAAAAAGGCAATGGCCAAGGAAGGAATGACCTGGACACAGGTTCGCAATCCTGAAGGTTTTGGCGGTATGGTGATGGGCGAGTATGGCATCAATGGTATTCCAGCTTGTCTCATCCTAGATAAGGATGGCAATTTCTATAAGACCAACATGCGTGGTGCTTATCTTGATGCTTTCTTATACGATTACTATAAGAAATAAAATAGTTTAGTGCATAAAAATATTCCCCGATATGAATCCTCTGTATTCCTGCAGGATTCGTATCGGGGAATTTTGTTGATGAATTGTATGAAGGATAGATTTTTGCGAAATGAAAATCCATCATTGTTATTTACCATGCCTCCAGTTTATCTGCAATCTCTGGCATCTTATCCTTGGTGAATACAGGATTCTTGCCTTCCTTCTTCTGTTGGCGATAGTCTTTCAATAGGAAGACGGCCTGGCTGGAAAGCAGGACGATGGCTACGAGATTGCAGAGGGTGAGAAGAGCCATCGTGATATCTGCAAAACTCCATGCAAAATCCAGAGATACTACCGCTCCAACCATTACCATTGCTGCTACTGCAAGACGATAGATAAATACACCCAGCTTGGAGTCCCTGATATATCTCACGTTGGTTTCTCCATAATAATAATTGCCGATGATGCTGCTAAAGGCAAACAGCCATATCATTACCGCAACAAACGGATTGCCGATGCTTCCGATTTCGTGGGTCAGGGCATCCTGGGTGAGTTGAATACCATTTGAAGCAGTAAGATCCACACCGCTCACCAGGATGATGAAAGCGGTGCAGGAACATACCACCAGTGTATCTGTAAAAACACCCAGAGCCTGTATCAATCCTTGTTTTACAGGATGACTGACTGTAGCTACCGCAGCAGCATTCGGTGCACTACCTTCACCTGCCTCATTACTGAACAGACCTCGCTTGATACCCTGTATCACAGTAACGCCAAGAACTCCGCCAGCAGCCTGATTGAATCCGAAGGCATTCTCAACAATGGTAAGCAGAACCTTTGGCAGACTGGTGATATTCCAAACAACAACACCTACAGCTATCAGAAGATAAATGACAGCCATCACAGGAACCACGGTAGAAGAGAACTTAGCCACTCTATGGATGCCACCGAAGATGATGAGCAGGGTGAGTACTGTGAGGGCAATTCCCATGGTGGCAGGTTCTATGCCAAAAGCCTTCTGCCATGCCAGACAGATAGTATTGCTCTGCACAGAATTATAGGCAAAGCCGAAGGTAATGATCATCAGCACGGCAAAAAGAATACCCATCCATCCTTTTCCCAAACCATACTTCATATAATAGGCCGGTCCGCCATAGAAAGATGTTTTGCCTTTCCGCTTGTAAAGTTGGGCGAGAGTTGATTCTATGAAAGCGGATGCAGAACCCAGTAAAGCCAGCATCCACATCCAGAATACGGCTCCCCGACCACCGATGCTGACAGCAGTAGCCACACCAGCAAGGTTACCGGTGCCAATACGGCTAGCCAATGCTACCACAAATGCCTGGAAGGAAGAAATGTGTTTCATTTCTCCATCCACTTTCACCTCCATCGACAGTTCATCGTGTCCTATTTCTTCCGGTTGTACCTTGTCGGGATGAATCAGCAGCCTGATCATCTCTCTGATTAGGCGGAACTGGACGAAACGGGTACGCCAAGTGAAAAACAGGGCACAGCATATCAAGACGGTGATGATGATATACGACCAAAGGAAATCGCTAACCTGAACTAAAATGTTTTGTATTGAATCTATCATTTATCTATTTAAACCTTATTATTTCTTTACTTTTTTATAACCTTCAGAACCTGGTCTGCAATACTTTTCATTCCCTTGATAGTAGGATGACCGTTTTTCTTGTCAATATCATGAAGAGCAATGACTGGAACCTGATATTTGTTGCAGATCTTTTTTACCGACTCATTGATTACATCCTTGAGTTCAGAATTTAAGATGAAATATACCTCTACATTAGGATAATGCTGTCGTATATCTGAAAGCAGCTTGGCCATGGCTGGGCGGAAACAGTACAAATCTGCGCGCTTCCAGTCGCTATACTGATAGTTGCCGAGCGGGGCATCTGCCCAGTTGTCATTCGTAGCACCGCAAATCAGGATGATATCCGGATTGCCAAGAAGAGAACTGCGGGTGATGAAAGAACGGTCGGTATAATCTGCATCATTATAGCCAGTGTTGCAGATGGTAGCACCAGAATAGGAATTGATATTTCCCATCTTATAGCCTCCTTCCTTGATAACTTGCCACCACCAGGTTTGCTCAACCTTGTTTACATCTGTCGTTTCTGGTGGAGTAGTAGGTGAGTACCAGGTGGCATAACCCTTAGGAATGAACCCCTCGAAAGTGGAATACGAGTCACCGAGAACGGCAACGGTCTGCTTCACCTGTGCCATGAGCGGCATGAAGGTGAGCATAATGAAAGAAATGATAATCGTAAATCTTTTCATGATGCTTGTTCTTGTTTTAATGCTTCTTATGTAATTCTGCTGCAAAAGTAATATAAATATGTGAATAGACAAAAAATATCGGAGGAAAATTCATCTTTCTGTTTCTATTTTTGTCTAAAACTAAGCATGATTTGAGTTATACCATAATTTAATCATGTGCGCGCTCAAGCGCATATGCACGCAAGCATACGCATGCATATATATAATAATGTATACACAAAAAATCGTCATGCTAAAATCTTTATATATGTTAAATTTTGGCTAAAATCTCAACTTTTTTGCGAAAAGATTTGGTGAAATAAAAAATAGTTAGTACTTTTGCACTCGCTTTTGAGAAATACACTTTCTCTTAGCAACAAAAGAAAGAGTTCTTTG
>ERZ791718.1012-NODE-1012-length-12163-cov-3.840436_pt1 | contig 12163 bp, 8 predicted proteins | sample MGYA00510349_ERZ791718 | MGnify/ENA primary metagenome ERZ791718 (study PRJEB30046, sample SAMN00715136) | human gut metagenome | study: EMG produced TPA metagenomics assembly of the A metagenome-wide association study of gut microbiota in type 2... | reverse complement strand
AGCCGGTGAGAGCGGCGGCCAGCATCAGAGAAGCAACGGACAGGGAAACAAGCTGTTTGCAGTGCATAAACAAAATACCTCAAAAATTCAGAATTTGAAATGGGAGTGTTTCTCCTCATGCGGGGAAGCTCTCCATAAAAAATGCCCGAAAAGATCTCTCCCTTCGGGCATTGGAATGCGGAATATTAGCCGTTCAGGGAATCGATGGCGGCTTTGGTGTGCTCAATGTAGCGCTGCTGGATGTCCTCGATCTCACCCAGACCGGCGATCTGGCACTCTACGGACGCGAAGTCACCGGAGGCCTGGAACTGGCTCAGCCAGGAATCGTCATCCGCACCGGCCATATCGTTGTTGGCGTGGTCACCGGCAACGACCATCAGCGGGCGCAGGATGACGTTGGTGTAGCCCGCGGCCTTGACGGCCTCGATGACGGACTCGCAGGAGGTCTCCTCCGGCTCGCCCTCGACCGTGCCGATGAAGACGTTCTCATAGCCAAGGTTCTGCATCTGGGCGCTCATCTGGCTGTAGCTGACCTTGGCGACGTGTGCGGTGCCGTGGCCCATGAAGACGAACGCGGCGCCAGCTTCCTTGGCAGCCTCGAGAGAGTCAAAACCGCTTGCCTCGACCGCGGCGGCGGTGATGGCCTTGGCGACAACTTCCTTGTCGGCGTTGATGACGGTCGCGTCGCTGCCGACCTCGCCGAGCAGGGGCTCTGCGATGGAGACAGATTCGAACCGGTCGCGGTACTCGTCGATGGTAGCACACATTTCGTCATACTCCGCGCCGTGCATCAGGTGCGTCGGCTGCACGACGAGGTTCTTGACGCCGTTGGCCACAGCGCGGTCGAGCGCCTGGGTCATGTTGTCGATCTTCTCGCCGTCGCGGGCCTGAATGTGGTTGATAATGATCTGAGCCGTGAAAGCGCGGCGGACGGACCAGTCAGGATAGGCCTCCTGCAGGGCGTCCTCGATGCTCTTGATATCGTTGACGCGGCTGTCGTTGTAGGACGTGCCGAAGGAAACGACCAGAAGCTCGTTCTCGCCGATGTCATCCCGGTTGCGGGGATCGTCCTTGGACGCATCGCCCGTGTCAAGGCCGAAATACTCGGGGCTCGCTTCCTCACCCTCGACCATGGACTTCTGCTCGTCGGTCAGCGCGTCCCAGGCAGCCTTGGCAGCCTCGCACTGCGCGTCGGTCTCATCGGTGCGCTCCTGAACATAGATCGCGTCAATGAGCGCGGCGACATTGTCGGCCGCGGCCTTGTCGGCGTCCTCCATGTTCTGCGTGTCGTCGGCAGCGTCGTCCTTCTTGCTGCCGCAGGCGGTCAGCACGCCCAGCAGCATTACGGCTGTGAGCAGGATTGCAAGTGCTTTTTTCATGTTTCTCTTTACCTTCTTCTTCAAAAATCGTTCTGAAAGAAATATAAAAGCGGCCATGGTGACCCACAGCCGCTCTCACGATTCCAACCAGCAACACCGCGCCGCGAAAAAATCGCGCCGCGGGTAAACTCGCAGAAATATCAGCCTGTGTGCAGCGGGCTTGAGATTTCCCGCAGAGGCAGGTCTCCTGACTTCGTTCATCGCGGCGCTGCCCTTCCCAGTTTCCCAGTGGCTACGCAGGCCGTTCCCGTACACAGTGACTGCATCGTTCCGGATTCGCACCGGATTCTCTATTCTCCGCCTCGCGGCGGCACCTCTGCGATACAATTTTACATTTTTTCAGACATAGCAGATTATAGCATTCCCCGTCGAATTGTCAATGAGGAAAGCGCGGCGTCCCTTTTACCTTTTGTGTTGATGGTAAAAACTCCGTCGATTTCACCAAAAGCGTGCCCCAGATAGCTAATTTCCGAGAGGATACCTATTTTTAGGGTATCCTCTTTCCTTTGCCTGCTGGAAATTTCCAGAAGAACAGAAGAGAAGGCAACACATAATAGACAATCAGATATATGGCTTCGCCACTTCTGGAATCGCAGCTACACTAGTAAGAAGGCAGTTGTATGATGACCCTACACTTGTAAAAAACATCTATTTCACAACTGCAAAGGACATAGTAAAAGAGATACAAGGAGCATTCAGCAATATGAAATTTGAAATCTTATCGGCGGTATGGATACAATCACACGATAGTTCTCCGCTGCAAGCAGGCGGATGAGCAGCGGCGAAAACGCGATGATACCGCCCGCGCAGAGGTAGATTGCGTACGGAAGTTTATGCTTCGTTCGTCTCTGAAAAGGTGAAGAAAATGCCTGCTGTCAAGAATGGTTTCAAAATTGAGATTTTTAATGTCCCGACATCGTGATCGTGGAGATGCAGCCCTATTACTTTGCTTTTTAGCTTTCTGTTTGGAATTGCTTTTCAGCCTTCTGCCTGATATAATAATGGTAGCATAACGCGAGAAGCTTATCGATAGGATCGGGTGTATTTATGTGAACGCCAAGACCTGATCGGACAAAGAAAGGGTGGGGAGAATGTTATGTCAGAGATAATGCGGCACATCTGCATTTCGAGCATCTACACCCGTGACCGAGTAGAATGCTTTCTACGATGGGAACGCTTTCATTGCAATTGTGGTCGGAATTCATTGATACTGTTATCTTTTTGAGCTTTGCTTATGGCTGGATACAAATGTTAAGGGAGATATTGATATGGCATTTTTAAATGAAAACGAATGGATACGCCTCAATGAGATCGCATACAATATTTCATTTATCTATACAGTAGAGGAAATGCAGCATGAAATTCTCAACCGATGGCTTCCTTTTTTGATTTCGTATGATAGCGCAATTTTTGCCCGAATCTCTACTGCGGAGAATGGATCCTATCAGTTTCAGGCCCCAGCGGCTTTTCATCTGCCTCAGCAGGCTGTCGATGTCTGGATGCAGGAAAGCCTGAATTCAGATGCTTTTCGCTGGGCGCTGTATACCTGTAAAGGCGGTGCTTTTCGGGAATCTATGGCATCTTCGGATGAACAGGTGAATAGCAGCGGAATCTACCGGAACTTCTATCTGCCCAATCACTTGGCATATTCCGTCGGCCTTTCCATCTCCTTTCGAGAAGAACCGGTCGGCTTATTGAAATTGTACCGGCAAGCTGATAAGCCTCCGTTTAGCGAACGGGATATGTTTGTATTGGAGCAGTTGCACAAGCACTTTGCATACCGTTTAGTATATGAAGCAAAAAAGGGAGACACCCGCTATTTTTACGCAAAAGGATATCATGAAAAGTTGTGCAGCCAGTACGGCTTGACCAGTCGAGAAGGGGAAATGTTAGATTTGGCCGTACACGGGCTGTCCAATGAAGATATCGCTCAAAAAATGAATATCAGTATCCATACGGTAAAAAAACATTTCCACAGCATATATACCAAAATGAATGTGCGTAACCGGGTACAGATGATCCAGAGTCTTCCTGTATCAACCAACAAGATCGATTTTGATGCGCTATAAATAAAACTCGGGAAAAATGTACCGCCTGTATTGGCTAAACTGCATTATCCTTTGGTAGTATATAAAGATTCGTTGGTCTTACATCGGGACACAGAAGGCTTGTCCAAATAATATACAGACTACATAAAATGGAACTGGCGCTGAATTTTAACGCCGGTTCCATTTTGCTATATTTGGGGTACAAAAGTTAGGGGATGCATATGAAACGAAGCGATATTTGGTGGGCAGTTGCTTATGGGTTGTTGGCTGTGTTTACGGTACTCTTTTGCGTCACAGGAGGCTTTGCCAAGGTCAATACAGCGTATCCTTATCTGGCAGGTTTTGCGCAATTCGCTGTCTATGCTACGGCGGGTGAGTTGCTCTCCGGACGTCTGTTGGAGGGAACTTGGCAGATCAACCGGGCAACTTGGTTCAAAAGCCTGAGTTGGGGAATAGGAGGCGTCCTTGTCACGCTGGCCTTTACCGTGTTCAGCCAAGGTACCCGGCAAGCCATGGCAGCAGGTCTTCTTCCGGGATATGGAAATGCTCTGGCACAGGCCTTTTTTACCAGCTTGACCAATAATCTGTTTTTTGCTCCTATTCATTCCGCTCTGATGCGAGTATGTGGAAATTATGCTGAAATCCGCTTTTTGGCGGGGCAGCATATCACTCCACGCCAAGCGGTGGACTCTGTAGATTGGGGAGAATTGATCGATTTTACTCTGTTTAAAACGATTCCTCTCTTTTGGATCCCAGTCAATACCGTGGGATTTCTTCTTCCGCAAGAATATCGTATCGTATTTGCAGCGGTGCTTTCCTTGGCATTTGGAATATTGATGACTGTTCTCAAATTAAGGGAACGGAAGAATCGGAGTAGAAAGGAGTTACCTATATGATTCAAATTTCAGATAACACTCAGCAGATCCAACCCTCCAAGATTCGAAAAATGTTCAATAAGGCGCTGGAGTACGATCATGTAATTAGTTTTACACTGGGAGAGCCGGATTTTACTGCCTCGCCGAACGTAGTGGAGGCTGGGTGCAGGGCCATTCGGGAAGGAAAGACCAAGTATTCAGAAAATGCAGGGCTGCTGGCTCTGCGCCAGGCAATTGCAGAGTATCTCCATCGCACAGAGGGACTCTCTTACGATCCCGCAAGCCAAATTGTGGTGACGCCTGGAGCCATGGGAGCCTTGTTTTTGGCGCTGAAAGTGCTGCTGAATTCTGGGGATGAGGTTATCGTCAACGAACCCTGCTGGACTAATTATGTCCAACAGATCCGAATGTGCGGCGGCGTGCCGGTGTCGGTGAAAACCAACGCACAACGGGGATTTGATTTGGATGTATCCGCTATTGCCGAAGCTGTTACCGATAAGACAAAGGCCATTATTCTAAACAGCCCATGCAACCCCACAGGAGCTGTAGCCAGCACTGAAACGCTGCTCCAACTGGCCGAATTGGCCCAGAAGCAGGACTTGGTGATCTTGGCTGATGAGGTGTATAAGCACATCCTCTTTGATGGAAGGACTTATACAAGCTTTGCTGCTCTGCCCGGAATGAAAGAACGGACCCTGGTTATTGATAGCCTTTCCAAAACCTATGCGATGACCGGTTGGCGTATCGGTTATGCTGCCGGACCGGAAAATGTGATCCGGAATATGGTCAAGCTGCAGGAAAATGTCAGTGCTTGTGCGGCCACTCCCTGCCAGGTCGCGGCTATTGAAGCTTTGGAAGGTCCACAAGACCACTTGAAGTATATGGTGGAGCAGTATCGCCTGCGCCGTGACTATGTGATGAAGCGGATATCTGAGATCCCTGGTTTGTCCTGCCATGCTCCGGCTGGGACTTTCTACGCATTTATTGACATCAGTCAACTGGGTATGCCTTGTGAAGAATTTGCCATGAAACTGCTGGAAGAACGACAGGTGGTAGTGGTACCCGGTACGGCCTTTGGCGAATTTGGCGAGGGATATATCCGTCTGTCCTATGCGACATCCATGCAGTGCCTGGAGCAGGGGCTGCAGGAGCTGGAGGAGTTTGTCAGATCCCATGAGACTGAGGGGGACCCCGCATGAGTATGATCAACGGCACCCGCTTATATGATCATTTGACCCAACTTGGGCGAATCGGTTTTGTGCCGAAAGAAGGAACCACACGATTGCCGTATACCCCTGCCTATGACGAAGGACGAATCTATGTTCAACAGTGCATGGAACAGGCAGGACTTCAGACATCCGTCGATCCTGTAGGGAATCTGATCGGTACGCTTCCCGGTCAGGGAGAGATCATTTGCATTGGATCCCACATCGATACGGTGCCGGGGGGCGGGATTTACGACGGAACCTATGGTGTGTTGTCCGGAATCGAGTGTGTGCAGCGCCTTAAGGAGTTGGGATATCAAAATCGGCATCCCATCCAGGTGATTGCATTTACCGAGGAGGAAGGCAATGTCATTGGCGGAACTTTTGGAAGTAAGGCATTTACCGGCGGAGAGATTGATGAAGCTATGCGGCCAAATCTGGCCCTCCACGGACTTACAATGGAGCAGGTCGGCGCCTGCCGAAGAGATCTGACCCAATATCAGTGTTACTTGGAGTTACATATTGAGCAGGGCGGGGTATTAGAAGCTGAAAGGATGCAAATAGGCGTGGTTGATGGTATTGTGGGCATCGTGCGCTATCGCATGACGGTTTCCGGCTGTGCCAATCATGCAGGCAGCACACCCATGCATCTGCGGGATGACGCGCTGGTGAAAGCCTGCCGGATCATTACCCAGCTTATGGAACGGACTGAGGCCGCTTCGCCGGATATGGTCTGCACTGTAGGAACCCTTCAGGTGTTCCCAGGAGCGGTCAATGTGATTCCGGGCAAGGTGGAGTTTATTGTGGAACTGCGCAACCCAACGATGGAGCCCATGGATCAGGTCATTGACTCCGTGCTGAAAGAGCACCCGGAGCTGGTAGGCGAAGAATATATTCGCCAGTCGCCTACCCAGTGCAGTTCTAAGCTGATAAAGCTGAGCGAGACACTGTGCCGCAACCGCGGTATCCGTTTTCGCAGAATGTTCAGCGGTGCAGGACACGATCTGATGAATTGGGGAAAAGCGGTTCCCTCCATGCTTCTGTTCATTCCCAGCAAAGACGGGATTAGCCACTCTATCCGAGAATACAGCGCTCCTGAGGACTTGTACCAGGGAGCTGATCTGCTGATGGAGATGGTTCAGGCTTTGGACCAAGAGGAGGGAAAATTGTGAAGATCAAAATCATCAATCCCAATACGACGCAATCCATGACTGAAAGTATAGAAAATTTAGCACGTCGAGTGGCACGCAGCGACACTCAGGTTTGGGCGGTTACTCCGGCATCCGGGCCGGACAGCATCGAATGTTATGTGGATGAGTATTTGGCTGTTCCGGGGGTCCTGAAAGAAGTGATCCGGGGAGACCGAGAGGAAGGCGCCGATGCATTTATCATCGCCTGCTTTGGTGACCCTGGGCTTCAGGCAGCCAGAGAGGTCACCTCCAAGCCTGTGCTGGGTATCTGTGAGTCGGCCATTGCTGCTGCCAAATTTATAGCGCCGTACTTTTCTATCGTATCGGTGTTGGATCGGTCCCGCAAGGTCACAGAGGATGTGGTGTCCAACTATGGAGCGGAAAAGTTTTGCCGTTCTATCCGATCCACAGGTTTGAGCGTGCTGGAATTTGGCAGGGACCCCAAGAAGGGATTGGAAGCGTTAGCCTATCAGGGAAAGTTAGCCGTGCAGCAGGACGGCGCCGAATGTATTTTGCTGGGGTGCGCTGGTTTCGTGGACTTTGTTGAGGACCTGTCCGCCCAGCTGGGCGTTCCCGTGTTGGATGGGGTAATGCCAGCAGTTAAATTTGCGGAAGCCATGGTAGATATGGGGCTGCGTACCAGCAAGGTGTCTACTTGGGGCTTCCCAGAGCAGAAGAATATCGTAGGCTTTCCCATGTTTACCAAACAAGAATTGATATTTTAGGAGATGACAGTATGCGTACCTTGATTAAAGGAGGCACAATTGTAACCGCAGAACAGGAGTATGTGGGGGATATCCTGGTGGAGGGCGATGTGATCCGCGCAATGGGGACACATTTGGACGAAGCTGCAGATCTTGTGATAGACGCCAAAGGTAAATATGTGTTTCCGGGAGGCGTAGACCAGCACACCCACTTTTCCGCCCTGTGTAATGTCGGCAACCGTGACACCGCCGGATATGAGACGACCGACTCTGCTATTGTAGGCGGCACGACCACCATTGTGGACTTTGCTCCGCAGGATCCGGATCGCGGACTGCTGGATTCCATTGATTATCGAATCAATGTGCGGGCGAAGGATAAGTCTTGTGTGGATTTTGCACTGCATTCCATGGTAACATATATTATGGACAGTATCTTTGATGAGATCGAAGAATTTCCTCGGAGAGGCATTTCCAGCATCAAGATTTTTATGGCCTACAACGGCTCTCCGCTTCATGTAGATGACGGTACTTTCTTCCGTATTCTGGAGAAGAGCCGACAGGTTGGCGCTACGGTATTTGTGCACGCAGAGAATGGAGAGATCCTGAATTTCCTCCGCAGCGAGTGTGTAAAGAAGGGCCAACTGACGCCGCATTACCATTATGTTTCCCGTCCGCCTTTTACTGAGGCGGAGGCGGTGCGCCGGGCTATTTATCTGGCTGGTCAGACCGATACGCCTCTTTATATTGCTCATATGACCTGTCGGGAAGCCATTGCCGAATTACAAAAGGCCAAGGGAACTGGCCAGCGGGTTTCCGGCGAGACTTGCACTCACTATCTGACCACCACTAAGGAAGTTCTGGATAATCCGGATTTCAATGAAGCGGCTAAGTTCGTTTGCTCCCCCGCTTTGCGGGATCGTGAGGACTGCGAGGCTCTTTGGCAGGCATTATCCGACGGACTGCTGACGGCGGTCTCATCCGACCACTGCGGTATAGATGTGGCAGAGCTCAAGCAGGCCGGCAGGAATGATTTTACTCAGATTCCAAACGGTTCCCCCGGCGCCGGCGATCGACTGCATATGGTGTGGACCGAAGGTGTATGCACGGGAAAGCTGACCCGCCAGAAATTTGTAGATGTTATTGCCACTCAGCCGGCAAAAATCAACGGTATCTATCCGAGAAAGGGAACGCTGGCGGTAGGTTCTGACGCAGATGTTGTCATTTTCGATCCCAATTATGAGGGGACAGTTCATCTGGCAGATAACCCTAACGGCGTGGACTACAACCTCTATGAGGGCCGCCGTCAGTCTGGTCGGGTGGAGACGGTTCTGCTGCGAGGACAGGTTGTGGTGGAGAACGCCAAGTTTGTGGGCCGCTACGGCCAGGGAAAATTCATCCCTGCAAATATGTACGCATCCGGTTACGAAAACCGAAATTAACCAAGTGTGATCCGTAGTTACTCGCGCTGCCAAAACCGAAGATGTTGGGAGCGGTGGGAGGCTGGAAACCGGAGTGCGCAAAACGTTTGGTCTGTTCATGAAAATATACGGTATATCGTATGATCAGTCTCGTTCAAAGCTGATATGCCGTGTCTTGATTTTGCAAGACTTACGTTTTGCGCATCCCTGGACCGAGAAAGTGAGGAGGTGTGATTTGCAGATTCGGATAGGGCCTGTAGTTGCGGAAGCAGAGATTCCATGAAAAAAAACCACAGATAATTTATAACAGGAGGCTTGTTATATGGATACTACATATGGAGTGTTGTGTCTCATTCCCCCCATCGTGGCAATCGGATTGGCCCTGTGGACCAAACAGACGATTTTCTCTTTATTCATCGCGGTTTGGTTGGGGTCCACAATGATGAACGGCTTTAACCCTTTGGTTGGTTTTGTCAAAATTATCTCGGACTATATGATCCCCTCTCTCAGCGGAAATGCATCTTTGATCATTTTGGTTACACTCTCCGGCGGTATGATCGCCATGCTCCGTACCACTGGTGCTGCAGAGGCCTTTGCTACCAGGGTGACAAAGGTTATCAATACTGCCAAGAAGGGGCAGATCGTTACTTGCCTGAGCGCCTTCATTTTCAGCTATACGGAGCCCTGCCTCATGCTTGGTACTATCATGCGGCCCGTTACTGACATGGTGCGCATCTCTCGGGCAAAATTGGCTTATATCTTGGATTCCATGGGATGCAATTTAGCTGCGCTTTCTCCCATTAGCAGCTATGGTCCCTTTATCACGGGACTGATTGCCGCAGAGCTGTTGGCAAGCGGCGTTGAGGGCAACGAATGGGGCATCTGGTTGAATATGCTTCCGTTCAATCTGTATGGCGTATTTGCCATGATTTCTGTTTTGATCGTTGCTGCTTTCGGCTTGAACTTTGGCCCTATGTACAAGGAAGAAAAGCGGGCCAGAGAGACCGGAAAGCTGCTGGACGACGGGGTTCAGCCCTTGGTTCCAGAGGTGAAGAATGAACTGCCCGCAGACTATAAGCTTACTATGTGGAACTTTATTATCCCTATTGTTTGCCTGTTTGGTTCTCTCTTTGCCACCATTTTCTGGTCCGGCGATCTGGTAAACAACGGGTTGGTGGGATGCTTCCGCAATGCCAACATTACACTTGCTATTTGCATCGCCTTTATGGGTGGCGCGCTGGGTGCGGGCATCATGGGTGTAAGCACCAAGCTCTTCAGCGTGACCAAGGCGTTCGATACCTTTGTCAACGGTATGGCCGAACTGATCTCGGTTCCCTTTATTCTGGTGTGCGCATGGTCCTTGGGCTCTATCGTCAAGGGTATGGGGACCAGCGAGTTTCTGATCCATATTGTGGAGCATTACCTGACTCCCGGCATGGTTCCGGCTTTGGTATTCCTGTTTGGCGCACTCATTTCGTTTTCGACCGGTTCCTCTTGGGGCGTGTGGTCTATTATGATGCCCATTGCTTTCCCGATGGCCGTCGCCTTTGATATTTCCATTCCGTTTGTTGTTGGCGCCGTGATTGGCGGTGGCCTGTTCGGCGACCAGTGCTCCCCTATCTCCGATACGACTGTGCTCTCTTCTACCGGTGCTTCCTGCAACCATATCGTCCATGTTATGACGCAGATCCCCTACGGAATTACGGTTGGTATTTCGGCTTTCGTGGGATTCCTTTTTGGCGGACTGACCGGACAGTATGTCTTGAGTATTGCGGTTACTGCTGCTATTCTGACAGTGAGCCTGATTACTCTGACTCAGCTTACCAAACGGCGTTACCCTGAGAAGGTACACTAACTGCTTTGCCGTTGGAATAGGAGACATTTATGAAAAAGATTGATACCATTGTGGTGGCCCCGCATTTCTATACGATGGAGGGTGCCGGCGTAGGCTATCATAGTGATGCCGCTATGGCTGTAGACGGAGGCAAAATCTTGAAGGTGGGCAACCGGCCTGAGATTTTAGCGGAATATACAGCTGAGGAAATGATCACCTTGGATCATCATATGGTGCTGCCTGGTTTTATCGACGGCCATATGCATACTGCATGCAATATTATGCGCGGATTGGCCCAAGACACCAACAGTTGGATGATGTTCGGCCTCCAGCCCTTTGACAACGCGGTTAATGACGAGGAACGGGATGTGGGCAGCCGAGTGGCCATTCTGGAGGCCGTCCGGGCAGGCACTACCACACTGGGCGACTATGAATCCAAAATGGAAAATGTGTGTGCTTTCATCGATAAGGTGGGCGCCCGAGGGAATATTGCACAGACGATTCGAGCGGCTAAACGACGGGTTTATCAACCGGGCGAACTCTATGAGTTTGATGATGCCATGGGAGAGGAGAGCCTGAATCGAAACATTGATCTGTATAATAAATGGAACAACAAGGCAGGGGGACGGATTAAGATCCTGTTTGGCCCGCAGGGCGCTGACTTTGTCAGCCCGGAGATGCTGTTGCGTATCCAAAAGGCGGTCAAGGAGCGGGGTACCAAAATCCATATGCATGTGCAGCAAGGAGATCGAGAGACCTATCAGATCGTCCAGCGCTATGGCAAGCGTCCTACAGCTTTTCTGGATGAGTTGGGCTATCTGGATGAATCTCTTATTGCAGTCCATCTTACTGACTGTACAGATGAGGAAGCTGCCCTTATTGCCAAACGAGGTGCCTCAATGATCGTTAATCCGGGTTCGATCGGCATCATTGATGGCATTGTCTGCCCAAGTGTTGTTTTCCAGCAGGCGGGCGGTGTGGTGGCCTTGGGTTCCGATCAGGCTCCGGGCAACAACTGCCATAACATCATCAATGAGATGAAAAATGTTTGCCTCTTCAACAAGATCAAGTATCAGAATCCGGAAGTTATGCCCGCCTGGAAAGCCCTGCGTATGGCCACCATTGAGGGTGCCCAAGCGATTGGCTTGGGCGATACCGTAGGCTCTCTTGAGCCTGGAAAATGCGCGGACTATATTGCTATAGATCTCAGTTGTCCCTCCATGTTGCCGGTGTACACCTACCCAATGCGCAACATGGTACCTAATCTGGTTTACAGTGCCAGGGGATCCGAGGTTTCGCTGGTTGCAGTGGACGGCAAGGTCATAATGCGAGACGGCGCGTTTACCAATGTAGATGAAAAAGAGTACTTAAATGAGATATCTAAGTACCCAGATGACATCGGTCGGCGTGCAGCAGATGAGTTCTTCTCCATTGATGGGACCAATGCTCATTTTATGCGTGAGGATAAGCTGTAAGCGCCTGTTTTGGGGGCCCGCGGGAGTGTTCTCAG
>ERZ791718.1010-NODE-1010-length-12171-cov-3.528640_pt1 | contig 12171 bp, 8 predicted proteins | sample MGYA00510349_ERZ791718 | MGnify/ENA primary metagenome ERZ791718 (study PRJEB30046, sample SAMN00715136) | human gut metagenome | study: EMG produced TPA metagenomics assembly of the A metagenome-wide association study of gut microbiota in type 2... | reverse complement strand
AGGCGTTTTCTTTTTCAAATAAAAAGAAAATGCCGAAACGCTGTAAAAGATAAAACATTTAGCAAAGGTAGGTAGCGAAGGTAGCGGGTAAAAATTTTATAGTCTAACATCGTGCCGTCTACGGCGTCAGCGGTGCGTCGAGTCGCCGCACCCTACAAGGGACATTGAAAATTTAAATAAACAGGGAAAATATCGGCGAATGCTGTACCGCAATCCCTCAGTCTCGGCTTCACCGAACCGGCTCCTTTTACACAAGAGAACCGATGTTAAAGTTCGCTCACAGAAAGTATAGCGGCTTTCTTATATTGCAGCCGTGTAGGGGCGGATATCATCCGCCTGCGGTTTTTGCAGCAGCTACAGTAGGCGAGCTAACTTCGTCCTGCAAGGGGATTGCGGAAAGCCTTTTTTGAAGGGGTCGGCGACTCGACGACCCTTTGACGCGACAGCGTCACCGAAAATCTATCTTTTTGCCTTATGCGTTTTCAATGCCGTTCTGCCCGCATAGTCGTGATATATTTACATCCCGAAAAAATCATGCTATAATTCAACCGTAAAACTACGGGGAGAGATGAAAATGGTGAGATTGGCATCGGTCGGCGATGCGGGAGAGCTTGAGCGCCTCAATGCAGAGTTCAACGGCAAGGGCAAGACTACGGAAGAAAGCATTCGCGCCTCGCTTCTTACAAACAGGCGCGAGATTGTCATTGTTGCGGACGGCGACGGCGGACGGCTCGCCGGCTTCGTCTGCGTTCAGCTGAAAAAATCGTTCTGCTACGACGAATATATGCCCGAGATAACGGAGGTCTATGTCTGTCCCGAGTATCGCGGGCGGGGCGTCGCGCGGGAAATGTTGACCTTCGCGCAGAAATACTGCAAAAAAATATACCCGCTCCACAGCTTCGAGCTGTTGACGGGCAGCGATAACACTGCCGCGCAAAAGCTCTACTCCGCCATCGGCTTCGAGCGCAGCGGCGAAATACATATGTCAAAGCAGGTAAAATAATTTGAGAGAATCGCAGGAACAGAGCTATGAGAATAATAAATACTTTTGATAAAATACCCGGCTGCTTTAAGAACAGCGCCTTTGATTTGGATGCATGGAGAGCATACGCCCGTGCGATTTCACCGGAGCTTGGCGAAAAATGCGAACGGGATTCGAGGGAATATGATTTCAATAACGACGTGCTGCCCGTAGTCAATAACGTGCTGCTCAACAGGGACGCGGCGATTGCGGCAAACGACTCCTTTGTCGCCGTGACCGACAAGCTTGCGAGCAATATAGAGCGGCTTTTTGAAAACGGCGTCGAGACGGATATTATTCTCTATTTGGGGCTGTGCAACGGCGCGGGCTGGGCGACATCGCTTGACGGCAGAGACGCGGTTTTGCTCGGAATAGAAAAAATTATCGAGTTGAATTGGCAGGATGAATCCGCCATGCAGGCTCTGATTTTTCATGAAATAGGCCACATATGGCATAAAACCTACGGAAATCTCTATCCCGAGGCTCGATCAGAGGGCGAAAATTCACTGGCTCAGCTCTATCAAGAGGGACTTGCCATGGTCTGCGAACATATTTTATGCCAAGATGACAGATACTATCATCAAAATCAAAACGGCTGGCTCGATTGGTGCAAGGAAAACGAAGCCGAAATAAAGCGTGAATATCTCCGCCGCGTCGACAAAAATATCAGCACGCAGGATTTCTTCGGGGATTGGTGCAGCTACAAAAATCACAGCGATGTTGGCTATTATCTGGGCTGCGAGTTCGTCAAATATTTGCAGCGGCAATACTCGCTTGTCGATATAGCAAGCCTCAATGTCAATCAGTTATATAATCATTTTAAGGAGTTTGCGTCGGCCGAATAAACGGACGGCAAGCAGCAAAAAAGCTTTTACATAGAAAGAACGTACTGTTCGCGGCGTTTTTGATTATTTGAGATATCCGAATTATCATGATTATACCGGCAGTGTTATCGGTTTGTTATCGAGACTGATAACATTCGACCTACAGCTATGATAACAGCAAGCTATGCCGCTTCGAAATATTGTGTTTTTACTTAGAAAAGCGAGAACTTATATGTTACTAAGAAACATATAAGGCAAGTTGTTCTATGATTTCTTCATGCTTATGCTAAGAAAATTTCTCTCATTTAATATATTTTTCTCCGCTTTGACGGTATGTCAAAACGGAATTTTTATCGAATATGTAAAAGGCTTCCACCCCTAACAGGGCAGAAGCCTTAAAAATTATGCGATTTTTAGGTTTAGTTGTAAGCCAAGTGTTACTATTTCATCTGTTGCAAAAACGGTTACTCGAAAAGTGCCGAGTCCCGAAACCCGCATAAATACTGGCTTTTTCGGCACATCTAAACCAAGTGGAACTATTCCCACTCGCTTAATTCAAGTTTATATGGGTTGTTTGCCTCTATTTTTGCCCCTTTTTTCGGGGTAAAATGGCGTGCTTTTCTATGAATTATACCGGTTGATATGATTTTTAGTATCAAAATCGTATCAATCTTCCAAATATCAAAACAACTTATTGATTGCTTTGAACAACGCCTCAAAATTATCTAAAGTTTCATCAGACAAAGTAATATTAGCAATGTTTTTTGCAAAATAGTTTGCAGGAGAATAGTGGTTGAAGTCTTTATTGCCGTTCTTCTCCTTAAGTTGTTTCATAATCGGTTTGTTCGCATCAATATCGCTTTGTTTTATATCCTTTGAGAACGCTCCGTTAAATAACGTTAGGTAATCGCTGTCAGAAAACAGATCTTCTACATCAGCAAAATCAGTATTTATAACACTATGATAGAACAATATCCGCTTATCTTTGATTATATTCTGAGCGATTAAATTGTCAAGTCGCGCCTTTGCAGATTGATCTGTAAATGTATCCAATAAGCAAAGCATATTAAGATCGTTCCCTCTTAACAAGGAAACAAATGTCGCAACTTTATCTGCACCTCCTACGGGAACGATTGTTACACTGCTCTTCAAACTGGTTCGCCCTAAATCATTGAGTTTAGTCGATAGCAAATTAAGGTACACCAAATCTGCTATTCCTTCGACAATTAGATTTTTTTCAGAAACAAATAGATTTTGAGCAATAGTATATCCTAATGCCGCTTGAAGGGGAAATAATGTGTTTGGGTCTTTTTCTTGTAAACACTCAGAAATATGTGTACCATCGTCCTTCTCTAATACTGTCCTTACCTGATTGAGATGTTCGGTCTCTATCATAAACGGAGAATGAGTAGTATAAATAATTTGGTAATTATCAGCTAAATCAGAAAGAAATCTTAGTAAATCATTTTGAGCTTTAGCGTGAAGATTTAATCCAGGTTCATCTAAGAGTAAAATGTATGTGTCATTTCTGTTTTCTTGGATTTTCATAAACCAAACCAAGAAAGAGAAAAACCAATTAAAACCTTTGCTTCTATTGGCAAGAGGCAACGATACTCCGCTTCGTTGGTTTTGAACTCTAATGTCTAAAACATGGTCAACTATTCTTGCACCGTTTCTGGGATCGGTTTTTTCGACTTTATCTATTCCAAATAAGATTTTAAGGTTTTTATTTGTTGTCCAGTATTTGAACAACTCATCTGTAATTATTAGCTGAGTAGCCTCTAATTCAGCAATAAAGTCCTCATAATCTGTAGCATTGACAACTTTATCAATATCAATATCAGCTAATTCCAATAAAGCTTTAGCGGTTTTATCGGCGCTGGAGTTAGTAGACGACGATGAGATATCGTCAAGCGATACACGTGAAGGGAGCATGTAATAATCATCATAGTACATAAATTTGGGTAAATTCGGCTTTAGATATGTTCTGACAATATATTCGTCTACTGGATTACCCCATCCATATTCATTCTTAAAATAGCTTTCAAGCGATTTAAAAATACTAAGATCATCTGATTCTTCATCATCGCTGATACTATTGATAAGTGCGCTGAATTCGCTTTTATTATGAACTTCTTGGAGTTGCTTGATAAGCGTTTTGTTTGAGACGCTTTTTGTTCTTGCCTTGACAAAAGAATCAACCGTTGTCAAATTAATTGACCAGGAGCTTTTGTTGTTGTAATTTCGCGTAACAGAGAAATCACAAGATGAAATTTTAACACCTATATCGGTTTCAATTTTGGCTTTTAGTTCTTTATCTATGACATATGTGAGTTTAACCGCATCCGGAATAACCCCGCTTTTATCCATAGCTTTTTTCTGTTTGCGGGGATAATCGTGCGTAGTATCGAATGCAAAGTCACTATCACTCTCTTCAAAATAGTTACATTTTGCCATTGCTTCAAGTATAGATGTTTTGCCGGACTCATTCATTCCAACAAGAACAGTAATGCCGTCTTCAACATTAAAACTTTGCTCATTTTCTATGCATTTATATTTGTATATAGTCGCCTTTTTAAGTGTAATCATGCTTTTTCTCCTTCCTGTTCTGAAAAACCCTTGTATGTTCCAAATCCGAGCATATATGCCGCCATTGCAATCGCCAAATCCTCGGATTCAATATCCTGCTCAGATGCCATTGCTCTCAACTCGTCAATAACCGTATCATGAGGGACAAGCGTTCCGTCGAGATCTTTAACAGCTTTTTCAATCACCGAGGGAAGAACCATACACATCTGATAAAATGCATCTTCCTGACCGGTAACCAGAGCGTAGAATTGGTCAAGACTAACTCTGCGAATAAGTTTGTGACCTACTTTGCGTTTATCAACTGTTGTTTCCCACTTGATGTTTTGAGATTTTTGTGCAATTGCCTCGACTAAAAAGCAAGCACAATCGTCATCGTTAAGCAACTGATTCTGCATTTTTATAAATGTCTTACCAGCTGAAGCAGAGTTCATAGTATTATGCTTATTTTTCATTTCAACATAAACCGTATGAACGCTTCCAGCGTCAGGTATTGCTATTCCGCCGGGGTTTTCATAGATAACATCCCAGCCACCTTCTTCACCGTTCGGAGGAACATGGCAGTTCTTTATGTATTGGAAAATACGCTGATGAAAATATCCGATATCGTTATTGTTGGATTTGTCCCTTTGGCGGAAAATCTCATTGCTTACGATTTCATCCCAAGTAGATTGATAGACGGTTTTGTCAAAAATCAATTTGATAGGGTCGATAATGTTTTTGTTAAAACGCTTCAAGTCAAAAGATTCAAGCTTTTCACCGTATTTTTCGATTGTCGCTTTTACGTGATCTGTAAAATCTTGTTCTGTAATGAAACTCAAATTCCACATTATAAACTCTCCAATGCTTCTTTAATTTTTTTGCCGATGTCAAATGCCAAGTTTACCGGGACTGCATTACCAACCTGCTTATATTGGGAACCTATGCTGCCACAGAACTGCCAATCGTCAGGAAAACTCTGACAACGAGCATTTTCCCGTATTGTAAAAGGCCTGGCCTCCAAAGGGTGGCAACGATCTGTTTGCTTTTGGCTTGGTGAAGTTAGTACTGTAAGAGAAGGCTCGTCAAGGCTCAGCCTTCTCAGAATGCCGGTTCTGCCACCCTCCATATACCAACAGCTTTTCATATATTCTTTGGCAATATCCTCGGGAATATCTCTCCAATATCCACCTGGCGGAACAAGTTCGAAAATTTTCTTTTTGTAATCTGAATATGGGGTGCCTTCGCTTTTAGGACAATCAAGAAGAATATCACGCAGAACAGGTTTATATTTATGAGGGGCAGGAAATTCAAAAGAAATTTGATCTGCTAAATCATTTCTAATCCCGATTGTAATTAAACGCTCACGCTTTTGTGCCACACCATAATCCCAAGCATTCAGTACTTTTTTTTGAATGGTATACCCAGTACTTTCAAAGATGTTTGTAATAGTCTTGTATGTACGTCCTTTGTCGTGAGTGAGAAGCCCTCTTACATTTTCAAACAAAAACATTTTAGGTTGTAATTGCTCTAAAAACTTTGCATAGTGATAAAACAATGTGCCACGAGCATCTTCAAGCCCCAATCTTTTTCCGGCGTATGAAAATGATTGGCAAGGTGCGCCACCAGACAGTAAATCGAGTTCTCCTTTTTGCAGTCCGAAATATTCTTGCAAATCGAGGCAAGAAATATTTGCGATATCATCATTAATAACACGCCATTTGTGACGATTACACTTTAATGTATCAGCAGCGTCTTTATCAAATTCAATTAAACCCAATGTATTGAACCCTGCTTTTTCTATACCAAGAGCGAGGCCTCCAGCTCCAGCAAAGAGTTCAATAGTTGAAAAAATTTTTTGTTTAACGGATTTAGAGTCATCTGTAAATTCCATTATATCACCAATATTGCATTGCAAGGCAATACAAATTTTTTCTATACTTTCAAAAGAGACGGTTTCATTTTTACCCATTCGAGCCATTACATTAAAGCTCACTCCTGCCAATTCTTTTAACTCGGTTTTATTCATATTGCGATCAATAAGCAGTTTCCAAAGATTATTATAACAAACAGCCACAATTAGCCTCCATTTCACTAGATAAAACACAACAATGGTTTGTTATATTATAGCATATAATCGGTTGAAAAACAAGTGTTACTCACGATATCGTTAGATAATCTCATCTGATATAAATCGGCAGAGATTGTTCCCTGCCGTCGTTGTGTTTATACCGTGTAAATCAGTTCTGCATTTACGATTTCCGTTGCACGATTACAGATATTATTCATCTTCTGCACCCAAAATATCGTATCGGTGTTTCAAGCTTTTTAGTTCAAGTGTAAGCTGCAATAACCCTGCCAACGACAAAACCCCGTACTGACTTCAATCCGTCAGTACGGGGTGTAATGTTAATATGGTATTTTTGTGAGCCACAAGATATTACTTTTTACTCACAAACCACTCGATACACACGATAAAGGGTACCGAGCAGAATCTTATCAAAATCTTATCAACGGGCTCTTTGAAAACCTTGAAACCCTTGATATTACTAGGGTTTCAGACTTTTTCAATTTATTCCCACTCAATCGTTCCGATCGGCTTGGGGGTGAGGTCCATTACGACGCGGTTGATACCCTCGACCTCATAGGTGATGCGGTCGGTGATATGATGCAGAAGGGGATAGGGGATCTCCTCGACGGTGGCGGTCATGGCGTCGGTGGTGTTTACCGCGCGGATGATTGCCGGCCAGCCCTCATAGCGCTTGCCGTCGCGCACGCCGACGCTCTTGAAGTCGGGCACGGCGATGAAATACTGCCAGACCTTGCCTGCGAGCCCGTTCTTGTCGAACTCCTCTCTGAGTATGGCGTCCGCCTCTCTCAGGGCGTTCAGACGGTCTCTCGTTATCGCGCCGAGGCAGCGCACTCCGAGTCCGGGTCCCGGGAACGGCTGACGGTAGACCATGCTGTGCGGCAGGCCGAGCGCCTCGCCGACAACGCGGACTTCGTCCTTGTAGAGCAGCTTTACGGGCTCGACAAGCTCCATCTTCATGTCCTCCGGCAGACCGCCGACGTTGTGATGAGCCTTTACGCCGTGGGATTCGAGGATGTCGGGATATATCGTTCCCTGCGCGAGGAACTCGATGCCCTCAAGCTTCGAGGCCTCCTCGTCAAATACTTTTATAAATTCGCCGCCGATTATCTTTCTCTTCTGCTCGGGGTCGCTGACTCCGGCAAGGAGATCAAGAAAGCGGTCGGCAGCGTCTATATAGACAAGGTTCGCGTCCATTTGGTTTCTGAAAACCTCGATGACCTGCTCACTCTCGCCCTTGCGCATGAGTCCGTGGTTGACGTGGACGCAGACCAACTGCTTGCCTATCGCGCGGATAAGCAGCGCCGCGACTACGGACGAGTCGACGCCGCCGGACAGCGCTAAAAGAACTTTTTTGTCGCCTACCTGCTCGCGCACGGCTGCGACCTGCTCTTCGATAAATTTATTTGCAAGCTCGGATGTGGTTATTCTTTCCATGGACTCGGGACGCACATTGCTGCTCATGAAATTCTCTCCTTATGAATTTATTCCCATTCCACCGTTGCCGGGGGCTTTGTTGTAATATCATAGACTACGCGGTTGACTCCCTTGACCTCGTTGGTGATTCGGTTCGAGACCTTTGCAAGCACCTCGAACGGGATTCGCGCCCAGTCCGCCGTCATAAAGTCGTCGGTAGTCACCGCGCGAAGCGCGATGAGGCTGTCGTAAGTTCTCGCGTCGCCCATGACGCCGACGCTGTGGACGTTGGTGAGCACCGCGAAATACTGGTTGATGTCGCGGTCGATGCCGGCGAGCTTAATCTCCTCGCGGAAGATGGCGTCCGCATCCTTGAGGATGCTTAACTTTTCCTCCGTTATGTCGCCGAGGATACGCACGGCAAGTCCGGGGCCGGGGAACGGCTGACGCCATACAAGGTCCTCGGGTATTCCGAGCTCGAGTCCGACCTTGCGAACCTCGTCCTTGAACAGGTCGCGCAGGGGCTCTATGAGCTCGTCAAAATCGATGTGGTCGGGCAGTCCGCCGACATTGTGGTGGCTCTTGATGACCGCCGCGTCGCCCACGCCGCTCTCGATAACATCGGGATATATTGTGCCCTGAACGAAGAAATTCATCCTGCCGAGCTTCTTGCTCTCGTCCTCGAAAACGCGGATAAACTCCTCGCCGATAATTTTTCTCTTCTTCTCCGGCTCGGTCACGCCTGCGAGCTTGGTGAGGAAACGCTCCTGGGCATTGACTCTGACGAGCTTCATGTCAAAGCGCTCGCGGAATATATGCTCAACCTCGTCGCCCTCGTTCTTTCTGAGCAGACCGTGGTCGACGAAGACGCAGGTCAGCTGCTTGTCGACCGCCCTGTGCAGCAGCACTGCCGCAACGGAGCTGTCCACTCCGCCGGACATGGCGCAGAGCACCGTCTTGTCGCCTATCTTTTCACGCAGGCTCTTTACCTGCTCGTCGACGAAGCTAGACATGACCCAATCGCCCTTGCAGGAGCAGATATCAAAGAGAAAAGTTTTGAATATCTCCTCGCCGTACTGCGTGTGCATGACCTCGGGATGGAACTGAACGGCGTAGATTTTCTTTTCGTCGTTTTCCATCGCGGCGCACGGGCAGTCGCGCGTGACGGCTGTCACTCTATAGCCCTCGGGCAGAGCGCTTATATAGTCGGTATGGCTCATCCAGCAGACGCTCGTATCCTCGGGGATGTTCCCGAGCAGACGGCTGTCCTTGCTGCGGGTCATGGCTATCTTGCCGTATTCGCTCTTTGAACCGCTCGTCTTAACCGTGCCGCCCGCCATATATGCTATGAGCTGAGCGCCGTAGCAGATGCCGAGCACGGGGATACCCGCGTCGAGTATCTCGGGCGAAAAGTGGGGCGAAGCGGCGTCATAGACGCTGTTCGGTCCGCCTGTAAATATTATTCCGACATAGCCCGCCGACTTTATCTCCTCGACGGTTATGCGGCTGTACGGTTTTATCTCGGCATAGACATTGTGCTCTCTGACGCGGCGCGCGATGAGCTGATTGTACTGACCGCCGAAATCGAGCACAAGCACTTTTTCATGGTCGTCCTGCATTATATCACCCTTTTTATCTGACTATTATTTCTTCTCTTCTCGGTCCGTTGGAGACGAGCTTAATCGGCACGCCTATCTCCTTCTCGATGAAGAGAACATAGTCGCGGGCCTCCTTGGGAAGCTTGTCAAAATCTCTTATGCCGCGGATATCGCACTTGAAGCCGGGCAGTGTGGCATAGACGGGCTTTGCCTTTTTAAGCAGCGGGGTGACGGGGAAATCCTTTGTAACCTCGCCGTCTATCTCATAGCCGACGCAGAGCTTTATCTCGTCGAGATAGGACAGGCAGTCGAGAGCTGTGAGCGCTACTGCGGTTGCGCCCTGAGCCTCGCAGCCGTAGCGGGTAGCGACGCAGTCAAACCAGCCCATGCGGCGCGGTCTGCCGGTCGTAGCTCCGTATTCTCCGGCGTCGCCGCCGTGGTTTCTCATCTTGTCCGCCTCTTCGCCGAAAATCTCGCTGACGAACTCTCCCGCTCCCACGGCGCTCGAATACGCCTTGGTGACGGTTATTATCTCTTTTATCTCATAGGGCGCGATACCTGCGCCGACAGCGCCGAAGCCCGCGAGGGTAGACGACGATGTGACCATGGGATAGATGCCGAAATCGGGATCCTTCAGAGAGCCTAACTGACCCTCGAGCAGGATGTTCTTGCCGTCCCTGACGGCCTGACGGATAATTTTGCCGGTGTCCGCGACATAGGGTCTGACAAGCTCGCGGAGCTTTAACATATACGCGAACAGCTCGTCAACGTCAAGCGCAGGCTTGTGATAGACGTGCTCGAGCAGAAGATTCTTTACTTCGCAGACTCTCTCGAGCTTTTCTTTGAGATACTCGTCGTCAAACAGCTCGCAGACCTGGAAGCCTATCTTCGCATACTTGTCCGAATAAAACGGAGCTATGCCGCTCTTTGTCGAGCCGAATTTTTTATCCTTGAGGCGTTCCTCCTCATAGGTGTCGAGCATAACATGATAAGGCATCATGATCTGCGCACGCTCGGAAACGAGGATATTGGGCTGCGGCACGCCTGCCGAAGTGACGTGCTCTATCTCTTTGACGAGCTTCTCGATATCGAGAGCCACGCCGTTGCCTATGATGTTGACCGTGCCGGGCTGGCACACGCCTGACGGCAGAAGATGGAGCGCGAACTTGCCGTAGTCGTTGATTATCGTATGTCCCGCATTGGCGCCGCCCTGGAAACGCACGACCATATCCGCCTGAGCCGCGAACATATCGGTAATTTTACCTTTACCCTCGTCGCCCCAGTTGGCACCCACAATTGCTCTGACCATACTTAAACGCACCTCCGAAAAATCAAATACACTTAATTATATATTATCGCCCGCCCGGTGTCAATGCACCGCTCCCCCTAAAGAAAGCGAATTTTGGGGATTCCCGATTGATTTTATTGGTTATTGTGATATAATGTAAATTGGTATAGCGCAAACATAAAATGTTTTTTGGAGTCTGATATCATCAGCCTTTTAAAATCGCCTTTTTCGGCACACAATAATCACGAATATCTGTGAAAGGACTGTGTTAAATGAAGAGACGAAGATTTTTAAGCCTTGCGCTCGCGCTGACGCTTTTGCTCTCGCTGTGTGCGTGCAAAACGAAGATAGTCGATGACGACACCACACAGGGCAATGCACCCGTGACGGGGGAGACTCGCGGCGAGACGACGACCGAGCCTGTACAGACGACCGAGGCACCAAAAACTACCGCCGCCGCGGAGCGCGTGACAGCGCCGCAGCGCAGGACGGAGAAGGGCAAGCTTGACCCGAATACCGGCACTTATACGGGGTTCTCCCCTCTGCCGAAAGCGAAGTTCGCCGTATCCGACCCGCAGAACACGCGCGGACTCTCGACCGCTACCGTGGGATACAGCTTCGGCGTATCGAAAAACGGCGTGCCGCATCAGAACTCGACGAACGCCCAGAAATATTTTGACTCTAACGGCTTTAACGCCGTCTCGATAGACACAAAGACTAAAGAAAAGGTGCTCTATCTCACCTTCGACTGCGGCTGGGAGAACGGGTACACCTCGAGCGTGCTCGACACCCTGAAGCAGAAGAAAGTGCCTGCCGCGTTTTTCTGCACGCTTTCGAATATCAAGGCCGAGCCCGGACTCACAGCAAGGATGATAAAGGAGGGGCACATAGTCGGCAACCACTCGACTACCCACCCGGATTTTTCTAAGATAAGCCGCGAGAAGATGGCGGCGGAGATAGAGAACTGCGACAACTATCTGCGCGAAAAATTCGGCTATTCCTCGCCGTATTTCCGCTTCCCCATGGGCTCTTATTCCGCGTCGTCGCTCGACCTCGTCTCCTCGCTCGGATATAAATCGGTGTTCTGGTCGGTGGCCTACGCCGATTGGGATGTCAACGACACAAAGGGCAAGCAGTACGCTTTCGACACGGTGACCTCGCGCCTGCATCCGGGCGCAGTCATACTGCTCCACTCCGTCTCGCCCGACAATGCAGCCGCCCTCGCCGATATAATCGACTGGGCGCGAAATCAGGGCTATGAATTCCGCTCGCTCGAGCAGCTGCCGAATTAAAGATAAAATAAAACACAAAACCGCCTCCGATCGGGGGCGGGTGGTTTTTTTTTTTTTTTGTTTTTGCCGGCAACCAGG
>ERZ791718.1009-NODE-1009-length-12174-cov-2.086641_pt1 | contig 12174 bp, 8 predicted proteins | sample MGYA00510349_ERZ791718 | MGnify/ENA primary metagenome ERZ791718 (study PRJEB30046, sample SAMN00715136) | human gut metagenome | study: EMG produced TPA metagenomics assembly of the A metagenome-wide association study of gut microbiota in type 2... | reverse complement strand
CGTTTTCAAGGAGGCCCTAATGCCGGACATACATTGGAGTTTAACGGGGAAAAGTATGTGTTACGTTCGATTCCTTCCGGTATTTTCCAAGGTGGAAAAATAAACGTAATCGGTAACGGTGTCGTTCTGGACCCGTTATTGTTCAAGCAGGAAGCGGAATCATTGGCAGCGAGTGGTCACGATATCACCAAGCAGCTTTATATCTCTAAGAAAGCTCACCTAATTTTACCTACTCACCGGATCTTGGATGCCGCTTATGAGGCCGCAAAAGGTTCCGGAAAGATCGGTACGACAGGAAAGGGTATCGGCCCGACTTATACGGATAAGATTAGCCGTAACGGTGTTCGTGTGGGCGATTTATTGCATAACTTCGAAGAGAAATATGCGGCCGCTAAAGCAAAACATGAAGCGATCTTGCGTTCATTGAACTATGAATATGATATAACCGAGATGGAGGCTCAATGGATGGAGGCCTTGAACTACCTCAAACAATTCAAATTGATTGATAGCGAGCATGTCATCAATAACTATTTGAAGGAAGGTAAGTCGGTCTTGGCGGAAGGCGCTCAAGGTACGATGCTGGATATAGACTTCGGTTCTTATCCATTCGTGACTTCCTCTAACACGATCTGTGCCGGATGTTGTACGGGACTGGGGGTTTCTCCCCGGAATATCGGTGAGGTATATGGAATCTTCAAGGCTTATTGTACACGTGTAGGTAGCGGTCCGTTCCCGACCGAGTTGTTTGATGAGGTGGGAGATAAGATCGGTCAATTAGGCCATGAGTTCGGTGCGGTTACGGGACGTAAACGTCGTTGTGGCTGGATTGATTTGGTAGCCTTGAAATATGCCGTGATGATCAACGGTGTAAGCCAATTGATCATGATGAAGAGTGATGTGTTAGATACCTTCGATACGATCAAGGCTTGCGTGGCTTATAAGATGAACGGTGTCGAGACTAATGAGTTCCCGTATGAGATCGATGATACGATCGAACCTGTATACGTGGAATTACCGGGTTGGAAGACGGATATGACGAAGATGCAGAGCGAGGACGAGTTCCCTGAGGAGTTCAACGCTTACCTTTCTTTCTTGGAGGAAGAACTGGGTGTGCCTGTGAAGATCGTTTCCGTAGGACCGGATCGTGAACAGACGATTGTCAGATATACAGAAGAATAAACTCGTTATAAATCGTACAAAATGGCAGAAGACCACATTCCTCAAGGGGTGTCTCCTGCCATTTTTGTCTTTGGCAAACTTTTTGTCGTTGTTTTATAAAACTAAATAAGATAGAAATTTATGAGCATGTATTGGATTATATTTATTGGATTTGCGCTATTGAGTTGGCTGGTGTCATCCCGTCTTCAGGGCAAGTTTGAGAAGTATTCGAAAATTCCTATGCCGAATGGCATGACAGGAAAAGATGTCGCAGAGAAGATGTTGCATGACAATGGTATCTATGATGTAAAGGTGATTTCTACACCCGGACATCTGACGGACCATTACAATCCCGCTAACCAGACGGTGAACTTGAGTGAGTCGGTTTATTATAGCAATAGTATCGCCGCCGCCGCGGTTGCCGCCCATGAGTGCGGTCACGCTGTGCAGCATGCTACCGCTTACGCTCCGTTGAGAATGCGTTCGGCTTTGGTTCCGGTTGTTAGTTTCGCCTCAAATATTATGACATGGGTGTTGCTGGGTGGTATGTTATTATTGCATACGTTTCCTCAGTTATTGTTATTCGGTATAATCTTGTTCGCTACGACTACGCTATTTAGCTTTATCACGCTTCCGGTCGAGATCAATGCGAGCCAACGTGCTTTGGTGTGGTTGAGCAATGCCGGTATAACAAATGCTTATACGCATGATAAGGCAGAGGATGCTTTACGTTCCGCCGCTTATACGTACGTGGTCGCTGCGTTAGGTTCGCTTGCTACATTATTATATTATATAATGATATTCTTGGGGGGAAGAAGTCGGGATTGATAAGCCTCGGAAGAGGCTTTCCATGGATGCCCATTGTAAGGATGTTTGAATGCCCATTGTAAGATGCTTATGACTGCGATTGTAAGCTCCTTACAGTGGGCATTGTTATTTTCTTATTTATTTCGAGCAAAAAACATTACCTTTGCGGCCAGAATAATCATTTAAAACATAAGATCATGCAAAAACCTTCCATACCCAAAGGTACCCGAGACTTTTCGCCGGAGGAAATGGCGAAACGTAATTATATATTCAACACGATCCGTGAAGTATTTCACTTGTATGGCTTCCAGCAAATAGAGACTCCTGCCATGGAGAACCTTTCTACATTGATGGGTAAATATGGCGAGGAAGGGGATAAGCTCCTTTTCAAGATATTGAATTCCGGTGATTGTTTCGCTGGTATCTCGGATGAGGAGTTAATGGAAAAGAACCCGTTGAGATTTGCTGCTAAGGCTTGTGAGAAAGGCTTGCGTTATGATTTGACCGTTCCGTTCGCCCGTTACGTGGTACAACATCGTAATGAGATCAGTTTTCCGTTCAAACGTTACCAGATCCAACCGGTTTGGCGTGCCGATCGTCCGCAAAAGGGACGTTACCGGGAGTTCTACCAATGTGATGGCGACGTTGTGGGTTCTGATTCCTTGATCAATGAGGTGGAACTGATCCAGATTATGGACGAGGTGTTCCATCGTTTTGGCATTCGTGTGTGTATCAAGATGAACAATCGTAAGATCCTTTCCGGTATTGCCGAAATCATAGGCGAGGCGGATAAGATCGTAGACATTACGGTAGCTATCGACAAGCTGGATAAGATTGGCTTGGACAACGTGAATGAAGAGCTTCGTTCCAAGGGTTTACCCGAGGAGGCGATCGAGCGTTTGCAGCCGATCATTATGCTGCAGGGTTCAAATCAAGAAAAGATCGCTACCTTGAAAGAGGTATTATCTGCGTCTGAGACTGGTTTGAAAGGTGTAGCCGAATTGGATTTTATTTTGGAGCGCATCTCTCATACGTCAATCCGTGCGGAATTAGAGCTTGATCTGACATTAGCTCGCGGCTTAAACTATTATACAGGTGCGATTTTCGAGGTGAAAGCCTTGGACGTACAGATCGGTAGTATCACGGGTGGTGGTCGCTATGACAACCTGACAGGGGTATTTGGCATGGAAGGCGTATCTGGTGTCGGTTTCTCTTTCGGCGCTGATCGTATCTTTGATGTATTGAACCAATTGGATTTATATCCGGAAGGATCTTTGAAGACTACACAGCTTCTATTCGTGAACTTCGGACAGAAAGAGGAGATTCATTTATTGCCGCTGATCGCTAAGGTTCGTAAGGCGGGGATTCGTACAGAGCTATATCCTGAGTCTACTAAGATGAAAAAGCAAATGGGATATGCGGACGCTAAGAAAATCCCGTTCGTTGCGATAGTCGGAGAGAATGAGATGGCCGAGAATAAAATCAACTTAAAGAATATGCTCACGGGTGAGCAAACCCTTGTGACTATCGAGGAGCTGATAGAACGCTTTTAGAGAATAGTGGATTATGGAACACGGACTACACGGATGACACGGTATTAGTATTTATCCGTGTGTTCCGTGTCATCCGTGTAGTCCGTGTTTAAATGGTTCTAAACTTATAAATTAATGAAACGACCATGAAAATACCTGTTTTTATACTCTCAATATCTTTATACCTTTCTTCCTGCTCTTTCACCCCCCGGGCCGAGTGGGTAACGACAACCGAGAATACCCCTTGGGCTGAGCAACCCGATCTGATCTCCGCCCTTGCGGATACGATACCTAATATTGATATAACAATTCTAACAGAAAAGCATCAACAACAAATTGATGGTTTCGGAGCCTGTTTTAATGAATTAGGTTGGCTTTCCTTGAGTAAGCTGGAGCCAAGTGTACGTGAGGAAATCATGGAAGAGCTTTTCTTCCCCGGAGTCGGAGCCAACTTCACGATTTGCCGGATGCCTGTAGGAGCAAATGATTTCTCCCGTGATTGGTATTCGTATGACGAGGTAGACGGTGATTTCACGATGGAACATTTTACCATCGCCAATGACCAACAAACGTTGATCCCTTTTATCAAGAACGCTCGGAAGTATCAGCCAGACTTACGCTTGTGGGCTTCCCCGTGGTGCCCTCCCGCTTGGATGAAATATAACAAACACTATGCCTCAGCCTATACGGGTGAGAATTATGACGAGAAGTATCGAAATGGTTTGTCGGCCGATAAGGTCGGCCATGAAGGTACGGATATGTTTATCCAAGACTCTCTTTACCTGAAAGCCTATGCCCTCTATTTCTCTAAATTTATCGAGGCCTATAAGAAACACGGAATTCCAATCTTTGCCGTAATGCCCCAGAACGAGTTCAACTCTGCGCAAATATTCCCGAGTTGTTGTTGGACATCGGCTTCTTTGGCTAATTTTATCGGTAATTATCTCGGGCCGACCATGCAGGTTCAAGGAGTGGATATTATGTTCGGCACGATGGAACGTGCGAATGAGTCGCTTGTTGATACGGTATTGACAGATCCCGCTAGTGGTAAATATGTAAAAGGTGTCGGTTTCCAATGGGCGGGTAAGGGAGCTATCGCCGGAATCCACAAACGTTATCCCGGGTTGAAGCTTTACCAAACCGAGCAAGAATGTGGAGATGGCAAGAACGATTGGAAAGGTGCCATGTATTCTTGGGGGTTGATGCGACATTTTCTGGATAATGGCGTTTCTGCCTATATGTATTGGAATATATCTTTGGAAAATGGAGGGATCAGTCGTTGGGGATGGGCGCAAAACTCATTGGTTGTCGTAGATCCGCAAACCAAGAGCTATCGATATACTCCGGAATACTACGTGATGAAACATGTCAGCCATTATGTCCAGCCCGGTGCATATAAATTAGAAACGGAAGGAGCCTATACGAATCTGCTGGCATTCCGTAACCCGGATAACAGTATCGCCTTGATTATCGCCAATGAGACCAGTGATGATCGTTCCCTTTCCATCCGCATAGGCGATCGAGTCTATACTCCGATCGTAAAAGCATATTCCATGAATACGCTGCTGGTCGATTGATAATCCTTTTGAGAGATGCAAAAAGACAAGTTGTCAGTTATCTCTTCGGATATTTGTCTATTTCGTCCGAAATATTGTCAGTCGAACTCGGGTGAATACGTTTGGCACACTATTCGCATAGACTTAGGCGTGAACACAAAGTTCATAAACTAAAAACGTAATATTATTAACATTTAAAATACCAAGAAAATGAACATTAGACCATTAGCAGACCGCGTGCTGATTAAGCCGGCCGCTGCGGAAGAGAAAACATTAGGTGGAATTATTATTCCTGACTCAGCAAAGGAAAAGCCTTTAAAGGGTGAGATTGTAGCCGTAGGTAACGGAACGAAAGACGAGGAGATGGTTGTAAAGGTTGGTGATAACGTATTGTATGGTAAGTATGCAGGTACGGAAATCGAACTAGACGGTGAGAAATACTTGATCATGCGCCAAGCAGACGTTTTAGCTATTATCTAATTCATTTTTATAAACAACAATATTAAAAAGAGATACAATCATGGCAAAAGAGATTAAATACGATATGGATGCCCGCGACCTTTTGAAGAAAGGTGTGGATGAGTTGGCTAATGCTGTTAAGGTAACATTAGGCCCGAAAGGTCGTAACGTAATTATCGAGAAGAAATTCGGAGCTCCTCACATCACGAAAGATGGTGTAACGGTTGCTAAAGAAGTTGAGTTGACTTGCCCGTTCGAGAACATGGGTGCTCAATTAGTTAAGGAAGTGGCTTCCAAGACAAACGATAACGCCGGTGACGGTACGACTACAGCTACGGTTTTGGCTCAGTCTATCATTGGTGTCGGTTTAAAGAACGTTACTGCCGGAGCGAACCCGATGGATTTGAAACGTGGTATCGACAAGGCTGTCGCTAAGGTTGTAGAGAGCATCGCTAACCAAGCTGAGGCTGTAGGTGATAAGTTCGAGAAGATCGAGCATGTAGCGAAGATCTCCGCAAATGGTGACGAGGCTATCGGTAAGTTGATCGCGGAGGCTATGCAACGTGTGAAGACTGAAGGTGTTATCACGGTTGAGGAAGCTAAAGGTACTGAAACTACAGTTGACGTAGTTGAGGGTATGCAGTTCGACCGCGGTTATATCTCTCCGTACTTCGTAACGGATACAGAGAAGATGGAGTGCCAGATGGAGAATCCGTATATCTTGATTTATGACAAGAAGATCTCCGTATTAAAAGACCTTCTTCCTATCCTTGAGCCGACCGTACAGAGCGGACGTCCTCTTTTGATCATCGCTGAGGATATCGAGGGAGAAGCACTTACCACACTGATCGTAAACAAACTGCGTGGTACATTCAATGTAGTAGCTGTCAAGGCTCCTGGATATGGTGATAGAAGAAAGGCTATGCTTGAGGATATCGCAATCCTTACCGGTGGTCAGGTAATCAGTTCCGATCTTGGATTAGAGCTGAAAGATACCACCATGGATATGCTCGGACGTGCAAAATCCGTTAAGGTTCAGAAAGAGAATACCGTTATCGTGGATGGCGCCGGAGACAAGGATAAGATTCAGGGACGTATCAAACAGATCCGTGGACAGATCGAGGAAACTACTTCTGAATTTGACAAAGAAAAGTTACAGGAAAGACTTGCAAAGATGGCAGGCGGCGTAGCAGTCATCCGTGTCGGTGCTGCAACAGAGACCGAGATGAAAGAAGCAAAGCTTCGTATGGAAGATGCCTTAAATGCTACCCGTGCAGCAGTCGAGGAAGGTATTATCGCAGGTGGTGGATCTGCATATATCCATGCTTCCAAGAAGGTTGCAGAGCTTGCTGATACCTTAGAGGGAGACGAGAAGACAGGTGCGAAGGTTATCTTAAAAGCACTGGAAGCTCCGTTATATTACATTGCAGCAAACGCAGGTCTCGAAGGCGCTGTTATCATCAATAAAGTAAAAGAATCTGCAGCAGGAACCGGTTTCAACGCAGCTACAGAAGAATACGTTGATATGGTAGAGTCTGGAATTCTTGATCCAGTCAAAGTTACAAGAAGTGCCCTGCAGAATGCAACATCCGTTGCTTCTACCTTACTTACTACAGAGTCTGCAGTTGCAAACATTAAGGAGGATACTCCTGCAATGCCAGCTGGCGGTGCTCCGGGAATGGGCGGAATGATGTAATCGGACATAACCGTTGCGTTATAAAGTAAACATAGTATCAAAAACTATGTGAAATAGATATGAAAAGCCTTGAAAATCAAGGCTTTTCATTTTTTTTGTCCTATGATATGATAGTAAAAGCGTAACGGTTCAAAGACAAAGGAACCGTTTGGAAAAACAACGAAAATCAGGAGTGGAAAAAATGAGTCGAGTGATTGTTGTAACGGACAGTAACAGTGGTATTACACAAAGCGAGGCAAAAGAACTTGGCGTAGTGGTAATGCCGATGCCTTTTTATATTAACGGACAGATGTTTTATGAAGATATTGACCTGACACAGGAGCAGTTTTATCAGAAACTCAAAGAGGGTGGAGAGATCAAAACCTCCATGCCGCTGGTTGGAGATGTGACCGATAAATGGGATGAACTTTTGAAAGAATACGATGAAATTGTATACATACCGATGTCTTCGGGCTTAAGCAGTTCCTGTGAGACGGCATATATGCTTTCCCAGGACTATGACGGAAAAGTACAGGTAGTCAATAACCAGCGTATTTCCGTAACAATGCGGCAGTCCGTGCTCGATGCCAAAATGCTGGCAGAGCAGGGAAAAGGTGCAGAAGAAATCAAAGAGATTCTGGAAAAGGAAAAATTTGAATCCTCTATATACATTATGGTCGATACACTGGAGTATCTGAAAAAGGGCGGACGTATTACACCGGCTGCAGCAGCACTGGGAACCTTACTGAAACTGAAACCGGTATTACAGATCCAGGGAGAAAAGCTGGATGCATTTGCAAAGGCACGTACGGTAAAGCAGGCAAAAACCATCATGACCGAAGCTATGAAAAATGATTTTGAGAAGCGTTTTCACAGCCCAAATGGGGAGAAGATGAATCTGGAACTGGCCTATACATTTGACACTGCAGCCGCTGAGGCATTCAAAGAAGAAGTGCAGGCTGTCTTTCCGGACAATGAGATCGTCATGCAGCCACTGTCATTATCCATTGCTTGTCATATCGGACCGGGAGCACTTGCGATCGCATGTTCCAAAAAGATTGAAGCGTAGCAGGCAGCTTTTGGAAACTTTCATATGCTAACAAATTAAAGTTTATGACTTGTAATTTCAGTGGGAATCCTTTATAATCATAAAGTAAAAACGGATGGGTTTTTACACCTGTCCGTTTTCGTGCGTAAAAAAGTGCGCACGGAAAGTTAAAGCAGACATACAGGAGGAATAAAAGATGGTTAAAGCAGTTGTTGGCGCTAACTGGGGCGACGAAGGCAAAGGCAAGATTACGGACATGCTTGCAAAGCAGGCTGATATCATTGTACGTTTTCAGGGAGGTGCGAACGCAGGACACACAATCGTAAATGACTACGGAAAGTTTGCATTACATACACTTCCGTCCGGAGTATTTTACAGTCATACAACGAGTGTGATTGGAAATGGTGTGGCACTTGATATTCCACGTCTTTTCAAAGAGATTAAGTCCATCACAGACCGCAACGTTCCGATGCCAAAGATTCTTGTGTCCAACCGTGCACAGATTGTGATGCCGTATCACGTACTGTTTGATCAGTACGAGGAGGAACGTCTGGGAGGAAAATCTTTCGGATCGACAAAATCTGGTATTGCTCCGTTTTATTCAGATAAATACGCAAAGATCGGTTTTCAGGTAAGTGAGCTTTTCGACGATGAGCTGTTAAAGGAAAAAGTAGTCCGTGTTGCAGAGCAGAAGAATGTAATCTTAGAGCATCTGTATCACAAGCCACTGATTGATACCGATGAATTATTAAATACATTACATGAGTACCGCGATATGGTAGCTCCGTATGTATGTGATGTTTCCTTATTCCTGGACAAGGCACTCAAAGAAGGAAAGACCGTTCTCTTAGAAGGACAGCTTGGAACATTAAAAGATCCGGATCATGGAATTTACCCAATGGTTACCTCATCTTCCACACTGGCTGCATACGGTGCAATCGGGGCAGGAGTTCCGCCATATGAGATCAAACAGATCATTACCGTATGTAAGGCATATTCTTCTGCTGTAGGTGCCGGTGCATTTGTAAGTGAGATTTTCGGAGATGAGGCAGACGAACTTCGCCGTCGCGGTGGAGATGGTGGAGAGTTCGGTGCAACCACCGGACGTCCGAGAAGAATGGGATGGTTCGACTGTGTAGCCAGCAAATATGGCTGTCGTCTGCAGGGAACAACCGATGTGGCATTTACGGTACTTGATGTATTAGGATATCTGGATGAGATTCCGGTATGTACCGGATACGAGATCAACGGAGAAGTGACAACCGAATTCCCTGTGACCAGTCTCTTGGAGAAGGCAAAGCCGGTACTCACAAAGCTTCCGGGATGGAAATGTGACATCCGCGGTATCAAGAAGTATGAAGAACTTCCGGAAAATTGCCGCAAGTACATTGAGTTTATCGAGGGACAGATTGGATATCCGATCACCATGGTTTCCAACGGACCGGGAAGAGATGATATCATTTACCGTGAGTCTTCTCTGAACAAGTAATCGAAACAAGTAACAGAGCCTGTAAAAAGCAGCGAATCGAATCTGATCCGGTTTGCTGCTTTTAGAGTATAAGAAAGCCTATGCAGATAGAAGTAATAATTGAAAAAAAATCACATAAACTTAATGCAGAAGAAGGAAAAACCATTTTAGAGACACTTCAGGAACATGGAATCCATGTGCTGACGGCACCATGCGGTGGCAGGGGAAGATGCGGAAAGTGTACCGTAGAGGTGGAACATATGGGGGAGGTACTCGCCTGTATGACAAAAGTAACCGATGGGATGCGCATCACAATTCCGGAGGTGCAGCTTCGTGCACAGAAGTCTAAAATTGCAGAAAACGGAACTGTCACACATTATCCGGCGGATGACGGAGAAGGGCTGGATGCGGCATGCGATATCGGCACAACGACAGTAGTCTGCCATCTGATTGATGGAAAGACAGGGGAAAAGCTGGCAACGGTCAGTGAACCAAGCGCACAGAGAAGCTTTGGTGCGGATGTGCTTTCACGCATTCAGGCATCTGAAGCAGGAAAACTGGAGATATTAAAAGAACAGATCATTTTTCAGATTGCACAGATGCTTCGGACGCTGCAGAAAAAAGCAGGGAGAGAGGAACAGATTCACCGTCTTGCCGTGGTGGGAAATACGGTAATGTGTCATCTGTTTGCGGGAATTTCGCCTGTTTCCATCGGGGTGACGCCGTTTATGCCGCAGGAATTCTTTGGAAAAGAGTATACCGGAGAGCAGCTTGGACTTACGGATTGCAGATCGGTATACATAGCACCGGCGGTTGCCGGATTTGTCGGAGGGGATATTACTTCGGATCTTTTGGCAGTGATGCAGAAGAACCCCAAAGAGAAAGTGCTTCTTCTGGATATTGGAACGAACGGAGAGATGGCGGTCGGAAACGAAGAGCAGATTTACTGCTGTGCCACGGCGGTCGGATCTGCATTTGAAGGTGCGGAGATGGCGATGGGAATGCCGGCAGCGGTCGGAGCAATATCCCATGTCTGGCTTGACCAGCGGAGAATCCGGGTGCAGGTAATCGGAGACGAGGAGGCATGTGGTATTTGCGGTTCCGGTCTGATTGATGCACTTGCGGTTATTTTAGAGATGGGGCTTCTTGATCACACAGGATTGTTAAAGCAGAAACAGTCGGTTTCAGTTGCTTACCGGAAATATCTGGGAGAATATGCCGGACAGCCATGTGTCTGGCTGGCACATAAGGTATGTGTGACGCAGGAAGATATCCGGGGACTACAGCTTGCAAAGGCAGCATTTGCAGCCGGAATGCGGATTCTGCTGCAGGATAGCCACACTCCGTATGAACAGCTGGATCATGTCGTTCTTGCTGGTGGTTTTGGCAGCTATCTGAAAAAAGAATCGGCAGCGGCGATTGGACTGATTCCAAAGGAATTACTTCCGATTACGGAGTCGGTTGGAAACGCGGCCGGAGAAGGTGCGGTATCCGCAGCTATTTCCCAAAAAGCAAGAGAGCAGCTTTTAACAATCCGGAAAAGTATGCATTATATAGAGCTGTCTACCCATCCGGATTTTTCACAGGAATATATGGATCAGATGGATTTTGACGAAAGTAAGCGATAGAAAGGAAAAAAATGATAGAACTGATTGAGGTATTAAAAGCCGTTTTATTTGGAATTGTGGAAGGCGTGACCGAGTGGCTTCCCATTAGCAGTACCGGACACCTGATTCTGCTGAATGAAGTGGTCAAACTGAAGGTAAGTGATGAATTTTACAGCATGTTTGAGGTCGTAATCCAGCTGGGGGCGATTCTTGCAGTCGTTGTTTTATTCTGGAGTCAGATCTGGCCGTTTGGAAGAAAAAATAACGTGGCACCTTTGGCAAAACGGGGACCGGGCGCATGGATCAAAACAGATATTTTTAAATTGTGGTTTCATATTCTGGTTTCTGTCATTCCGGCAGCGGTGATTGGTATTCTCGCGGATGACTGGGTGGAGAAACATTTTTACAATTACCAGATGGTATCTGTCATGCTGATTCTGTTTGGTATTGCGTTTATTCTGATTGAGAATTCCCATAAAGGGAAAAATGTCAGAATCCATACGCTTGCGGATATCGGTTATGATACGGCACTTTTTATCGGCCTGTTTCAGCTGATCGCTGCGATCTTTCCGGGAACCTCCCGGTCCGGTGCAACGATTGTCGGAGCACTTTTGATCGGGGTGTCCAGAACTGTTGCGGCAGAGTATACGTTTTTCCTTGCCATTCCGGTTATGTTTGGTGCCAGTATCCTAAAGATTGCAAAGTTTGGACTGGATTTTTCGACATCTGAGGTTATTATCCTGTTTGTGGGATGTGTCATTGCATTTGTGGTTTCCCTGATCGTTATCCGTTTTCTGATGGGATATATTAAAAAACATGATTTCAAGGTGTTTGGATATTACAGGATCATTCTTGGCATTTTTG
>ERZ791718.1002-NODE-1002-length-12214-cov-3.393618_pt1 | contig 12214 bp, 10 predicted proteins | sample MGYA00510349_ERZ791718 | MGnify/ENA primary metagenome ERZ791718 (study PRJEB30046, sample SAMN00715136) | human gut metagenome | study: EMG produced TPA metagenomics assembly of the A metagenome-wide association study of gut microbiota in type 2... | reverse complement strand
CCTTTTTTCTGCTGCATCTGCTCGGTGAAACCGCCGCCCTGAATCATAAAGCCAGGAATGACGCGGTGAAAGGTCGTGTTGTTATAAAAACCACTGTTCACATAATCGACAAAGTTTTGCACAGACACTGGCGCTTTTTGTTTATCCAGCTCCAGTTCGATGTTACCAGCTGAGGTTGTCAACAATACGTGCGGGTCCCCTTTCGCTGCCATTGCTGCGGGAGAAAGAGCAGAAAGGGCGAAAACAGCAGCCATCGCCGCCAGGGTCGATTTGAACATGAGATTTCCTTAACAAACAGAGCAGAAAAAAAGCAAGTGAAGAGATTCTAAATAGCCTTCAAGAACAAGGCCATCCCTTTACCTAATTTTACGTATCTGAAATATATGTAACCTGAGGATAACTTTTTATTCCGTGACCAAAATCACCTCTTAAAATGCAATTTAGCAACCGATTGCAATAAAACATTTAATCAGATCACAAAATCGCCTAAAATCGCCCGCTCGCGGCATAGCCCGCTATGCCATTTTATTTTTGAACGCAGGCCAATCATGACTAACAGCAATCGCATCAAGCTCACATGGATTAGCTTTCTTTCCTACGCACTGACCGGTGCGTTGGTTATTGTCACCGGGATGGTGATGGGAAATATCGCCGATTATTTCAATCTGCCTGTTTCCAGCATGAGTAACACCTTCACCTTCCTCAATGCCGGCATTTTAATCTCTATCTTCCTCAACGCCTGGCTGATGGAAATCGTCCCGTTGAAAACGCAGTTACGTTTTGGCTTTCTCCTGATGGTGCTGGCGGTTGCCGGTTTGATGTTCAGCCACAGCCTGGCGCTGTTCTCGGCGGCGATGTTCATTCTCGGGGTGGTCAGCGGCATCACCATGTCGATTGGTACATTCCTGGTAACACAAATGTATGAAGGACGTCAGCGCGGTTCACGCCTGTTATTTACCGACTCCTTCTTCAGTATGGCCGGGATGATTTTCCCAATGATCGCCGCGTTTCTGCTGGCACGTAGCATTGAGTGGTACTGGGTTTATGCCTGCATCGGGCTGGTATATGTCGCTATTTTTATTCTGACCTTCGGCTGTGAGTTCCCGGCGCTGGGCAAACATGCGCCAAAAACGGATGCTCCGGTAGAGAAAGAAAAGTGGGGGATCGGCGTACTGTTTCTCTCTGTTGCGGCGCTGTGCTACATCCTCGGTCAGTTAGGTTTTATCTCCTGGGTGCCAGAATATGCCAAAGGTCTGGGTATGAGCCTGAATGACGCTGGCACGCTGGTAAGTAACTTCTGGATGTCGTACATGGTCGGCATGTGGGCGTTCAGCTTTATTCTTCGCTTCTTTGATTTGCAGCGCATTCTGACCGTACTGGCTGGTCTGGCTGCGATTCTGATGTACGTCTTTAACACCGGAACACCGGCACATATGGCGTGGTCAATTCTCGCCCTGGGCTTCTTCTCCAGCGCGATCTATACCACCATCATCACCCTGGGTTCACAGCAGACCAAAGTACCGTCGCCAAAACTGGTTAACTTTGTCCTGACCTGCGGGACCATCGGTACTATGTTGACCTTTGTGGTTACCGGCCCGATTGTTGAACATAGTGGTCCGCAGGCGGCGCTGCTGACGGCAAACGGTCTGTACGCTGTCGTCTTTGTGATGTGCTTCCTGTTAGGTTTCGTCAGCCGTCACCGTCAGCATAACACCCTGACCTCTCATTAATTGTTCATGCCGGGCGGCACTATCGTCGTCCGGCCTTTTCCTCTCTTACTCTGCTACGTACATCTATTTCTATAAATCCGTTCAATTTGTCTGTTTTTTGCACAAACATGAAATATCAGACAATTCCGTGACTTAAGAAAATTTATACAAATCAGCAATATACCCCTTAAGGAGTATATAAAGGTGAATTTGATTTACATCAATAAGCGGGGTTGCTGAATCGTTAAGGTAGGCGGTAATAGAAAAGAAATCGAGGCAAAAATGAGCAAAGTCAGACTCGCAATTATCGGTAACGGTATGGTCGGCCATCGCTTTATCGAAGATCTTCTTGATAAATCTGATGCGGCCAACTTTGATATTACCGTTTTCTGTGAAGAACCGCGCATCGCTTATGACCGCGTACACCTCTCGTCTTACTTCTCTCACCACACCGCCGAAGAGCTGTCGCTGGTGCGCGAAGGCTTCTACGAGAAACACGGCATCAAAGTTCTGGTCGGCGAACGCGCTATCACCATCAACCGTCAGGAGAAGGTGATTCACTCCAGCGCCGGACGTACCGTTTTTTATGACAAGCTGATCATGGCGACCGGTTCCTACCCGTGGATCCCGCCAATTAAAGGTTCTGATACTCAGGACTGCTTTGTCTATCGCACCATTGAAGACCTCAACGCCATTGAATCCTGCGCTCGTCGCAGCAAGCGCGGTGCCGTTGTTGGTGGCGGCCTGTTAGGTCTGGAAGCTGCTGGCGCGCTGAAAAACTTAGGCATTGAAACCCACGTTATCGAATTTGCCCCTATGCTGATGGCGGAACAGCTTGATCAGATGGGCGGCGAGCAGCTGCGTCGCAAAATCGAAAGTATGGGCGTGCGCGTTCACACCAGCAAAAACACTCTTGAGATTGTGCAGGAAGGTGTTGAAGCGCGTAAAACCATGCGTTTTGCCGACGGCAGCGAACTGGAAGTCGACTTTATCGTCTTCTCTACCGGTATCCGTCCGCGCGATAAGCTGGCAACCCAGTGTGGTCTGGACGTTGCTCCGCGTGGGGGTATCGTCATAAATGATTCCTGCCAGACTTCCGATCCGGATATCTACGCCATCGGTGAATGCGCAAGCTGGAACAACCGTGTATTTGGTCTGGTAGCACCAGGCTACAAAATGGCGCAGGTCGCCGTTGACCATATTCTTGGTAGCGAAAACGCCTTTGAAGGTGCAGACCTTAGCGCCAAGCTGAAACTGCTGGGCGTAGACGTAGGCGGTATTGGTGATGCGCACGGTCGCACGCCTGGCGCACGTAGCTACGTTTACCTCGACGAAAGCAAAGAGATCTACAAACGCCTGATTGTCAGCGAAGACAACAAAACCCTGCTCGGTGCGGTACTGGTGGGCGATACCAGCGACTACGGCAACCTGCTGCAACTGGTGCTGAACGCTATCGAGCTGCCGGAAAACCCGGATTCCCTGATCCTGCCAGCGCACTCGGGTAGCGGTAAGCCGTCTATCGGTGTTGATAAACTGCCGGACAGCGCGCAAATCTGCTCCTGCTTCGACGTCACCAAAGGCGACCTGATTGCTGCTATCAACAAAGGCTGCCACACCGTTGCGGCGCTGAAAGCCGAAACCAAAGCCGGTACGGGCTGCGGCGGTTGTATTCCGCTGGTCACTCAGGTACTGAACGCGGAACTGGCGAAACAGGGTATCGAAGTTAACAACAACCTGTGTGAACACTTTGCTTATTCGCGTCAGGAACTGTTCCATTTGATCCGCGTTGAAGGCATTAAAACCTTCGAAGAACTGCTGGCGAAACACGGCAAAGGTTACGGTTGTGAAGTTTGTAAACCGACCGTCGGTTCGCTGTTGGCCTCCTGCTGGAACGAATACATTCTGAAGCCGGAACATACTCCGCTGCAGGATTCTAACGACAACTTCCTCGCGAACATCCAGAAAGACGGCACCTACTCGGTGATCCCGCGTTCTCCGGGCGGTGAAATCACCCCGGAAGGGCTGATGGCAGTGGGTCGTATCGCGCGTGAATTTAATCTCTACACCAAAATCACCGGCTCTCAGCGCCTGGCGATGTTTGGCGCACAGAAAGACGATCTGCCAGAGATCTGGCGTCAACTGATTGAAGCCGGCTTCGAAACCGGTCATGCCTATGCGAAAGCACTGCGTATGGCGAAAACCTGCGTGGGAAGCACCTGGTGCCGCTACGGTGTTGGCGACAGCGTCGGCCTCGGCGTGGAACTGGAAAACCGTTACAAAGGCATCCGTACGCCGCACAAAATGAAGTTCGGTGTCTCCGGCTGTACCCGTGAATGTTCAGAAGCTCAGGGTAAAGACGTGGGTATTATCGCCACCGAAAAAGGCTGGAACCTGTACGTTTGCGGTAACGGCGGCATGAAACCGCGTCATGCGGATCTGCTGGCAGCGGATATCGATCGCGAAACGCTGATCAAATATCTCGACCGCTTCATGATGTTCTACATCCGTACTGCCGACAAACTGACGCGTACCGCGCCGTGGTTAGAAAACCTCGAAGGTGGCATCGATTACCTGAAAGCGGTGATCATTGACGACAAACTGGGGCTGAACGCTCATCTGGAAGAAGAGATGGCGCGCCTGCGGGAAGCGGTAGTGTGCGAATGGACTGAAACGGTCAATACGCCGTCTGCGCAGACTCGCTTCAAACACTTCATCAACAGCGACAAGCGTGACCCGAACGTGCAGATGGTGCCAGAGCGCGAACAGCACCGTCCGGCAACGCCGTATGAACGTATCCCGGTAACTCTGGTGGAGGACAACGCATGAGCCAGTGGAAAGACATCTGCAAAATCGATGACATCCTGCCTGAAACCGGCGTCTGCGCGCTGTTAGGTGACGAACAAGTAGCAATTTTCCGCCCGTATCACAGCGATCAGGTGTTTGCGATCAGCAACATCGACCCGTTCTTCGAGTCCAGCGTGCTGTCACGCGGGTTGATTGCGGAACACCAGGGCGAGCTGTGGGTCGCCAGTCCGCTGAAAAAGCAGCGTTTTCGCTTAAGCGACGGCTTGTGCATGGAAGACGAACAGTTTTCCGTCAAGCATTACGACGCGCGAGTGAAAGACGGCGTGGTACAGCTGCGCGGTTAATATTTTAACGGGAGGCGCAATGCCTCCCCTTTTTGCATGGTCCTGTAATAACCTTCGGTATATTGCAGGACATTTTTTAAACTTTTTGTTTTATTTTTTGTTTTTATTTTTTAAAGGATAATCAAATGTTTACAGACACTATTACTAAGTGTGCGGCTAACGCTGCGCGCATTGCACGCCTGTCGGCAAATAACCCGCTCGGCTTTTGGGTCAGCTCCGCGATGGCGGGCGCGTATGTGGGTCTTGGGATCATCCTGATTTTCACGCTCGGTAATTTGCTCGACCCGTCCGTACGTCCTCTGGTGATGGGCGCGACCTTTGGTATCGCCTTAACGCTGGTGATTATCGCCGGTTCTGAATTGTTCACCGGACACACCATGTTCCTCACCTTTGGGGTGAAAGCGGGCACCATCAGCCACGGGCAAATGTGGGCAATCCTGCCGCAAACCTGGCTGGGTAACCTGGTCGGTTCCGTCTTCGTTGCCATGCTTTATAGCTGGGGCGGCGGTAGCCTGCTGCCGGTAGATACCAGCATCGTTCACTCCGTTGCGCTGGCTAAAACCACTGCACCGGCAATGGTACTGTTCTTCAAAGGTGCATTGTGTAACTGGCTGGTTTGCCTGGCAATCTGGATGGCGCTGCGCACTGAAGGGGCGGCGAAATTTATCGCTATCTGGTGGTGTTTGCTGGCATTTATCGCGTCCGGCTACGAGTACTCCATCGCTAACATGACGCTGTTCGCACTCTCCTGGTTCGGCAACCACAGCGAAGCCTACACGCTGGCGGGCATTGGTCATAACCTGCTGTGGGTGACGCTGGGTAATACTTTATCGGGTGCCGTATTCATGGGATTGGGTTATTGGTATGCTACGCCGAAAGCGAATCGTCCGGTTGCGGACAAATTTAATCAAACTGAAACGGCTGCCGGTTAATTACTAAGGGGTTTTTACGTGGATCATTTGCCTATATTTTGCCAATTACGCGATCGCGACTGTCTGATTGTCGGCGGTGGTGATGTCGCGGAACGCAAAGCAAGGTTGCTGTTAGACGCAGGCGCTCGCTTAACGGTGAATGCATTAGCGTTTATTCCACAGTTCACCGCATGGGCAGATGCAGGCATGTTAACCCTCGTCGAAGGGCCATTTGATGAAAGCCTTCTCGACACCTGCTGGCTGGCGATTGCAGCGACAGATGATGACGCGCTTAACCAGCGCGTCAGCGAAGCCGCTGAAGCTCGTCGCATCTTCTGTAACGTGGTCGATGCGCCGAAAGCCGCCAGCTTTATTATGCCGTCGATTATTGACCGCTCGCCGCTCATGGTAGCGGTCTCCTCTGGCGGCACCTCTCCGGTTCTGGCGCGCCTGTTGCGCGAAAAACTCGAATCACTGCTGCCGTTACATCTGGGCCAGGTAGCGAAATACGCCGGGCAATTACGCGGGCGAGTGAAACAACAGTTCGCCACGATGGGTGAGCGTCGCCGTTTCTGGGAGAAATTATTCGTTAACGACCGCCTGGCGCAGTCGCTGGCCAACAACGATCAGAAAGCCATTACTGAAACCACCGAACAGTTAATCAACGAACCGCTCGACCATCGCGGTGAAGTGGTGCTGGTTGGTGCAGGTCCGGGCGATGCCGGACTGCTGACACTGAAAGGTCTGCAACAAATTCAGCAGGCAGATGTGGTGGTCTACGACCGTCTGGTTTCTGACGATATTATGAATCTGGTACGCCGCGATGCTGATCGCGTTTTCGTCGGCAAACGCGCGGGATACCACTGCGTACCGCAGGAAGAGATTAACCAGATCCTGCTGCGGGAAGCGCAAAAAGGTAAACGCGTGGTGCGTCTGAAAGGCGGCGATCCGTTTATTTTCGGGCGTGGCGGAGAAGAGCTGGAAACACTGTGCAACGCGGGTATTCCATTCTCGGTGGTTCCGGGTATTACCGCAGCTTCTGGTTGCTCTGCCTATTCGGGTATTCCGCTCACGCATCGCGATTATGCCCAGAGCGTACGCTTAATTACTGGACACTTAAAAACCGGTGGCGAGCTGGACTGGGAAAACCTGGCGGCAGAAAAACAGACGCTGGTGTTTTATATGGGGCTGAATCAGGCTGCAACTATTCAGCAAAAGCTGATTGAATACGGTATGCCTGGTGAAATGCCGGTGGCAATTGTCGAAAACGGAACGGCAGTCACGCAGCGCGTGATTGACGGTACGCTCACGCAGCTGGGCGAACTGGCGCAGCAAATGAACAGTCCATCGCTAATTATTATTGGTCGGGTTGTTGGCCTGCGCGATAAATTGAACTGGTTCTCTAACCATTAATTTAACCAGGGCCAGAGAAGTCTGGCCTTTTTCGTTTACAACTCTCTTTATATATTCAGCAGATAAAAACATAACCCCTTAATAAATATTGTCTGCTAATGGGTTATTTTCACCGTTACAGCGACTTACAAAATTAAATCAATCGCTCACTGACGCTAATTGAATATTTCTGTATCGTTCTTAATGAGCAGTCTGCTTATATTCATATAATCAATGAATGTTAATTAATATATAATACATAGGGAATGTAAATGAACAAATTTATTAAAGTTGCACTGGTAGGCGCAGTACTGGCTACGTTAACTGCATGTACTGGTCATATTGAAAACCGTGATAAGAACTGCTCTTACGACTACCTGCTGCACCCGGCTATTTCTATTTCTAAAATCATTGGCGGTTGCGGTCCGACTGCACAGTAAGCCATTGACAGAAATCGGCTAACGCCGGTTTAATTGCCTGACCCCTCGAGATTACCCGAGGGCGTATTTGTTTCTGCATTCTTTTCAAAAATATCGTTTACAACGATTAAATGCTGGCAATACTTTCACGCAAGATCCGCAATATCGTCTCTTCACCGCTGCGATTTGGGTTAATGCGAATCGCGCAATGTTCTAACTGCGGATTCGCCTGGCGAAACGTTCCGGAAAGTCGATAAAAGAGCGGCGGGATTTCATATTTCGACTCTGCACCAACCGGGTAAGGCAAGGCACCGAGTTTCTGCGCCTCTTCCAGCACTCTGGCGGCAATCGGCTGATGAAACTCCACAATCAATACCTTCGACTGTGCATTGGCAATGACGGCGCTTTTCACTTCCGCCACCGCGCCGCCGTTAAGCAAAGCCAGCAACCGTTCAGATACCCCCGCCTGCACCGCGTGCATCACTGGCGCGAGCACCAGACCACGCAACACCTCTAATGCCTGCGCCCCCTGAATCTGACTGCCGCCGGAATAGAGCGTGGCGCGAATCCGGCTAATAACATCGGCATCGCCTACCACCGCACCAACGCCCTCTGGCCCAAACAGCTTGAAGCAGGAAAATGTCGACACATTCGCCCCGCATTCGCAGCCGATTCGCGCTACCTTCATCACCGCATAGTTGTCATCGGTTAACGCTGGAACACCTGCCGCGCGCAACGTTGCCAGCACGTCTGCCAGCACATAGCGGTCCTGCGGCTGCTGGCGCGTATGCTGCACCAGCGCGGCATCAGGTTGTTGCTCGTCAACAACCTGCTTCAGTGCCGACAGATCATTGAAATCAGCCGTAATGAGCGTTAGCCCCATCTGCTCAATAATAACCCGTGTCGTCGGGTAAACAGGCGCGTCATGCACCAGAAGACGCTGCCCCGATTTGAGCAAAGCCGCCAGTGCCGCACGGATCGCGCCAGTACCCGCGCCCTGTACCAGCGCCGCGGCCTGTGCGTGAAACGCGTCAGCCAGCACCTGTTCCACACGCTGGGTAATGCGGGGCTGATTTAGCCCCGGCGTTAAGCCCAAATCACCGCAGGTAAGAAACTCGCAGCCAGGAAAATGACGGCAAATCGTGTCCACCAGCGCAAACTGCTTTTGCTGCGCCTCAATAAGCGTCAGGCTTTGCAGAGGAAACGTCTTCATAGGTGCCTTCCTTAAGCCGGAACGAACAGGCCAAGCCAGTAAAGAACATTCAGCAGGATGCCGGTGATCATTACTGCTACGACCGGTGCCGCCATTTTCTGTACCGGACGGCCCAGGGATTCGTTGAGGAAGTAAATGGCAACCGCGATAGAGAATCCGGTATAGCCCGCCATTTTGATTGCTGCAAAGATCGAACCGACCAGCAACGCCACTTCCATCAGCATATTCATGGCGTTACGGATGTTATCCGACGCATTACGTACCGACGGGTAGCGCCCCAACCATTTGCCGATCGAACGAAGCAGCAAGACTTCCGCCGAAATAACCACTGCGCCTAATACCGCTGCAACCATCGGATTCGGCGAGAGATAGCCCACCGCATAAACAAAGGTAAAGCCCGCAACTGCATACACACCGGTGGCTAACGCGGTGGTGGCAATCAACGGCACAAAACCCAGCCCGCGCATAAATTCTGCCAGTGCCGCCTGGTTGATTAGTGTTTGCGATTGTTCCGGCGTTACGCCTGCGGAGTACGCTTTCTCCAGTGTGAAGATCGACACTTCACTACCGGCGAAAATCTTCATGCTGGCAACGGCAGCAATCAATGCACCCACGATGGCGATATACGGTAAGTTTTTGATAATCCGTGATGTACGCTCTTCAAACACCGACATACCGCTGGCATCGATATCATTTTCATCACGATGGCGCAGGTCATGAGTTATTGCGATCCCCAGCAGCATCACCATGCCAATAAAGATTTCGATGGATTCAGGGTTAAGATGTGGGAAATAGCGCACTACCACCACACGAGTCATCAGTACCACCACGGCGGCGATCAGACTTTGCTTCCAGCCAAACTGGTAGAAAATCGCCACCAACGGGAACAGTGCAAAAGCTGAAACCACCGGCGAGCTTAATTCCCCCAGGCTACCTAATACATCCACCGGTAGCGCGGTCAGCAGCTGGTTTACTGGCAACAGACAGGTGAGGATCAATATTCCCCAGATAGCACCAAGACCAAACGCCATCAGGCTGTTTATCGCCAGTACGCCGAGGATATCGGTAGGAAGAAAGAGTAACCATGCGTTGAGCAGCCCGGTTTTCAGGGTAAAAGAGATCCCCACCGAGGCCACAAAACCAATGCTCAGACCAAAAGCGATACTCCCCGCCTCGCGACGGTTCATATAGCCTTCAATCAGTTGTGGCAGGATCGGGCGGATACCGTCATGAAAAACGGCCGCCGAGCGATGCGCCAGAAGCGATGTCATACCCGTCAGGCACGCCACCACGATAATCTGAATATACAGATCCATAGTCGTGCCTTTTATTTCAGATGGTTAATCAGCATCGGAATCGCGTGTTCAACGTGCTCAACGGAAAGGCCAAACGCCACTTTTCCTTCAGCGATCATTTTGGCGATATGTTCGTCTTTCGCTTTAATGCCCGGCTTGGCAATGGTGCAACTTTTGTTATAGCCAATCACCGCGATAGCAATCGACAAGGCCGCGCCCGCACCGGTATTACACGCGCCGATGTAGTAATCCAGTTGCCCGGATTTCACTTTCATTGCCGCTTCCATGTCGTTGTGAATGAAAACTTCAAAACAGCCAGGAGCCGTCGCTTCAATGGTTTTTTTAATCTGCTCACGCTGTAAGCCTGCAACGCCAATCTTTTTCATGAGTCTGTCCTTATTGGAAAAATTGAGAGGGATTTTCACGTAACATCACATCCACATCGGCCTGACTGAATCCTGACTGGCGCAATTGCGGAATAAAAGTGGTCAATAAAAAGTCATAGCCATAACCACCGTTGGCTTTTAAATGAGAGCGCCGCGTAATATCCATCGACAGCATGACGCGGTTCAGCAACCCACGGTCACGTAGCGCATGGAGCATCGCAATGCGCTTTTCGTCCGGGTAGTAACTGTTCTTGCCGATGGTGTCGAACTGCACATACGCGCCGAGATCGATCATCTTCAAAATGTTGTCGAGATTGTCTTTCAGATCGCAGTGGCCGACGGTGACGCGCGAAAGATCAACTCCGTGGGCTTGCAACAGAGCCAGTTGCTCCAGCCCCATCGTGCTGAACGACGTATGCGTGGAGATCGGGCGTCCGGTCTGGTTATGTGCCAGCGCGGCGGCAATAAACACCTTCTCTTCCAGCGACGTAATCTTCCCTTCGCTGGAGCCGATCTCCGCGATAATTCCGGCTTTCAGGTCAGTGCCATCGATACCCTGCTCAATTTCATCGACCATCTCCTGCGCCAGTTCCTGCACGCTGCGGGTCGCCACATGTTCCGGGAAAAACGCGTCCTGGTAATAACCGGTACAGGCCACCACGTTGATCCCGGTTTCGCGCATTACATCGAGCATAAATTGCGCATTGCGCCCCATGTAACGGTTGGTCATCTCAATCACATTACGCACGCCCCGGGCCATCAGGTCGTTCATCTCCTGGCAAATGAACGCATACTGATCAAGGCGGCAGTCCACGTTGTTTTTAAAGCCGGAGAGATCAATATGCAGATGCTCATGGGCCAGGGTGTAACCCGTCGGATCAAAACTCATAGGGTGTCTCCTGCAAACCGGAGGGAGGAAAGAAAAGAGCGACCATTTTGTGGCGGTGGCGCGCGGAAAAATTCACATACGGTAGCCCCCACATCAGAAAGCGTGGTGCGCACACCAAGCTGCGTAGCGACCATCCCTTGCTGATAAACCAGCACTGGCACCACTTCGCGGGTATGGTGGCTGTGACCAATGGTCGGATCGTTACCGTGATCCGCCATCACGACCAGGCAATCATCTGGCTGCATCGCCTCAATAAGCCGGGCAAGGTTACGGTCAACGACCTGCAAACGTTCCGCATAACGTGCGACGTCTTCTGCATGACCAGCGAGGTCGGTTTCCTGGATATTGGTACAAATAAACGCCGTCGGATAGGTGTTAAATTCGTTGAGGGTGATATCCATAATCCGCTGGCTATCCACCAGGTTTTGCCAGCTCACGCCATAAGGATTGCTGACGATATCTGCCACCTTACCCACCAGCACGGTTGGCACGCCCGCTTCATACAGTTTTTGCGGCACCTGCACTTTTTCATCAACACCGTAGCCCATATGTACGACCTGGAAACCGTTGTCATAGGCGCCAGAACGCGGCGCATTGATGCCAATAAAGCGCCCTTCTTTGCTTTCTGCGGCATCGAGGATGCACTGGCTGTCGGTTAACAGGCCACCAAATGTAATGACCCGCCCGACCTGTACCTGCTCACGCACGATACGACCCATTTTGATTGCGTCGTCAAAAGAGATCACAGAGAGATTGGCGGTGATGTTATAGACCTGGCCTAAATCCGCCTCGAGATTATCGCCAATCGCAACCGCCTGATTGACCCACAGAAATTGCAGATCATCGCCACG
>ERZ791718.1001-NODE-1001-length-12224-cov-1.577615_pt1 | contig 12224 bp, 9 predicted proteins | sample MGYA00510349_ERZ791718 | MGnify/ENA primary metagenome ERZ791718 (study PRJEB30046, sample SAMN00715136) | human gut metagenome | study: EMG produced TPA metagenomics assembly of the A metagenome-wide association study of gut microbiota in type 2... | reverse complement strand
GGTTCTTGCCGTATTGGAAGTTGCGGACCATGCGTAGGTGTTGTTACCATCTTCGCCCTGTGGAGAACCGTATGCGCCTTTGCAGAACTCAGCGTAGGTTGGAAGTCTCTTTCCTACTCTCATAGCTCTTTCATTGGCGATATACCAGTTTAATCCCTCTGTTCCAGTAATCGGCACAACACCCTTTTTGCTCTGCAAACCACTGGCACCATTGTCGGATGAAAGATAGATGTCTCCCCAGAACGGTCCGATATAAACCATTCCGGTAGGATCACAAGTAGGTCTATGGAGAAGAGTCCATACAGAGTTAGGAACAATCCCCTCTGTTACGTTTGTTTCCCATCCGCTTCCGAGTGCTGCCCCGGATGCGCTGATCGGAATACCGGAACTATTTGTTTTTCTGACTACACCGTAATGGAAGCCACCGATTTTTCTTGATGTAACTGCTGTATAACCGTTTGGATATGTCGTATTAAGGGAAATACGATACTGTTCGGATGCAAAGTTGGTTGCGTCTCCGCCGGTGGGATCACAGATATAAATGCAGTAATCTTTTCCGACTTCAAATTTTGAAGCCGTTCCGTCCAGATTGCTTGCTGTGAGTGTGGTCTTTTCTGTCTTGAAAACAGAATTTCCTACTGCAATCAGAACTCCGGCGATTACAGTAAGTGTTCCGCTCTCCATGCGGATGAATTTCTTATCTGATGCCACCACATCAGACATGAGGGCAAGTTTGGGAGTGGTTATCTTTGCAATATCATTCTCCATTGCCTCATCGTAACCGTAGAATTTACTCATTAGCCAATTCCTCCTTGATCTGATTCAGTTCTTCGGCTGTCATGCCGAGACTGTCATAAATTGTGTAAGGTGCGGTAACTGCAATTTCCGTGGCTTCGGTAGAAACCATAGCGGAAGTGGAGATAATGGTTGTTTCCAACTGGGTATCTCCAGTGTGCTCATCCGGTTCTCCCTCTTCGTGTGTAACATTCGTGATGTTCACAGTCTTGTTGCCAACGATTGCCTTTGTTCCGGCCTTTGCCTCTGCACAATAGTTGATAGTTACTGTTTTCTTATCCTCTCCTACCGCAAGGATAGGGCAGTGAAGATAATTCATGTTTTCGAGATCTTCGATGGCTTCTAACAGATCCTTTGCCGCAAATGCGCCATCGTCTACGAGGGTTTTACAGTTTCTAATGTCCTCGGCGGTTGCAAGTCTCTTAGGGAAATCTCTCATTGTGTCTACCTCCGTTATTTATTTACATAGGCTCCTACAAAACCATCGACAAACGCCAATCCGTTGCCGTCTATGATTCTGAAAGTCTTATGTGTCATAAGATCCGCATTGCTGATAGAAAATGTTTTCGGGGCAACCATATAGTTGTCGTTCGCAATGCTTATTGTGTACTCTCCTGCCTCTGTGAGATACAAAGGCTGAGTATAATCTGTAACAGTATATTTGTTACCAGATGTTACATTTTGAACAGTTATTGTAGCAGCAGTTCCAACGGTATCGTTGAAATGTATCTTCACTGCAAGGTTTCTAATGTGGGTTTCCACATCGTTGATTTCATTCTGCAATTTTCCGGCTGCATCCGCTGACAACTGATCTTTAATCATTGAAAACCATTGATTAAACAATATTTCCTGATTGTTCTCAAACGTTGTCATTTCAGATGTGTAGTCTTTCTTTAACTGCACAACATCCGCATTTGCCGTTGCTTGCAAATTGTCGAGAAAGATATTGAATGAGTCGAGATCCAGATTTGCTCTCTTGTCAAACTCAACTTTCTGGTTCTCAAAAAACTCTGTGAATACCTCATACAAATCTGTTCCGTTTTCCAATGCTGCCATGATTGCATTGACGGCTGTATTGATGCGGTTGGCATCATACGCACCGAAAAACGATTCATCATACACCGTATACTGGGTCACATCTTTTACGGAATAACTGCCGTCCCCATTATCAATAGGTATGAACTTCCGCAGACCGGACCATACGGCATCCTTGTAGTCTGTCTTTAATCGTTCCCACGCCACTTAGAACGCCTCCCTCCTTATGCCAAAGTTAAAGGTAAGCATCTGCCGACCTCTGTATTGGTTTAATAACTGATTGAATAAATCCAAAATCAGGCTTTCAATGCGGTTGAGTTCGTTGAAATCAAAAATCTTTCCATTTGCTGTGTATAAGGGGTTCTCCCCTATGTCCGGCTTAAATGTGTTTTCAGCTATGAGCTTAATGTTTTCTTCCAACTGATTTATCTCATCCGCATAAAAATACTGGTCTTTGCTCCTATCGTCTCCCAGATCATTTATGGAAAACTCCTGGTACATTGCCACGGCTATCTCTCTGAGATATGCGAGGTTGTTCTTTATCCGGTTGAAATCCTCCGTGTTGAACCGGTCTCCGTGATAAATCCCATCCTCGTCTGTGTAACCGTACCAATCTGTTTTTGGAGTGGTCCAGGAACCCGAGATAGAAATAACCATTGTTTCCGTTGTACTATTCCCGGCAGAATCCGTTGCCGTCAATACGGCTACATGATCCTTTTCCGAACCATCTATGCTTGCGGAGGCTTTATATACGGTTCCGATAGAGTGCTGAAAATTCAGTTCTTTATCGTCAAGAGTTCCTGTGACATTTGCTATATCAGCCATTATTCATCGCCTCCTATCCTTTGGTGTAATTGCCAACGTATGCCAGTGGCAATTTATCAGGAATTTCCTTGTCTGATATATTGACATAGGAGCCAACATAATTGCCGACAAATGCAACGCCTTTCAGTTCCTCAATGGAAACTGAGATTGTGTATTTCCCCTTTGCCTGCACGGGGTTTGGACTTATCGTAACGTCCCTTACCAATATGTTAGCTGCCATGCCGCACCGCCTAATCTGTTACCGAAACAGAAATTACATAGGTTGCTCCGACATCCGCCGGGTTCGGTGCCAATGAAACATCTGAGATAACCGGTGCTTTTGTATCGAGGGTTACTGTTCTTGTGACGGTCGTGGTTCTTCCGGCTCCGTCCTTTGCTACAACGGTAATGGTGTTTGAACCATCTTTCAGGGTTATATCCTTTGAGAAAGTGCCATCGTCATATACAGTTACTGCGCTGCCGTTGATTGTCAGCGTAACCGGACTTGATGTTGCATCGTTGGTAGTTCCGGCTACCGTTACTGTGGTTTTATTCGTGACGAGTTTGTTTACCGGACTTGTAACTGATAACTCAGGCGGTACAGTATCGATCTTGAATGAAACACTCTTTTGAGTAGCTGCATTGCCGTCATAGTCGGATGCTTTTACAACAACGGTGTGTGAACCGTCTGAAAGTGCTGTGGACGGTTTATAACTGCATGAATAACCAGATGTTGTCTTTGTTTTTGTGATTCCAGATATTTCAGAACCATCAATAAGCAGTTTGATTGTATCTGGATTGACACCAGAATCATCATCTGTGACTGTGAATGAAATTGTCGGCTGATTACTCGTAAGTAACTGTGATGCTGTCGGAGAAGAGATTGTAATAACTGGTGCGGTTTTCTCTTTTACCGTAAGCCTCAGCTTGCTTCCGAGTGTGGCATCCGACTGGTTTACGGTAGTCGTGTTGCCTGCCTCATCCTTGGCGATGATCTGCACTCCGTAATAATGTCCCGACTGATTGTATGAGGACTTTGCCGGAGCTGTAAGCGTAGCCTTGTAAGTCTTTGATTTGCTGTCGTATGTGAGTGTGGTAGTCACACCGTTTACGATAGCCTGTACGGATTTAATAGCCATTCATTTTCCTCTTCCTTTCTGTTCTTATTTTTCTGATACCCTACGGGCAATTACCTTTCCAGATAAACTCTGTGAGAAATTAACAATGTGGCGGTAGATATTTACCTTTAATCCGGGCCGGTATGCGTTCTCCTGATAAACAATGTCGTTCGCATCAATCTCTGGATTTCCACGGGTATTGTATTCGTACTCAATACCGGCGTTATAATAATCCCCAAGCCAGTCTGCCAAGTGGTTTGCCGTTTCCATATCGCTTACCAGAGGATTTTTCCATGTTATGGTCTTTCCTCTGCTATTGAGCGTTTTTACGGCATACTGCTCAACAATGTTGTATCTGTGTCCTATAATTTCAAACTGGTACTTGCCAGTAATCAGAAACTTAACTGTCACATAATAATCTCCGCTTTCTACAATGCTGACGTTTGATGCTGAGGAATTGAACGTAGCTCTGCATCCATAAGTCGGATCTCCGAGATAATACGTCTGAATATCTCCCTTTACTGCCTCCGTCTCTTCGCTGATAAGAGTTTCTTCCGCGGTTCCTTTCTGGTAGGAATAGCATGGCACTCTGACCGCCTTGACAAGCTCCTGCTTGATTGATTTCGGAGAAGAGGTCATATCCTGCCTTTCCATTGTGAAATCCGTTATATCGCCAAATGAGAAGTAATCAACGACTATGCGGTTGAATGGTTCTTTTGTCTTTGTAAACTCAATCTCCATCAAATCAAAATCATCAAAATCGTGCTGCACTATCAGCCTCTTTGTAATGTCCGAATTTACCTCATACTCATCCACCTTTTTGCCGTCATTGAAAGTTCTGAATATAATTCCGTCCGGCAGCGTAGAGCCGAACATTAACTGCAATCCATAGTACATACAGGCGGTTTCCTGAGTTATGTAGATAATCGGATTTTCTTCAAACAGGCAATCCTTATTGGACTGCTGTAATGAAATATATCCGGTATACTTATCTGCCTTACTCTGGTTCTCCGGGAGATAATACATTTCTGCATTTACAGTGGTGTAGTTGTGCGCAAATGAAGCGTACTCCTGTTTTGCAGTCTCACTCTTTATATTCCGAACATGGGAATACTCTGTCTCTCCGTTGCACGTTATGTCGTACTCTGGGGCGAATGAGGATTTAATCTGCGGTCTACCGTACCGGTTCTGTGAAAGAACACATCGGCAGGCATTTGCGATAATCTGCAAGGCCTCTTTGTGCTTAACCCTCGGTATGGGGTTTTTCGTGGTTGACTTTTTGAGGTACGGATCAATGTAGTATTCATCAATTCCTGCATCCTGAAAGACCAATTCTGCTGCATGGTAATATGTGATTCCTGCCGGAGCATAACAGCCTTTGTAATATTCCTCGTCCATGTTTCTGAACAGATCCTGACACCTTATCGTTGCCGAGTAATCATCACTTTCCCATGCACTACACTGTAACTTTGCCCCTCTTATCCATTCGATAGTGTCTGAGTTCGGCAACTGATAACCGTACCAGACATACATCTCCTGTCCTGTCTCCAAGAAGTTGATTGCTGAGTTTGGGTTGTCTACATTGAAATACTGATCGTAGTTCTGCAGCTTAACCATAAAATCTATCTGTGGAACATCCTCACAAATCGGGGATATGTAGCTGTCTAATTTAGAGTCCATAATATCGTCATTGTAATAAACAAGACCGTAGCCTAACTGAATTGAATAAATCCTCAGTCTGGAATATGGATTTTTCATCTTATAGAAGATGAATTTTATATATGTGGTATTCTCTAACACCTGTTCTGTGCTGAACTCTGACTGATCGTTGTCAACAATCTCTATTCTCTGTCCGCTACTCGTGAGTATGTCGAACCTGGTAGGATAAACCTCTCCAAAATTGATAGTCAGTCCTTTAATGTCCGTTGCTACAACATTCAGTTCGATAAGCAGCTCATATCCGCTTGCCGGAATCAGAGGTTTGCTTACCAAACCGGTGTCGTAGTAATTCCCGGAAGTATTCTCTCTTGGTAGAAAATACATAGAGCCATCTACCTTTGTGAAATCCTGCTCCAATGTGGCATATACGGTTGTCTCTTTTCGCTGACCGAATAAACCGGTCTGCTTTGAATAGTAGGCAAAGTTGTTACCCATGACGGTTGCATTGGCCTGTGCTTCCTGATTTACCAGACCGAATGAAATCATCATATATGATCGCTCTCTCAGAGAGCTTTTCATGCTTGCCTTGTATTCATTTGATACTTTCTGCATACCATCACTCTCCGCAATCAATAAGGTTTACTTTGCAACTCTGATAGGTAATTGGATTTCCGTCTGAATCTATCCAGTACGGTTCCGCCGTTCTATCTCCGGGGTACATCTTAATCGTGATTTTCTTCATTGTTACCGGATCCGGGAACGTGACATATACGAAAAATGCACTCAGCACCGTAAGCATCCGGCTCCATTCTGCTGCTGTAAGCCACGGCCATTCGAGGGTGTCGAGTTTGTATTGATCCCGACCAACCCTCTGCCCTACGACCGTGCCGTTGGCATTTCTTCCGGCATCCACCATGGTAGATACTGTTGGTTTTGCCCCACGCTTCGGAGGTGGGAAGTCATAACCATTAACTGATATATAAGCCATTCCCTATCCCTCCTTTACGCTCCTTGGAAGCTGTAACCGTTCGCATTACGCTGTGTGGTTACTGCATCCGTTACTGTCTTGCCGCCAATCTCAACAATCGTCTGTTCTTTCTTGTCGGCCTGTGTCTTTGTGTTTCTTGAAATATCATTCACAGCGGTTGTGATACCCAGATCATCTAAGGCCTCTTTTATAGCGTCTTTCAGGCCGCCGCCGGAATTGAGGGTAGCCTGTACAGTTCCTCGTGCGGAAACCTCTCTCGTAACTCTCTGCACAATGGCTTCATTCGTGAAATCACTGCCGTAGTTGTTCTGGTAATCTTTCAATGCAGCATTGTCGATTTTCAGACGTGTGCCGAGGTTCACTTCCATGTTTGAGAACGAATCCGTCCAGGATGTTACAAATCCTTTTGTTTTCGCTCCCTCTTTTTCGATTCCCTCGTTATATCCCTCTACGGAATACACACCTAACTGCCGGAATACCCTTGACGGAGAGTTTATATCCAACTTGTCCTTGAACCATGAGATAATACTGCTGCCCCATGATTCAATGTTGTTCTTGCAGGTGGAATACAGATTTCCTATACCGTTCTTAAAACCATCTACCACATTTTTTGCAATGTCATACCACTTGTCATAAGAACAGGTATTTGTGAACCACGTTTTTACATTAGAAGCCCATGTTGTAATGTTGCTCTTACAAGTCGTATAACTGTTTCCGATTTTCGTTTTGAAGCCGGAAATAATATTCTCTGCATAGGTGCTCCACTTAGAGCTATTGATGCCTCCAAAACCACTATCAGAGAACCACGTTTTGAGGTTTGAAGCCCATGTTGTGATATTGCTTTTCGTATCTGTGTACGACAGTCCTATTTTGTTCCTGAAACCAGTTATGATATTTCCTGCATAAGTGGTCCATGTGGCATTGTTGATATTTCCGAATGAAGATCCAGAAAACCAATCTTTCAGGCTACTCGCCCAAGTAGTAATGTTGTTCTTTGTGGTGGTATAGGTGTTTCCAACCTTTTCCCGGAAGCCGGAAATGATATTGTTTGCGTAGGTCTGCCAAGTATTGCTATTGATGTTTCCAAAGCCGCTGCTCGTATACCATTCCTTAACTTTGCTCGCCCAGGTTGTGATGTTATCTTTTGTGGTGGTGTATGTGTTACCCACCTTTGTTTTGAAACCAGTGATAATGTCATTTGCATATCCGGTCCATGTTTCCACGTTGACCCCGCCAAATGATGAATTGTTGAACCACTCTTTAGCCTTAGTAGCCCAAGTCGTGATGCTGTCTTTCGTGGTGGTATAAGCATTGCCTATCTTGTCCTTAAAGCCGGTTATGATGTTCTGACCGTGGGTTTCCCAAGTCTCTTTGCAAATCTTTCCAAAACTCGTACCCGAGAACCAGTCATTGACCTTTCCGGCCCACTCCGTAACTTTTGCTTGGCAGTCTGAGAATTTCTTTCCGATGCCTCCATTGAAAGCAGTGACAAGATTGCTTCCAAGTGTGCTGAATACGGTTGAATCGGATGAACCACCTATGCCAAATATTCCTTTGACAACATCTGTCACATTTCCGAAACAACTCAACGCTGTCTGCAATGGTGCCGGCAAAAGGGATTTAGATATTCCACCAAGCAAGCCACTGACTATTTTCTCTCCGACAGTATTTATTTCTCCATCATCAGATCCAATTCCAAACTTCTTTGATATTCCCTCTACAACGCTTGTTTTCAGTTCATTCCAAATGGCGGTCCATGATACCCATTTGAACAAATTCTTGAACGTCCACTTGGCTGCAAATACCTTAAAGACTGTTTTGAGAATTGTGTCCCAGTCAATCTCGGACATTGCCGTTCCTACACCCTTTAGAAGTTCGTACCAATCTACCTCATCTATCAAAGTGTTAATCAGTGTGCATACACCAGTGATGAGGGAATTGATTGTACCTCCTGCATCTTTCCAGTTGATGGTTTTTACGGCTTTGTTAATTGCACTCGCAAAGTCACTACCGATTTTCTTGAAATCAATCTTTGCAAGGAATTTTCCAATACCACTGAAAAGTGTCTTGATGCTGTTTCCGAGTGTCGTTCCGACAAGTTCCCAGTCAATGTTTGTGATTGCCGTATTGAGGTTTGAACCAAGTCCAGAACAGAAACTATCGAAGCCGTCCTTGACTGTTTTCCAGTCGATGTTTTTCAGTGCCGTATTGACACCGCTTGCAAAGTTCTTTGCGATGTCCGTCCACGGAAACGTCTTTGAGAAATTCAGTACGGCGGTAAATACCCCGTTCACGAAACCGGCAAATGTTTCTCCGATTCCGTCATAGTCAATTCCGGCGATCGCATTGCCGAGAAGATTTCCGATTGCAGTTCCAAGTGAAGCCCAGTCCAACCCTTTGACAAATGTTTTTGCAAAAGTGATTGCTGAGTTTATCGTATTGGAAATTGCAGTGCCGATTTTCTTCCAAAGGTCCTCTGTCTGCAGGGCAGCGTTGATTGCATCAACAATGCCTTGTGCCAACCACTTTGCAGTCTTATTTATCAGAGTCCAATCCAGAGTATCTAATGCACCTATGATAAGATCCGCAATGGCTGTTCCAAGACTGCTCCAGTGGAAGTTCTCAACGAATGAATCAACAAACTCAAACGCTGAGTTGATTGCCTGTGCTATGGTTACTCCGATTTCTGTAAATAATCCCGGGGTTTCAAGGAAACCATTCAGGAATGTGGCGATACTCTTGGCGATCTTTCTCAGTGTTGCCTTAATTCCATCCCACGGAATGTTTTCGAGAGCTTCTTTTAGCTTCTCTCCGAACATTCTTCCTATCTCTGTGAAATCAGCATCCGCCCATGCGTCCTTAACCATTTCCGCAAGGTCTTTGTACTTATCAGCTACCGCATCTGTCTCATATCCGCTTCCATCAGCTCCGCTGTTGCTGCCGCTGCCGCTTTTATCGTCACTCAGGATATTAAGCTCATCTATGCCGGTGGTAAGGTTCTTTGCCGCCTTTGCTGCGCTATTTAAAGAATCTGTATAATCTTTGTTCTGTCGTATTGCCTTGGTGTAGAACTTCTTGCCTGTAAGTGCTGAGAAGAACTGTGCCAACGCGTTTGTTGCTGCAACGAGCTTCTGAATCAGATAATCCAGAATTGGAGTAACCACATTCAGGATTGGTTCAAATGCAGTTGTCAGTGATACTCCAAGCTGACGTAAATCGTTATAAAGAAGATTTACGTTTTTGTGAAACTCTGTTCCGGCTCTTTTTGAATAAATAACAAGGTTGTCGAATCCTGTTTTTACGAGTTCAAATAGGTGTGTAAACATTGAGCGCAGTAACATGAATGTTCCAAGTCGGAGGATGGAACCCAGTTTCTTTGCAAACGCTCCACTCTGTTTTTCAGAAAAACCAAGGCTCTCTCTGATACGCTTTTTGAGTTCCTTGAATTTGTTTATAATTGCAGCAATCCCAGAACGGATTTTATTCACTACCGTTTTCACGGCAGAAATTATTTTTTGCACCTCATTCTTTACGGCATTTGCTACCTGTCTTACGGCATTGATAATGGCAGTGAGTATTGTCAGTATGATACCGATAATAGGAATTGCCGACTGTACTGCTTCCAATCCAACTGCCATAGACTGGAATCCGGCATTTGCCGCCATGCCCCCGGTTTCAATGGCCGGAAGAATTGATGCAATTCCACTTAATATAGAAGAAAAAGTTCCAAGTCCGCATTTCTGTGCGGCATCCCCTATGGACTTAATGGACTTTGCCACATCCTCCATATTCTTAGGAGACTGTGAAACCGTTTCCTTGAACTGCTTAAACTGTTCCTGAGCCTGTCTGAGACCATTCACAGCTTCCTCATACTGACCGGTATCAAACCGTATCTTCCCACTCTCCATACCGCTAACAGTGGCTTTGTACTTATTGATCTGGTCTATGAGTTCCTGAATACGTCTATTAGCCGGATTTGTGTTTGCCTGATTGAGACTTTCGTTTAAGTTTGTCTGTCCGGCTGCTGCACTCTGCCCGGCGGTTCCGAGGTTACTTTCCTCCTGCGCCAACTGACTTGCCGCTGATGCAGCACCGTTCATTGCTGCCTGTGCCTCTTCTGATGCGGTCGCAACGCTTTCTGTGGCTGCTGCTGCTTGCTGACCGTTCTCCAAAGGCTGTACACGTCTCTGTGCGCCCTCAGAATCAATTCTGATACTGACACGGTTATTTGATCCGAGGTTTCCAAGTGCTGTGCTGACTTCCTTTACGGTAGCCGCAACCTCTTTCAGTTTTGCCGTATCAACTCCTGACAGAGACTTAATGGATGATGCAATGTTTCTCATGCCACTTCCGGCATTTTTAAGATCATCTCCAACGCCGGAGAAACCACGCATTACATCAAGAATCTGTTTTAACTTTTCTGTATCTAATCCCTCAGTGATTTTCTTCATTGAGGTAAGAGCTTTTGTTACTTTATCAATACCACCGTCTGCCTTATCAGTGGTGGCTTCTATTTCCAATAAAATGCTATCTACTCTGTTATCAGGCATTTTGCCACCTCACTTCGTTGAAACCCTGTCCGTGGGTGGTATTGTTTTGTCCGAATATAAGAAAACATGGGGAACTGCGCCGGACTTGCGCCGTTTCGGTTCGTCAACCTATCCCCATGTAATCAGCTACTTTTCTCTTCGCTGTCTCAATCGCTTATTATGTTCTGCGGCAAAGGCAGCGAATCTGTCTGCATCCGTCATTTTTGCTCCCGGCGGTGTGCTCTCTGTGCTGTTCATGCTTCTCGGTTGGCTTGGGTATGCCGGAGAATTTTTGTCAAGGAATATCGCCATGGCATCTACGACATACGAACCAACGGACCACGCCAATGTATCTATTGCCGTAGCCTGCTCTTTTGCCTCCATCTCTCTCTTCTTTTGGAATGGTTCTAATTTTTTAGGGTTCAGTTTCCAGAAAGTATCATAGGAAACCCCATAGAGAAGAGCGTTTGGAAGCCAAACTTTATTGATAATCTCAGTAAACGATTTGTATTTGCTGAGATCTATTTCCTCTACTCTGTTGCCGCCTTGGTTTTCTTTCCGCTGTTCTTCGGAGTTTCCTCGGCTTCCTCGCCAAAACCCGCGGTTTTCATTGCCTCCGTAAACGCCCCCATGACTTCATCCATAGATCCGCCATATTTGAGATGTTCGCTTAAAATCTTCCCGGCTGTAGTAAGATCCTTTGTACCGGTCAATACCGCGATGATTGCTCTGATTGTCTTAAAAATCTTCATGTTCTCTCTGGTATCATCATCCAGAAGTCCCATGACATCTACATCGTGATCTTCCAGATCACACATAAGGTTTGTAAAATCAAGTTCTGCTACTTTAATTTCCTTGGGTCCATTCGCCGTCTGTAAAATCATATTATTAACCGTCCTTTCGTTAATCTGTCCTATTTATGTGGCAGAGGAATAATCCCCTGCCACTAAGTCACTTTAATTACTCAGTTACAAAATGAAGTGCCTCTTCGCCCTCATCAGTGATAGAGAACGACATCTCTCTTGCGTTGTTTGAAGCACCGCTGTTCGGATATACCGCCATAACACCGGACCACTCCCACTTACCGTCAACACCCTCTTCTCCAAACCAGATCTGGTAGGTTTCAACCTTGCCGGACTCCTGGATGGCAAGTAACTTCTTGTAATCTGCTAACTCGTACCATGCCTTGAAATTAAGATCTCCGGTATCTTCAATACCGTTGATGGTTCTCTTCTTTTTATCAGAAAGAGTGGTTACATCGAGTTTTTCCTTTTCTCCACCGAGATCCGGGTACTC
>ERZ791718.991-NODE-991-length-12290-cov-2.101022_pt1 | contig 12290 bp, 9 predicted proteins | sample MGYA00510349_ERZ791718 | MGnify/ENA primary metagenome ERZ791718 (study PRJEB30046, sample SAMN00715136) | human gut metagenome | study: EMG produced TPA metagenomics assembly of the A metagenome-wide association study of gut microbiota in type 2... | reverse complement strand
CAGGCGCAGACCGCAGACGAAGCTGCCGAGCTCTCCAAAAAGACGGCGGAGCAGGTTGAGGCCGAGGGACTGGTCATGCTCAAGAATGGAGACGATATTCTTCCTCTCAAGGGCAAGAAGGTCAATGTTTTCGGCACGGCAAGCGCCAACCCCTTCTACGGAGGCGGCGGATCCGGCGCCATAAACGGCGACAATGCAACGGGCTTTTACTCTGCACTCGAAGCGGCGGGCATAAGCTATAACAAAGAGCTTGCCAAGATTTATTCAAACTACGCAGAAAAAAATTCCATGAACTGGAGCGAGATATTCAGCGGCGGCTTAATGGCCATGTTCGTTAAGCTTGTAGGCGGGCAGATGAGCAGAATCGAGATGCCCGTCAAAGATATCTCCTGCCGAACCCTCAGAGCGGCAAAGAAATACTCGGACACGGCAATTATTTTTATCGGCCGCGCGGGACTTGAATCCGAGGATCTCGACGAATCAGACCTCAGACTCAATGATGCGGAAAAGGCAATGGTAGACTATGTTACCTCAAACTTTAAAAAGTGCATAGTCATTCTCAATGTTTCGAACGCGCCCGAGCTCGGTTGGCTCGACGAATACGAGAGCATAAAGGCCGCGCTCTATGTAGGCGCACCCGGTGAATGCGGATTCAACGCCGTCGCCAAGGCTCTGACCGGCGAGGTCAACCCCTCCGGCAGGCTCACCGACACAATAGCGTATAATGTCTCCGATCACCCCTCGTCGCAGAACTTCGGCAGCACAAGTTATCTGATGAGCACCGAAAAGTTTCTCGAATATCAGGAGGGCATCTATATCGGCTACAGATATTTCGAGACCTTCGCACCCGAAAAGGTTCAGTATCCGTTCGGCTACGGCCTTTCGTATACAAACTTCGAGTGGTCGGATTTCAAAGCAGACATTGACAAAAAAGGCAATGTTACGGTCAAAGTAACTGTAACAAACACAGGCAAATGCAGCGGCAAGGATGTCGTTCAGGTCTATTTCACCCCGCCGTATTCTGCCGATAGTGGTATAGAAAAGGCAGAAAAAGTTCTTGCGGGCTACGCAAAGACAAATGAGCTCGCCCCGGGAGAGAGCGAGACCGTTACAGTCTCTTTCGACACCTACGGTATGTCATCCTATGACACCGCTAAGGGCTGTTATGTCCTGAGCGCGGACAGCTATCGCATCTTTGCGGCGCACGATGTCAAAAACGAAGCCGCCGGAATGAGCCGCAGCTTTAACCTCGGCGGGCAGGATATCAAAAACGATCCCGCCACGGGCACTGCGATAAAGAATCTGTTTGATTACGCCGCAGGCGACATAACATATATGTCCAGAGCGGATGTCGATGGCACATACCCCGCTCCCGCAGAGAGAAAAAGCGCAGACATCATAAAAGACTCCGACAAGCGCCCCGAGCCCATGACCGAGGGCACCGTTCCCACGACGGGCACCGTCTATGAGGACGGAGTGATAACCCTTCAGGATGTCTACCGCGACGAGAGCCTTTGGGACAAATTCCTTGATCAGCTCACGGTCAGCGAGATGATTGAGCTTATAGGCGACTGCGCATATCAGTCACCGGCAATCGAAAAGTACGGTACTCCCTCTACCTACGACAACGACGGCACGGCGAACGTCAAGGGTGCCGGCGGATTTCTCTACAAAGATGCAGGCGTTGCCTACCCGACGGAGACTGTCTGCGCTCAGACGTGGAACGACGAGCTTATCGAAAAAATGGGCGCGGCTATAGGCAAAGAGGCCGTAAGCCTCGGCACGGACTATCTCTATGCCCCTGCGTGCAATATGCACCGCAACCCGATGGGCGGCAGAAACTTTGAATATTATTCGGAGGATCCGCTCCTCTCCGGCAAGATGGCGGCGGCATTCACCCGCGGCGCTCAGAGCGAAAAACTGTTAGTAACGGTCAAGCATTTCGCTCTCAACGACCAGGAGACCGCACGAATGGGCATTCATGTCTGGTCAAATGAGCAGGCAATAAGAGAGATCTATTGCAAGCCGTTTGAAATAGCCGTCAAGGAGGGCGGCGCAAAGGGCATAATGAGCGCGTTTAACCGTCTCGGCAAAACATGGTGCGGCGGCACGCCCGAGCTGCTCGTTGACCTGCTCAGAAACGAGTGGGGCTTCGACGGAATGGTTATCACGGACGCGTATACAAACCTCACCGGTTACGGCTATATGGACCCCGTCCTCGCCGTATATGCGCGCAACAACGAGCTGCTCTGTATGCTTTGGAGCGTGCGCAAAATTACGCTCAGCCCCTCAATGAAGCTGGCCTACAAAAACGACCCGATAGGCTTCGGAACAGCCCTGCGCGACTGCACAAAGGGTATTCTCAAGAACAAGATGCTCACAAAAGCATTCCTTGAAACAGTATAAAGCTATTACGAAAATCGGCGGTATCGGATGCCCGACACCGTCGATTTTCTTTTGTTTTCTGCCGTTCGGAGGACAGTTATGTTTAAATTAAAGAAATGAAGGCCGCATTCTTCTGTTTTGTGAAATTTATGCGCCGCAGCGGTTATAACCGGCTGATACAGTCCCGACAGAGCAAGGTCGGCTTAAAGCTTGACAATAATATTTTTCTTGTCAAGGACATAAGTCAGAGACGTCAACGCCACAATTACCGCCGCGATTATCAGCACCGACACCGGCACGGAAGCTGTCTTAAAGAAATCCTCCAGTGCGACAGTCAATCCGCCTATTACCGCGAACTCTATGCAGTACATGAGAATCGGGTTTTTGCCCCACCAGCGCAGCGGATCGAACTTCGGCATAAAGCCGTTGAAGAGATCGAAAATCGAGAACGTCAGGAGAGAAAGGAATGCGGAGATAATGACATACGACGGGCTGACACTGCCTTTGTTTATCGGCAGAAACGAGCTCAGGGCTCCCGCCCATGTGTCTGTGCCCGCGGGCAGAGCCGCAAATCCCCCTACGTTTATCCCCGCCGTTATCAGCGCAAAAACTCCGAGCGCGATTCCGAACTGCTTTTTGCCCTTATAGTACAAATCGGAAAATGCAAGATACAGTATAAGCATAGCTCCCCACGCGAAGCCGCCGAGTATTCCGCCGTCGGCTACCTTATCGACAAGCTCCATATTGTTCGGGAACTGAGTCCATGAGAAGCTCGCCTCATGGAACAGCGTGAAAAGCGCAAGGATCACCGCCGCGCTTATAAAACGGATGAGCGTCGCCCTCTTCCCGTCTATCAGAGCAAACGGCAGCGCCACAAGTCCGGCAAAGCCGATATGGTGCAGCACCATCCAATGATGGTACGAATCTCCGGTCTTTCCGCTAACGAGCATAACGCCGTTGACGGCCGCGAGAACTATTCCGAAAACGCCGTATAAAACTACAACCGCTCCGAGCGCAGCTCCGATATAATGGGCGATTTTCTTCGCCTTAAACAGACGCAGAACCCCGTAAAGGAGCAGAAGCACCACGACTGTCAGAGAGACAATCTTGCAGACTTTTTCAATGGGGTTATCTTTTCCGCCGAGCAGGTCGTTCACCCCGTCCATCGTCATTCCGATGCCGATAAGGGTCAGATAACGTCCGACAAAGTGGATGCTCGCCTTTTTCTTTCCGTCGCGCTCAATGCGCCTTTTCAGCGACGGAATGTAGGTAAGTCCGATTGCAAGAATAAACATCGGCGCGATAATATCCGCGATCGCAAAATTCGGCAGAATATAGAACGCGTCCTCCTTGGGCGCATGGAGAGCAATATTCGCCGCTGCTCCGAGGTTCTTAAAATACTCAATGAACTGGAAAATTATCATCGAGAAGATAACAGTACCCCGGAAACGGTCTATTGACGGAATTCTTTTCAGTGCTTTTGCGTTACTCATAGCTGAGGGCTCCCTTCTTTTTAATTTTATGTTTTGTGGCTGTTCTTTTTGCGCCTCATTTCCGTAAGCTCACGGTAGCTGATAAGATACACTCCGTGCTCGTTCAGATATTTTTCGGTTTCGGGGTCGTCCATAAGACGATATTCCCACGCCCTGTCCCGCCAATCCTCGGTGATTTCTTTTATTTCATCGCTCTCCTTGGTCGGATGAACGAACGTCTCTGTAACTCCCGGCGGAACGTGAGTCCAAAGATACAGCATCCGCTCGCGGTATTTCTCGTAGCTGTCCTTGATTCCTGGCTCGCCCCAATCGGGGAAGAGCAAATAATCGGGCAGGACGACGTGATTTATTTTCGCAAGAAAAGACGTGATAACGGGCGCGACTCTGTATATCGCCCACGGTATCTCCCTCGGGCAGAGCTCCCTGTCGGCTTTCTTAAAAAGACGAAACGGATAGCCGTATTTCCCGCAGATGCGAAGCGTCATCATGAGCAGCGAAAGCCGCCCAGTCTGATTTCCGTAGAGCGAACCCATATGATTATCAAGGTGCGACGGCTTGAGTCCGAGCGACAGCGCCCTGTCAACCTGAGCGCAAATTTCGGCTCGCAGCTCTTTAAGCTTTGCGTTTTTTTCAACCTGCTTTGCCGTTTTCCACATAAATCCGCTCTCATCGACAAGACTCCTGCCGTCAGTGAGCGGTCTCCATTTATATGTGTCCCACTCGCTTGTCATCGTGAGATGCACCCCGATTGAAAATTCGGGATGTGCAAGAGCAAAGCCGACCGCCGCGGTTGATGCCTCGCAGGGCATCATAATCGTGGCGGAACGAAGCCTGCCATTGAGAAACAGCGACTCAACAGCTTCATTTGCGCTCATGCACATCCCGAAATCATCTGCGTTGATAATCAGATATTTCTTCATACTGTCACCTTTTTCTCACAACACCTCGTTCAAATCAAATAAACAAACCCCTGAAAAGCATATGCAACCGATGTCCGCACAGTGTTGCGTTGTTTTTCATAGTTTTATTATGTATTATTTAAAAAAATATGTCAATAGCTGACAAATATTTTTTTCATTTTTACACAAAAATCCGCACAAAAGCACTCCTTTCGCAATTTACACCGTGACAAGCGCAGTGCCGCAGGCAAACGACGCGCGTTTTAAAGCGATTGCGGCATTTATCGCCTTGATGTTTTCTGCCGTTCGGAGTATAATTATGTCATAAATCAAAGTTTAAGGCGGCGAGCGCGTGCGGGACAAGTACGGCGTGTTAAAAGAATATTTCGGTCACGATTCCTTTCGCGAGGGACAGGACAGGATAACCGACAGCCTGCTCGGCGGGCGCGATGTTCTGGGCATAATGCCGACGGGCGCGGGAAAATCGATATGCTATCAGGTACCGGCGCTGATGTTTGAGGGCGTTACCGTAGTCGTCTCCCCGCTCATCTCGCTGATGATGGATCAGGTCAGCGCACTCGTCCAGTCGGGCGTCGCCGCGGCATATATCAACAGCTCGCTTACTCACGCGCAGTATCTGAAAGTGCTGCAAAACACGGAAAACGGCAAGTATAAGATAATTTATGTTGCTCCCGAGCGGCTTTGTGCGCCCGCCTTTCTCGAAATATGCCGCAGCCTCAGCATATCCATGGTCGCTGTGGACGAGGCGCACTGCGTCTCGCAATGGGGTCAGGATTTTCGCCCGAGCTATCTTAAAATTCCGGATTTTATCGAGTCTCTCCCCTCGCGCCCCGTTGTCGGCGCGTTCACCGCAACAGCCACGGGCACTGTCAGGGAGGATATAAAAAATCTGCTGAAGCTTCGCTCCCCTCTCGTTGTCGCAACGGGCTTCGACCGCCCCAATTTATTCTTCTCGGTCATGCATCCGAATAAGAAATCGATAGCGCTTATGAAGTTGATAAAAGAGCGTAAGGGCGAGTCCGGCATAGTCTACTGCTCGACGCGAAAGGCAGTAGAGGAAGTGTGCGAGCTGCTGAACAAAAACGGCTTCACCGCGACGCGCTACCACGCGGGTCTCGACGAGGACGAGCGCAGGCTCAATCAGGACGATTTTGTCTATGACCGTGCGCCGATAATGGTTGCCACAAATGCGTTCGGCATGGGCATAGACAAGTCGAACGTCTCGTTCGTCATTCACTACAATATGCCGAAAAATATGGAGAGCTACTATCAGGAGGCCGGACGCGCCGGGCGCGACGGAAGAAACGCGGACTGCATTCTTCTTTACAGCTCAAAGGATGTGCGGACAAATCAGTTTTTGATAAACAACTCCGAGCCGAACCCCGATCTCACCGAGGACGAGCAGGAGGAGGTCAGGCGCCGCGACAGGGAGCGGCTCAAAAAGATAACGTTTTACTGCACGACGCACAAGTGTCTGCGCAAATTCATACTTGAATATTTCGGAGACAAGAGCCCCGAGCGGTGCTGCAAATGCTCGAACTGCCTTTCAAATCACGAGAACACGGATATAACTGTCGACGCGCAGAAGATAATGTCATGCGTGGCGCGGACGGGTCAGCGCTACGGCAAGAAGGTCATTTGCGACGTTCTTCGCGGCAGCAAGAACGAGCGGCTGATTTCCGCCGGGCTCAGCCGCCAATCGACCTACGGCATAATGGCGGACTGCACCGAAAAGCGGCTGCGCGATATCATCGAACACCTCTGCGAAAACGGATACATGACGGCCGAGGGCGACGAATACCCCATATTGAGACTCACGCCGAAAAGCCGCGGCGTCTTAACGGGCAGCGAGACTCTGCGCATGATGCTCGAAATCCCGCAGAAAAAGAAGGCTTCGTCGGCAAAAAGTTCGGCTCTGTCCCCTGCGGACGAAAAGCTGCTCACCGCTCTCAAGGAGCTGCGCAGGAGCCTCGCCATGCGGCAGAGCGTACCGGCGTATGTCGTTTTCAGCGACGCAACGCTTATGGATATGTGCCGCATAAAGCCGAAAACCCGGGACGAATTCATGGAGGTCTCCGGAGTCGGTCAAAGAAAAGCCATTCGCTACGGGGAAGTGTTTCTCGCAACCATAGCGGAGTTTTTATAAGTTGAGTAAACGAACCTTAGACAGGGTGTGATTCTATGACGAACAGCGGGTTCTCCCGACTTCTCGACCTCCATGAGCGCGAGGATTATAACACCGCGCTCTCGGAGGAGGCCGTAAGGCACATGATTGCCGAGGAGTTTGAAGAGGCGGACAAAATAATTTCGGTGGGCTTTGACGAGGCTACATTCGAAACTCTCGGCGCGGACGGGCAGATGTTCATCCCAACGAGGAAATCCGAAAAATTTCATATGCGAAAGCACACCGCCTGCCAGCGTCCGTATTATCACGGGCATTCGTTCTACGAGTTCATATATATTCTGTCGGGCGAGTGCGTTCAGCATTTCAAAAACCCCGAGCGAAGCTTGACGCTCAAAAAAGGCCAGGCGTGTCTCTTTCCGCCCGGCACGGTGCATTCGCTCGAAAAGAGCCGCAAGGGGGATAATATAATAAAAACGGTTATCCCGAAAGAGCTGTTTAAAAAATGCGCCGAGGGTTTGGAATTGGGCGATGAGCTGACAGTGTTTGACAGAACGTCGGAGCGGGTGAATTTTCTTGTCATGCGTCTGCTCGGCGAATACTACGGCGGCGCGGAATATTCGGAGCGCGCGATCGAGAGCTGTCTCTCGCTTTTGTTCATTGAGCTTCTGCGCTCCGCGGAGAGCTTCGACAAGCAGCTTGCAGACGAGCTTGACCGCTATTTTGACGAGAATATCGGCTCCGCGTCTTTGAAAGGCTTTGCCGCAGCGCTCGGTTACAGCACAAAATATGCGGGGCGAATGATAAAAGACCGCCTCGGCTCGGGATTTTCGGAGCTGCTCCTGTCATACAAGCTGCAAAAAGCGGTTCGGCTGATGAACGGGACGGAGCTTTCAATAGACGACATAGCCCGCGAGGCGGGGTATACAAATTCGTCGGGGCTATATAAGCAGTTCTTTGCCTTCTACGGCATGACGCCGAGCGCATACAGAAAAATGACCGAATAAAGTTTCCCGGGGATAGAAAAAAGCGTCCCCGGGATATTTTATATCTGCTTGAAATTTGATAGAATCTGTATTGAATAAATACGAAACGGAGCGGTGTTATGAATGTCGAAAGAGTAACCCCGAAAACCCTTGAGCGCGAAAAGGCGGCGGAATATGCGCTCGCCGTCTGCAAAGAGGGACTCGGCAAAAGCGGCGTAAAAACAAAAAATCTCGGCGGCGGCTCGTTCGGGACGGCTGTCGGCGTGACTCTCCGCGACGGCGGCGAGGCGGTCGTAAAGTTCCTGCGCGCCGACGGGATGCTCGGCAAAGAGACGCACGATTTGCGGCTTCTGTCCGAAAATTGCGGCGTGCGTATGCCTAAAGTTCTCTGTTCCCGCTGCGCCGACGGCGACATACCGTTCGACTGCTATATTATGGATAAAATCGAGGGCAAAACGCTCTTTATGTCATTCGGCAAGCTCCTGTATGCAAAGAGCGCGCGGCTTGACTTTGCCGACAGAGTGACCGACGCGCTCCATGACATACACGAGTGCCGCAGCGACAAATTCGGCGACACGGTGAAGCCCTGTTTTTCATCGTGGCGCGAGTGCTATGAGCCGTTCATGGAGGAGGTCTACTCCGCCGCAAAAAAGCTCTCGGAAAACGGGCAGCTGTCCGCCGAGATCGTCTCGGCCATGACCCGCGCGAGGGACAAATTTTCAAGTATATTCTCTCAGCCCGTCTCCGGCGCCTGTCTCATACACGGCGACCTGAATGTCGGCAACATAATGGTCGGCAAGGGACTTGAGATAACGGGCTTTATCGATCCGCTCAACTCCATGTATGCCGACCGCGAATATGATTTATTTCAGTTCAACAATCTCAGCGGAAAGCGATTCTTTCTCTGCGACACTTATCTCAAAAAGTACGGCGCGAGCGAAAAGGCGGAGCAAAAGCTTGCGTTTTACGGGCTGTGGAACGAGGTCTACTGCTTCATAAAGGCGGGCACGCTCATCCCGTTTATCATGAATCCGCTCGTCAAAAACATGAACGCCGTGCTCGAAAAGGAAGTGTGACCGTGGCTTCCGTTACCGCAAAAATAATGAGCGCCGTTTTGAGCGCAGTGTTCCATTCGCGCTTCATAAAAAACGAAAACATGAGCGCAAACGCGGGTGCGGCGACCGAGAACAGCCACAGCAGATTTAGGCCGCCACGGGGCTGCACCCTGACCCGCACGCCATGCGGCGAATGCTTTGTGGAAAGTCTCGTTCCCGAAAATACGGGAACGGATACCGTGATTTTTCATATTCACGGCGGGAGCTTCAAAATAAAGCTTATCGACCTCTACCGCCGCCTTGCGCTGAAATACAGCCGCACCGCGGGCGGAGCCCCCTCCGCCCCCCTCCCGCTTAAAGACCGGCCCGCGCGGGGGGGGGAGCCGCCGTATACAGCATCGACTACAGAATTATGCCCGAATATATTTTTCCGTCGCAGCTCGATGACGTAATGTCAGCGTGGGATATGCTGATGTCGCAGGGCGTAAAGCCCGAAAATGTTGTGGCCGTCGGAGACAGCAGCGGCGCAAACTTAGTGCTCGCCCTCGCGCAAAAGCTTCGGGATTCCGGCAGACCGATGCCGAAAAAGCTCGTCTGCTTTTCGCTCTGGGGCGATATGACGGCCTGCGGCGAATCCTATGAGCGAAACTGCCACAGCGACCCGTTTTACGGCATAGCGAAGAAGGAGAGCTTTCACGAACATGAAGCATATTTCAGGCGCCGCCCGAAGTATGCCGGAGAGCATGACCTTTCGGACCCGTATCTCTCCGTCTCGTTTGCCGACTTTTCGGGCTTTCCGCCGACTGTGTTTTTCTGCGGAACGGCAGAGGTCGGAGAGAGCGACACCGACACGGCTTTTGCAAATGCCCTTTCAGCCGGCATAGACGCGAAGCTCTTTAAATACGACGGGCTGTTCCATGATTTTCAGCTTGTCCCGTTCCTGCCGGAGACGAAAGACGTGTTTTGCAAGCTCGGGTCTATATTAAAATAAAAACTGCCGAAGCCTTTTTACGGGCTCGGCAGTTCTTTCTATTCTGCTGTTATGCGAGCTTCTTTGCAATTTCGTCGAGCTGAGCTTTGTTCTCGTCGGTCATTGCGGAACGAATAGTCGCCGTGCCGACTTGCTCGATATCCTTGCTGTTTTCAAGCATCTTCGCCATGTTCCTCGCGGCAGTCGGAGCCCATGAGCCGTTCTCTATGAACGCCACGGTGCGCTTCTGATATCCGCGCTCGGTCAGATGGTCGATAAACTCGCGCATGAACGGGAATATACCGCCGTTGTAGGTGGTCGTCGCCAGCACGAGCTTTCCGTAGCGGAACGCGTCCTCGACAGCCTCGGCCATGTCGCAGCGGGCAAGGTCGTTTATCGCCACCTTCGGGCAGCCGTTCGCCCTGAGCTGCTCGGCAAGATATTCTACGGCCTTTTTCGTGTTGCCGTAGACGGACGTATAGGCTATGCAGACACCCTCGCTCTCGACGCCGTAGGATGACCAGATGTCATAGAGATTCAGATAATAGCCGATGTTCTCGGTGAGCGCAGGGCCGTGGAGCGGGCATATCACGGCGATATCGAGAGCGGCAGCCTTCTTGAGCAGCGTCTGAACCGGTCCGCCGTATTTTCCGACGATGCCGAAATAGTATCTTCTCGCCTCGCAAGCCCAATCCTCGTCCGTGTCGAGCGCTCCGAACTTACCGAACGCGTCGGCGGAGAAAAACACCTTGTCCTCAGCGTCATAGGTCATCATGACCTCGGGCCAGTGAACCATAGGCGCAAAAATAAAGCTCAGCTCATGCCTGCCCAGGGAGAGCGTGTCGCCGTTCTTGACTGAGAGGGAATTTTTGATAAAATCCCCGCCGTAGAAGTTGTTTATCATAGTGAAGGTCTTGTCGTTGCCGACTATGACCGCCTCGGGATAGGCCTCGGCAAACGCAGCGATGCCCGAGGAATGGTCGGGCTCAACGTGTTGGATTATGAGATAATCGGGCTTCCTGCCGTCGAGAGCGGCTTTGAGATTACCGAGCCATTCGTCGGTGAAACGGCTGTCCGTAGTATCGAAAACGGCAATTTTTTCATCGAGAATAACATATGAGTTGTACGCCATGCCGTTGGGCACCGCGTATTGGCTCTCAAACAGGTCGATAACGTGATCGTTGACTCCGATATATTTTATATCTTCGGTTATATTTTTCATACCGATCCTCCTCGCTTCGTTTTCAGTTTTATATTATAGCATATAAGCATACGCTTTTCTATTGTAAAAACAACAAAAACGCAATTATTTTTATGCTCATATTTTATATCTGTGTACTTGAAAAACAGATATATGTAGAGTAAAATAGTAGAGTATTATTTGTATAAAAGACTGCGAATATACGGAAAGGAAGGGACAAAATGAACGAAGAGCTTTTGCAGATACCCAAAAGAATAAAGGAGCTTCGCGAAATCCTTGAAATATCGACTGCCGAGATGGCGGAGAAGCTGAATATTTCCTACGACGAGTATGAGAAATACGAGTCGGGCGAAAAGGATATCCCGATAAGCGCGCTCTATGCCATAGCGGCTGTGCTCGGCACGGACTGCACCGTATTAATGACCGGCGAGTCCCCGAGAATGGACAGTTACACTATCGTCAGGCGCGGCGACGGAGTCCGCGTTGACAGATATGCCGGCTATTATATCGAGAGCCTCGCATTTAATTTCAAGAACCGCCAAATGGAGCCCATGCTCGTCACGCTCGAGGAGCAGGAGCCCGAGCCCGCGCTCGTCATGCATTCCGGGCAGGAGTTCAACCTTGTCCTCGAAGGCAAGGTAAAGATAACCGTCGGCAAGAACTCGTTTATACTCGGCGAGGGCGACGCTATCTATTTTGACCCGAATCTCCCGCACGGTCAGGCGGCGGTTGACGGCAGGACGAGATTCCTGACCGTTATCAACGAATAATCTGCGATACTCCCGAAAGGAAAACAACAATGGATGATATAATCAAACGCTTTTGTCCCCGATACGATTTTGACAGCTACGAGGACATGAAGCAGAACTTCAAAATAAACGTGCCCGACGATTTCAACTTCGGCTTCGACGTTGTTGACGCATGGGCGGATATCGAGCCCGAAAAGCTCGCCCTCGTCTGGACCAACGACGCGGGCGACATGGCGCGATACACTTTTAAAGACGTAAAAGACAACAGCAACAGGGCTGCAAACTTCCTGCTCGACCAGGGAATAAAGAAAGGCGACATAGTTATGCTCGTCCTGAAACAGCGCCCCGAGGTCTGGTTCATCATGACCGCGCTGCATAAAATCGGCGCAACGGTCATCCCCGCATCGCG
>ERZ791718.987-NODE-987-length-12298-cov-1.516295_pt1 | contig 12298 bp, 8 predicted proteins | sample MGYA00510349_ERZ791718 | MGnify/ENA primary metagenome ERZ791718 (study PRJEB30046, sample SAMN00715136) | human gut metagenome | study: EMG produced TPA metagenomics assembly of the A metagenome-wide association study of gut microbiota in type 2... | reverse complement strand
CAAAAACAAGTCTTTCTCCAGGCAGGCATTGACACGCCGGCAGGCGTTACCATTCACAAGAAATCAAAAGACCGCTCTCTTGCTTTAACAGGTCTTTCCCTTCCTGTCGTTATAAAACCATGTTCTGGAGGTTCGAGCATCGGGGTATATATCGTCAGTACAGAAGAAGAATATGCAGAAGCTTTGGAAAAATCCTTTTTCTATGAGGATGAAGTCGTTGTAGAAGAGTATATAAAAGGATATTTTAGGGAAGCATCGCTTCCTCTTATGGAGCGCTTGATGCCGGGAGAACTTTACGAGGCGGATGATTATCGTACGGCTCTTTACGAGACTTATAGCGGGTTCGCTAACGTGTTGACGAAATTCTGGCAAATGGATAAGGCCTACGTTCAAGGACAAGGTTACGTGACCCCGAAACGGAATCGAATGCCAGCTATCCGGATTGCCGAGATGTATTACATTGCCGCAGAGGCATTGAAGGAGTCTAATATCGGAGAGGCATTGGAAATGTTGAATACTCTTCGTGTTCATCGCGGATTGATGAAATTGGAAAATCTGGATAAAGATCAATTACAGGAAGAATTGGGGCGAGAGTATTATCGTGAATTTATAGGTGAAGGTCAAGTATTTTTCTACCATAAGCGTATGAACACAAGTATAATTGCCACCGCAAATGCTGTTTATGTACTTCCGATGCCAGATGATGAGATTGATTTAGGTCAGCGTGAACAATAAAGATCAGAACTATGAAAAGGATATTAATTACGAGTATATTGGGTTTTCTTTTTTCGGGATTATTCATGTCCTGTCAAGAAGATGAAATTAAATTTTACACGGGGCCTGTTGCTATTAATATGACTGTGGATGGGGATGGGACTTTTGTAAGTAACGAGACGAACGAAGAGAAAACATTCAAAATAGAGTTCGCCGTGCAAGGAGAGGTCTCCGATCGGGATCGTGTGTTAAAGCTTGCTTTCGGAAAAGGACATACGGCGGTGGCCGGGACTAATTTCGATATGCCGATGGAGGTGATTATTGAAGCGGGGAGATTGGATACGATCATTGAATGTAAAGCCTATCGTGAGGGGTTGACGATGGAACCGCTGATGTTTGATTTGGTGGTGGATCCGAGTGGGGATTTTGTTGGAGGGGTGAATGATGAGTTGTTGGTAAAGTTAATGCTCGGTTATCCCACGAAATGGATTGATCCTTCCGGTTGGGCCGCTGAATATTGGCTAGGGAAATGTACTCAAGCAAAATATGCATTCGTTTTTGAACAACTGGGTACATTGGATCTAGGGCCTTACCAAGGTAGTTTTGGTTCTGGTTATATGGATTTAATGAATAAGTTTAACAAGATTCTGGAAACAGATCCTCGGCTTGATGATGATGGGAAAGTGATGAAATTTGGTCCGGGTTATTGATTAATCATGAAAAACGAATAGTATGAATACATATAGATACATTTTGTTTTCTTTATTGTTGTCGTTAGGATTGTTTTCATCCTGTTTTGACGATAAGGGAAATTACGATTATAAAGAAATCGGGGAGGCTGTGATTAAGGCTATTCCCGGCGTAACTGATAATGGAGATAAACTGGTTTGTCTAGAGAATGATGTTATTCGCCTAACTCCTGAGGTAGAATTCAAGGCGGGAACTTCGGCTTCTGATTATGAATTTATTTGGTTCCGCTATCCCAAAAATCCTGCCGGACAATCGGGACATTACGAACAGGCCGATACATTGGCAATGACTCAGAATCTGGAATATAAGGTTATAAATACGCCCCGGGAATACTGGTTGGTTTATAAAGTGAGGAACAAAGTAACCGGAGCGTTGACAGAACAAAAGTTCGAGTTTATAATTTCAGCCATTAGTGGTTGGATGGTTCTGGATGAAAATGCTAGTGGAAAGGCCGATATTCAGGTGATTCGGGATAAAGATATTGTTGATGGAGGTGATGGTCGGATCGTAAAAGATTACTTTTCATTTAATAATGAAGGAAAAAAGATGGAGAATGCACGTTTTATGGCAATCTGTCCTTTTAGTTCCCGTGCTAATTTGTATGTTTATTCTGATGCCGGAGCTTATATCTTGGATATGTCGACGTATAAAGAAAAAGCGGATAGTTATACTGATTTGTTTAGCTCTACCGTTACTTTAGACCAGATTAATCCCCAAGCGGAGCATTATGATATATATGGTGGAAATGTTGAGGTCCTTGTGAATAATTATAAGATATATACCGTGGCTTACCGTATGATGGGGCAAACTCAATTCGTGGCAGCTTCCGGTGTGTATGATTATACTGCAGCCCCGGCAATAGCCCCGATACGCATAAATGGAAGTGCAAATAGTGCTGCCTTGTTTGACACGAAAAATAATCGTTTTATCACGGTTGGAACTTGGGGCTCGATAACGGCTCCCGTGTCTACTGGAGGGGCTTTTAATACGGGAGCGATCGACCCGGCATTGAAGTTTGTATGTATGGGAGAAGGGAAAGACGGGGAAACTTGTATGGTAATGAGAAAAGAGGATTCGGGAGAACCTTATTTGTTCCGTGCTAGTTTCGTGGAGACGGATCCTGTGGCTTTGACCAGTGATAATTTGAATGGATTGAAGGATATGGGGGTATCGAAATATTATGCTTTTGGAACACGGGGAAATTTCATGTTCTATGCGACAGATTCAAAAGTGTATACTTGGCGCTATGGAAGTGAAAGTGCCTCGGAATTTATGACTGTAGGTGAAGGAGAGAAGATTGTTCAGATTAAAATGTATACGAACGTTTCGGATGCGACCTTTAACGGGAAAATTTTATTTGTAGCAACTCAAAAGGGGAATGAAGGTAAGGTTTATAAAGTTGTATTCAATGAAATGTCCGGTGTTGCGGAGAGTTCACCTGTGGAATATACAGGTTTCAATATCATAAAAGATATGTATTATAGATAAAAGGATATGGGGTTATGCGGACTTATCTTCGCATAACCCTTAGATATGAGGGACATGAAAAAATTGAATTTAATAAGTGGTGTTATCGTTTGTCTGTTAATGGGTTTTGTATCGCCTGTAAACGCTCAAAAATATAAGTCTGTTTTTCGGGATCTGACTTGGGAACAAGCTGCTGATTTGGCGCAAAAAGAAGGTAAAATTATTTTGGTTGATGCAATGATGCAGGCTCGTACTCTGGAAGATCAAAAAAGTAGAGAGGCCGCTGAACGTAAATTATTTTCTTCTTCAGGGATTCGGGATTTTTGTGATCAAAATATTATCGCTATTCATATTGATATGGGGTCAGAAGCTGGTAAAGCATTTGCTCCTAAATTAGTGATGAATATGTACCCGACATATGGTTTTTTTATGCCTAATGGGGATATTCTTGGAGTTATTAGTCCTTTTATTTTGGCTAAGAAGCCGGAAGCTTTCTTGGAAACCGGTCAAAAAGCGGTAAAGGCGGCAGAAGTGAAGAGAAGTAATAAACGTTCTATTATTTTTGAAGAGATTGGGTATAAAGAAGCGTTGGTAAAAGCGAAGAAGGAGAATAAGTTGATTTTTATTGATGCTTATACAGCCTATTGTCAACCATGTGTAATGATGGTGAAAAATGTTTTTTCTTTGGATAAGGTGGCTGATTTTTATAACGAACATTTTATCAATTTGAAATTAGATTTTGGGAAAGAAAAGGAGTTAGCAGAAAAGTATGGGACTAGGGGATATCCTGCTTTTGTTTTCGTGAATGGTGATGGGAAATTGGTACATTTGGCAGGAGGTTATACAGAGGCAGAACCTTTTATTGCTTATGGGCAGGAGGCTTTAAAAAAGGCAAAAGGGATTGAATTTTTCGAGGGAAACTGGAATCAGGCATTGGAAAAAGCCCGTCAGGAAAATAAATTGATTTTCATGGATTGCTATACGTCTTGGTGTGGCCCTTGTAAACAGATGGCTCAGACAACATTTGTCGATCCTGAAGTGGCAGTTTTTTTTAACGAGAAATTTATTAACGTGAAAGTCGACATGGAGAAAGGGGAAGGAAAAGAGCTGAAAGACCGATATCACGTGAAGGCCTACCCGACATTAAATTTTATCAATACAGAAGGAGCAATGGTGCATTGTGTGGTTGGTGGAATGAACGTGAAAGAGTTGTTGGAACAAGGAAATGTTGCTTTGAATGGTAAGGGGGTAGCGTTTATGCAACATGAATATGCATGCGGGAATAGGGAGCCGGAGTTTATTGAAACTTATTTAAATGTGCTTGATATGGCAAATCTGGGCGAGGAAGCTCAACAGGTGAGCCTAAATTATTTTGCCACGTTGGATCGAGGAAAATTGAATGAAGAGGCTTATTGGAATATATTTGTCAAGTTCGTCAATGATGTAAGTAGTGATCTGTTTCAATATGTTTATGCTAATCAGTCAGAGTTTATCTCTCGTTACGGGGAACAACCGGTAAAACGTAAATTATCTGCGGTATGGTCCATCGGTGCCAATAAGTTTGTCCATGAGAAAAACGGAGAAATGGTTCTGGATAAGAAAGGTTTTGATCGTTATGTGAAATGGATGAAAAAATCGAAAGTAGAGGGATGGGAAAGTATTGCTACAAGCGCCCGTATGTTAAATGCAGAAAAATTAAAGGATTGGAAAACATATATTGATTTGGGGGAAGTACAGCTAAAGAAAGGTAAAGTTTCCGATTTGATTTTATATAACTGGGGATTGCGATTGACTCAAAATTGTAAAGATAAAACATTACGGTTACGGGCTGCTCGGTGGTTTGACGAGGCTGCGGCTACATCTGCTAAAAGAGAGACCGAAGGGAAAGGGAATATGATGTCTTTTCGTACCTATTTTGAAAAACTGGCAGAAGAGCTTAAACAATAGGGTATGTTGTTGTTCGAAATTTAATGAATTAATAATGAGATAATATGAGAAAGATTTTAAGATTATTGTTATTCGCTTGTATGATGGTTAGTACAAGTAGTGTTTTCGCTCAAAAGACGATTACGATCAAGGGAAAAGTGAAGTTCCCTTATAATCGGTTCAATATGGAAATTGTTGAACGGCAAGGATTCGACAAGACGATTATCGATTCATGCAAGGTGAAAGATGACGGGACATACGAATTCAAAATGAAGGTGGATAAACCGGGTGTTTACACGTTGGACTGTCAAAAGTGGCAATCTGTACAATTCTGGGCAGAGGACGAGGATTTGGAAATTAATTTCAGGGGAGAGGACACGGCTAAGATAAAAATAAAGAACCCGCCTTACGTGTATATTAAAGGTGGACCGAACAATGAGGTCATGAATTTAATGAACTGGGATGGATACCGAGGATACCAGTTAATGATTGGTATCTCTCAAGGAGTATATCGTATTCCGGGGATTGATGATCAGGCAAAGCAGGAAGTTTCCGGTAAGTTTTACGATATGTTGGGCAATGAATCGAGAGCGAGAATGAGATTTTTGGCAGAGCATTATGCTGACCGGAATAGCGTGTTAGCTGTGTTGCCGTCTTTGAGGGGTGAGGAAAACGAGGAGTTGGTGCAACAAGTATTGTCTCGTTTGGAAAGTAAGAATCCGAATTATGCCCCTTTGTTGAAATATAAGGCAGAAATGGCTGAGGCGAAAGCTCAAAAAGAGCGTTTGGCTGAGGGGAAAGTTGCCCCGGAATTTTCATTCCCTACTCCTGATGGAAAGAAAAAATTAGGACCGCAGGATTTTAAAGGAAAGATTCTCGTACTTGATTTCTGGGCTTCTTGGTGTGGACCTTGCCGGGCTGAAATTCCTCACTTGAAAGAGGCTTATAAAGAGTATAGCAACAAGGGTGTGGCATTCTTTAGTGTTTCGATTGATAAAGATGATGCTGCTTGGAGAAAAGCCATGAAGGAAGAGAATATGCCTTGGACTCAAGCGCAGGCTCCGAAGGCTGGAAAAGACGTGATGAAACAATACCAGTTCTCGGGAATCCCTTATATTTTGGTTTTGGACAAGGAGGGGAAAATCGTGGCAAAGAATTTGCGGGGAAAGGCATTGACGGATAAGCTAGAGGAATTACTTAGTGGTAAAAAGAAGAGCGTGGCGATGCCCGCTATGGGAATGTAGTAAAAAAGGGGCAGGGGGATGGCGTGTAAGGTTGGGAGTAAATGCTTCTTCTTATCACACAGTTCTTTGCATGCATCTCCCTACTTCTTTTAGAATATATAATGGTAAAGGAAATGAGAATATTACTTTGTTTTGTATTGATGTGTTGCATGTCCGGATTGGCTTCGGCACAAATGACGGCAGCGAAGAAAATACCGCCTGCTATCGAGAAAAAGATTGTGTTGAAAGCATCTGCTCAAAAAGTGTGGGATTACATCTCGGAGCCGGCAAATTACAAGAAGTTTTCAGGTGTGAAGGAATTTACTTGCGAGGAGAAAGCTTTGAATGCTAAAATCGAGTTGACCGGGAAAGATGGTAAAAAAAGGAGTCAATATATCAGCGTGATTGATTATGATGTCTTCAAGATTTGTTATTTTGTCGTCCGATCGGATTACACGGGCGATAAACAGTGGGTTTATGCTTTTGAAGTTCATCCCAAAGGAGACAAAAAATGTGAGGTCGTGTTGTCTGTTTACAATGGGTTTGACGAACTTTCGCCAGAATTCAAGAAAGGAATGACCGAGGAGTTCGACACGATTATTGCCAGCTTGCAGAAGAAATTTAAATAGTGATATTACGAGAGGATGTTCAATTAAAGTTTTATGTAATGAAGAAATTATTTGTATTAATCGTTTTGATGGCCGGGATTGTTTGGGGCGCAGAGGCTCAAAGCAAGGGGATTACTTTCGAACAGACGAAAGAATGGAAGAAAGTTTTGAAAAAGGCTAAGAAAGAGAAAAAGTTGATATTTATCGATTGTTACACTTCTTGGTGCGGGCCTTGTAAGATGTTGTCATCACAGGTATTTACCCGTGAGGACGTGGGGAATCAGTTTAATGCGGATTTCGTGAACGTGAAGTATGATATGGAAAAGGATGCGGATGGTGTGATGTTGAAAGATAAATTTGAAGTGAAGGCCTTCCCAACTTTGGTTTTCGTGGACCCGAACACGCAGCAGGTGGTTCATAAGATGGTTGGGGCCGGTGCCGCCGAATGGTTAATGGAAGGTGGGAAGATTGCGAAAGATCCACAAAATAATTTGAGAGGCTTGACGAAGCGATACGAGGCTGGGGAGCGGAATACGGATTTATTAAGTCGTTATTTGACGGCGTTATCCTCTGCTTACATGCAGGAAAAACAAGGGGCTGTTGCCGCTGAATATTTGAATGCCTTGTCGGATGATGAGATTGTGACCAAGGATAATTGGGAGTTGATCAAAAAGAACGTGAGCGATCCATTATCAAAGCCTATACGTCAAGTGATTGCGAATATTGGACGTTTCTATGAAGTGGCCGGTAAAGAGGTGGTTGACTATAAATTGGAAAATTCGATCAAGGGAGCCGTGGCTGAAATTACGTATTGGCGTCCGGGAAACGGGGAGTTTGACGAGGCTAGAAATGGCGAGTTGATTAAATTACTTCAGTCTTTGGATTATGCTTTTATCCCGGGAGCTTTGGCTAGTTTATACACCGCCGAGTATGTTCGGAAAGGTGATTATAAAGGAATGTTGAATAGTATGCGTGAGGCATTCAAGTACAACGTGTTCAGGAATGGTGAAGAGCAAATGTATTTCCAAAATAATATCGAGGCGTTAGCCGGTTGTGACGACAAGACTCTCGTGCAGGAGGGAATCGATTGGATCGATGCCAGATGTACCCAGACAAAAGATTATTTTGCCAAAGCTAATTTGATGAATTCTAAAGCTCGCTTGTTGACCAAAAATGGGGATACGCTTGGAGCGGATAAGGCGAAAATGGAAGAAGAGAAATATAATGCAGAGGGAGAGAAAAGAAGTGGGGGAAAAGCAGTTAGAGCTATTCGAATGAATTAATAATGTTTTCTTTGTGTGATGAAGGCCGCCCACGCACGGGCGGCCTTGTTTTATTTATTTCTAGTAATTTTCGTGATAAACAGAACGAAAAGAGCGATTCCCACGATTGCTCCTATCGGGTAACTGATAGAAGGGGAAAGATACAAGCCACCCACTTTGTAAGGGGCTATCAAGAAATAGGTCGTACACACGATACTTAAAAACGTGGCGGGGATAGACATCATCCAATGAGCTTTTCCTTTTTTAGCCAAATAGGTGGCTGCGGTCCATAGCGTGATGGTGGCTAACACTTGGTTCCCGATGCCCACGTATTTCCATATCGTGGAGAAATCCACGTTACAAAGTAAATAGGCGATGATGAATATCGGGATAGAAACGATAAGACGATTCTTGATCGGTTTTTGGTTGAATTTTAAAGCGTCAGCAATGATCAATCGCATACTACGGAATGCTGTGTCTCCGGATGTAATCGGGCAAACAACAACCCCGATAATAGCGATAATCGCGCCAAAACGTCCTAACCACGAATTGCAGATTGCATCCACGATAATCGCAGGCGTTTTTCCTGCCGTGGCAGCGGCATTCAGGCCTTCCGCACCTCCAAAGTATGCCATGGCAGCGGTAGCCCAGATCATGGCCACGATTCCTTCTGAAATCATGGCTCCGTAAAAGATGGGGCGCCCATATTTTTCATCTGTCATACAACGTGCCATCATGGGAGATTGCGTGGCATGGAACCCGGAAATGGCCCCACAGGAGATCACGATAAATAGCATCGGGAAAAGAATGTTATTTGCCGGGTCTGCGTGCATATTTTTCATCGTGTCGAAGGTTAATTCTTCGAGATAGAGTTTTCCGGAGAATCCCCCGTAAAGTAAATAGCCGCCCACCGCGACAGCCATGAATATTAATGCCAGCCCCATGAAGGGGTATATTTTTCCAATAATTTTATCGATGGGGAGCAACGTGGCAAGAATATAGTAGGCAAAGATAACATATAGCCAAGGTGTCATACTCATGTTTGTCAAGTTGCCGAGTAAATCCGCCGGCCCGTTCACGAAAGAGACCCCCACGGCCAATAACAAGAATCCTGTGAAAAATGTCATGAATTTACGCACGTTATTTCCAAGGTATTTCCCGACAATGTCAGGTAGGCTTGTTCCGTCGTGGCGGATAGAAAGCATACCGGAAAAATAGTCGTGAGTCGCTCCCATGAAAATACAACCGATCACGATCCACACGTAAGCCATCGGACCGTAAGCCGCTCCTAGTATGGCCCCGAAAATAGGTCCTAGGCCTGCGATGTTCAAAAACTGGATAACGAAAATGCGCCAAGGTTTTAGCTCGTGATAATCCACGCCGTCTGCTAGGCGTTTGACCGGAGTCTCTATTGCGGATGAGGCTCCGAAAAATCGTTCAACAAATTTACCGTAGGTAAAATAAGCAACGATTAATAGACCGATAGAGATAATAAATGTTAGCATTTGCTTGGAATTTTTTCATGATCACAAAGTTATAAAAAATGTAGTATATTATAATTCTTGAAAATGAAAAAAGAAATGGCGATCAGTCAGGCTGTGTGTAGGTGTTGAGGTTGCTCTGGAGCTGATCGCCCGGCCAAGGGACACGATATTGGTATAATCCGTTTTACAGGAAAAATAGGAACAGATTCCCTGTCTGACATTCCGGATTATTTCTGGATGTGGAATTGGATGTGGCCGTAGATGATATAACAAATCATTGTTATGTAAATTAATGTGTTTTTCATTAGACGTTTGTTTGTAACAAAATTAGGCAGAGCTTTGTGAATTCGGATAGAAATCCGGGTGGAAATTTATGTAGATCTTTTCTAAATAGATCGGGAAGATGGATTTTTGTATCCATTTTTGAAAATGTTGATTTATATTGACATACATCAGTTCGATTTTTGAAACAAAAAGCGCTGAGAGCTTTGTTAAGTGAAAAATGGTCTTGTTTTTTACAAATTCATCTTGGAAATTTTTCTCCGTAGAATTGAGTTTTTTATCTCAGAAGAGAAGAAGTACATTTGCATTTATTTAGAAAAAAACATATCTTAGTCGGGGGAAATTAAAATATCCCAATATGTTTTCGTCCGAAATGTCTATCCAAAGGCGAAAGTATGCTGATCGGCAAAATCCTGAGGCGTTTTTCGATAATATGGTGGAAGTTTGATAGGTTTATGATTATAGTTGATGATTATAGAACGAGATAAAATGAAACAGGAAGTTTTACATGATAATTTATTGAAAGCCATCCGGGAGAAGATTCCTCATGAAGAAAATTTGGCAAATGTTTTAGGGAACTTGTTATGTATTGGCAAAGAGGCCATTTATCGGCGCCTACGGGGGGATGTCCCGTTTACCTTGTTGGAAACGGCGCAAATTTCTAAAGAAATGAATATCTCGATTGACGGGATTTTGGAGTCGGTTTCGCCTAAAAGTCGGCCCTTCCAGTTGAAATTGACGGAATTTATCAACCCGTTGGAAATTGATCTTGATATGATGGATAATTTTGTGGATGTTTTCCGTTCGATTGAGCCGAATGCTTATTCCGAGGCGGCATCGGATAGACCTTGTCGCGTATTCGGAGGCGGCTTCGTCTACCAATATCCTTCCACAGGCGCTTTATTTGAAATATAAATTCCTGACTCGTTTTTACCTGTTCAAGTGGAAAGCCCAGCATGACGGTTTGAATGCCGTGCAGCCATTGCACGAGATTATTTTCCCGGAGCGGATGGTACAAATTCAAAAGAATTTTGTTATAGAAACCCAGCGGGTAAAGGATTCTTGCTACATCTTTGATAACATGATCTTCGTGTACTTGATTAACGACATTAAATATTTTTCGAGTGTGAATTTGATTTCTGATGATGATGTACGCGAATTGAAAGAGGAATTATATCAGTTCTTGGATTACACGGAGCGACTAGCTGCCCGGGGAAAATTCGATAACGGGAACAGGATCAGTTTCTACATATCCAATATTAATTTTGACACGACCTACTCGTATGTCCAAACCCGGAAGTGTAAGTTGACATTAATAAAAGCTTTTACCTTGAATTCTGTGGCTTCTCTGGATGACAAAACGTTTGATAGCGTGAAAAACTGGATTTCATCGTTGAAGCGTTTTTCTACCTTGATCTCGGAAAGTGGTGATTTGCAACGTATTCATTTCTTTCGAAAACAACGGGAGTTGGTTTCGACATTATAATTTATTGAGAAATAACTCATACCTTTGGATGTAGGCCGGACGTAAATTTGCGATCTGATGCTTGTTATCATTTAAAGACGTTCGGGGGAACGAGAGTGTATGTGGCTGGGGATACTGAAGATATTCCGGAAATGCAAGACTTGAAGGATATTGATATCGCTTTTCTGCTTGTAAATCAACCTTACACGATGACGGTTCCCCAAGCGGATCGTGCGGCACTGGTGATAAAACCTAATGTCCTTTACCCCTATCATTACGGGGGAGACGAACGTGGAAGAATTGAAATCTTCCTTGAAAGATGTTGCGGGAATTGATGTACGAATCCGGCAGTTGCAATGATAAGGAAATAAGAGGGAGAAGACTTAGAATTCTCCCTCTTGTCAAATCTTTTATATCACTTCAAATAGGAATTTGAACGAGGGACTATTTACCATATCCTTGGCAGCATTTCCAGCGTAGGTTTCTCCGTTTGCGAGGTTTAATTTCTTGACAGGTGCCCCCGCGGAAAAGTCCAGATCTTTCATGTTAATCCAGAATACATTGGGCGTGATCGTGGATTCGAAGAAATATACTTTATTTTTTTGGTCTGCGACCGTTCTCCAGCGGGTGGAAGAGATATTAGGTTGAGCCGGGGTAGAAATCCCAAGCGGAACCGATACGTTTCGTATAACGCTAAAAACTCCGGCTACAGCCTCTCGTTGATTGTCGGTTTGTGGGATGACATTGATGTAAAATGATGCCCTGACAAAACGATCTACTGCCCGGTTGGTCCCCGGTAGCATCACTAGGCCCCCGATTTGTTGCCAGTAATTATTTAGCGTGATTTGTTGTTCGTAAGAGGGAGAGTTTGTCATGACCTGATATTCTTTCCCCTCGTGTATGATGAGTTTTCCCTTGATGTACTCAAATATGGCACTATTCCCCGATGCGTCGGAAATGGCTAGGTGTAAAGTTGATTTCGCCCCGTTCGGCATATCCGGAGCGTCTATCCGGAATGTCTCTTTGCTTAACTCTTTTACGGCCTCATCCACGGTTGCAAAATTGTCAAGCACGGAGAAACCATCCAGGTTCCCGTAGAGCCTCAGCACCATATTCC
>ERZ791718.986-NODE-986-length-12309-cov-2.272156_pt1 | contig 12309 bp, 8 predicted proteins | sample MGYA00510349_ERZ791718 | MGnify/ENA primary metagenome ERZ791718 (study PRJEB30046, sample SAMN00715136) | human gut metagenome | study: EMG produced TPA metagenomics assembly of the A metagenome-wide association study of gut microbiota in type 2... | reverse complement strand
TGTGCCGCAATCAGGATGCTGGCATTCGAATGGCGAAGGCTGTGAAAGTTCACGTCCGGGAGATCGTGTGTTTCCAGAAACTTCGGGAACCAGGACGAGATGATATCCGGGTCCATCGGCTCTCCATTCCATTTCGTGAATAGCATATCATTATCCACCACTTTGCCATTTTCCAGTGTGACCTTACGCACCCACGCTGAACCGATCCGGAATCTCTCCGCTTTCTGGTATCGCCGGTACTCCTGCAGCAGTTCCACGCAATCCGCTCCAATGCGCAGGCACCTCTTGCCTTATCTGGTTTTCGGTGTGTTGAACACAAGGCCTATCCCGGGGATGGACTGGACCGTCCGCTTGATGGAAAGCGTTCCCTTCTCAAAGTCAATGTCAGACCAGCGCAGGGCGCAGATCTCACCCCGCCGGGCACCAAGCAGCAAGGCCAGCTGAGTGATCACACTGTACTGCGGCGGTGCATCCGAGAGGGCATCCAGCAGCTTTGGAATCTCTTCCTCCGTCAGTACCCGAACGTCGATTTCCTCGGCTTTGGGATGTTCTGCACGGGAGCACGGGTTCTCGTTGATCAATCCCCACTGGACACCTTTCTTAAAGATGCTGGAGAGCATGGCCTGATAGCGGATGACGGTGTTGTTGTTCAGCTTCCCGTCCTTTTGGGTACGCTCCGCAAACGCCTTTGAGAAGGCCAGCCCCACTGCAGCGGACACTTTTTCCGCCGTCTTTCGGCTCACACTCTTACCCGCATAGACCATCCGCATGGTGTCCTGACCGATCCCGGCCTTTTTCGCCAGTTCACCCCGAGTTCCACGTGGGAGCAGCTTCAGAAGGGCTTTCGTGGCAGTGTAGGTACTGTCCCGGCGGACTCCCCTCTCCTCCAGATTGTTGTAGAACGCCATCACATGCGCCGGCTTGATCTTGGACACCTTGAGATGCCCGAGTCCGGCACTGATCCGACCACGCATCCTTCTATAATCGTAGAGCGTCTTGGCCTTCAGCTGCTTGTTGGCGTATTCCTCAAACCAGCGGTCGATCAGGTCATCCAGCAGCATGTCTGAGTCCAGCACGAAGCCGTTCGTGACCTGCTGCGAATCCTCTCTGACCGGCTCTCCCTGTGCGAAGAACTGGGCCAGCGTGTCCATGTTGACCAACCACTTTCGGCTTGAGATCGCCGTATAGCAGATCTTGCCCGTTCGGCAGAGCTTGCGGACGTATTCGGGTGTCACGTTGAACCGTGCGGCGGCGTTTTTCACGCTGGCCATAGTGGGATAAGGGTTCAGAACAGTTTAGAGTCCCCTCAGCCCGCCAGATGCCCCCACGTCATTCATTTTTAATTAAATCCTCCGGCAGGTGCTCCGGTATGCGCACAAAGCCCCTTTGAAGCTGTCGCATTTCTGTCGCACTTTTCAAGCCCCGCCGGGCGGATATAACAAAAAGAAACCCACGATTCAAGCCGCATTTGAAACGGTGAATCGTGGGTTTTCTTTTGGTGCGCTCGAGGGAACTCGAATCCCTGGCCCTCTGATTAAAAGAGCCCACCGGGCAGAACACTCTGATTTTGAAACTTTCGAGTTTACGCCATTTTTGCGCAAAGCATCGTGATTTTCTGCCCGGCAATTTCTGCACCCTTTGTCGTATTTTGCAAGTCAGAGTGCCCATTGCATTCCTTGAAACCGTGCAAAAACAGTGCAGAAACCGTGCACTTACTCTTGGACAAATAAAAAATGATGATTTTTGATCCATGACTTGGTGGCAATCTGAGTGACCACAGAGGTAAATCTAATATACAGGAAGAAGAATGCCCACTCGTCTGAGGAGTCCTCAGGGGAGTGGGCAGTTCTGCGTAGGCGGTTAATATAATTTCGATTATGATAATTCAAATTATATTAAGACGTTCCATGGGCTGTAACAGCTTCACCGCTTGGTTTTCAAAAACCACCTGTTGATAGCGGTGTTACTTCTTCACAAATTGGTATACGCCATATTCTGGTGACGTCACCAATCCATGCTTGATAAGATTCTTGATAATAGAGGATGCACGAGATTTCTGAACGCCATATAGCTGTGCAACGTTTATGCTGCGGAACTGATATTGATACCGATATCTCTCGAAAAGTTCAAGCGTCCGCTCTTTTGTACTTGCAGTTAGTCTCGTGCCATTCAGCCTTTCGCAAAGTTCACTCACTTCTGCATCCGTACTCATTCCGTGGAGCACTGTAGAAGTTTCCGCACTTTCCGCAGCGGTTTCCGCACTTTCCGCACCACTTGCCACACTTTCCATACTGATCTGTGCCGGAGTCGCTACACTTCTATTCGGCAGCGTAACGATAAAGAAATCCGAATCCGAGTAGAAGGTCGGCTTCTGGGCTACTTCCACATAAGAGTTCAGGATGCGGTCAATGCCGCTGCCACGGCGCTCCATAAAGCCAAGCCGCGAGAACACATCCGAGATCACCTGATTGCGCCGCATAGACGGAATATGCCGGATATCCATATCCTGCACCCTGCGGCCATTCATCATGCCGCCCGGCGAAGTGATCTCCAGTCGGTCATCGAACACTTCCACATGAATCTCCGAACCAAGAATCTGATAATTCCGATGGATCAGCGCATTGACCAGCACCTCACGAACGGCCTTATACGGGTAGTCACTGCGTTCTTCACGGGTCATACCACGGATACTCCATGGGTTTTTGCTGTTGTTGCGGACAAAATCTTCCGCATTTTGCAGCAGCGTGATCAGACTTGCACCTTGAAATTCCTTATCATCCAGAGCATCTTCTTCAATGCTGCCCTTATAATTGCCTTTCCAGCGAGTGCAGAAAATACGGGATTGCTTCAGAACGCCCTGATCGCAAAGCAGCAGGCCGCCATTCGTGATTTGTCCATCATCTGTTACCAATCCTGCGGAGGGCAAGTCTTTTTCAAGGTCGAAATCTTCTTTTTTCAGATTCTTAAACGTCGCGGCCAGCAGTGTAAAACTGACATCACCCACTCGATAAGAACTGGGCAGGGCATCAAAGGTCTGGTTCATGCCTTGCAAAATCAATTCGTTCAGTTCCCGTGAGGTGGCTTCTTCGGACTGGTCGCCATGCCGCACATAGGCCGTATGGGAACCGTCAAAGGCATAATAATATGGATACGCCGGGCCGTCCTGTACTTCCAGATCAACGCAGGACTTGCCTTCTATTTCGACCTCCCGCACCCGATAGCGCGGCGTAGGGTCAATGCGGACTTTGATAAGTTCCGTCAATCTGCTCACCACAGCCTGCGGATTTTCCAATCCTACGACCTCGCGCGGCTCATTCTTTACGCCAAAAATCAGGTGTCCGCCCTCGGTGTTGGCAAATGCCGACACGGATTTCAGCCAGCTGCGCGGCTTTTTCTCTTCAAGACGTTCCTTGTAATCCACATGGGAGGCTTCAATGTAATGGTCGAGGGGGAAAGGCATGGTATCACCTGCTCGCTTCTTAATCTTTAGCATTTGTAAATTCATTATACCTTATTTGAAGGCCAAATTCAAAACTTTTTATCCGTTTAGTGCCTGCTGAGCTTTTTCTGCCTGAGCAACGATTGATTTTCCAACCTGATTAGAGTATCATTAAAATGAATTGTTGTATCTTGTCGTTGAAAGTTAATTTTCGCTTTAGTCAGTCGATTGCGGGGACTCTTCTATGAAAATTCTGGATAATATCAACCATACTGTTCGGGAAGATTTACAGGATACTATGCAGAAAGGGAGCCGCGTGTCCATTGCTGCGGCCTGTTTTTCCATTTATGCGTATCAGGAATTAAAGAAACAGTTGGAAGAAATCGAGGAACTTCGCTTTATTTTTACTTCACCGACCTTTGTGCAGGAAAACACGCCAAAAGAGCGGAGAGAGTTCTATATTCAGAAATTGACCCGCGAAAAGAACCTTTACGGCACAGAATTTGAGGTTCGCTTGCGGAATGAACTCACTCAAAAAGCACTGGCGAAAGAATGTGCCGACTGGGTGCGACGGAAAGTAAAATTTCGTTCCAATGTCAGTGGAGAGCAAATGCCCGGTTTCATGACGGTTGGTGAAAGTTCCTATATGCCAATCAGTGGGTTTACAACGGTCGACCTTGGTTGTGAACGCGGAAACAACGCATACTACCCTGTTCAGCGAACCGAAGCCTTTGAAAACGGCCGTTACTTTTTGTCGCTGTTCGATGAAATCTGGAATGATTCTTCCCGACTTCAGGATGTTACAGACATTGTATTGCAAAGCATCAGCACAGCTTATCGAGAAAACAGCCCGGACTTTATCTATTTCTTCACCCTCTACAATATTTTCAGTGAATTTTTGGAGGATGTGTCAGAAGATAATCTCCCAAATGAAGCTACAGGCTTCAAGCAGAGTAAAATCTGGAATATGCTCTATGATTTTCAGCGAGATGCAGCGTTGGCCATTATCCACAAGCTGGAACAGTATAACGGCTGCATTCTTGCAGACAGCGTGGGCCTTGGCAAGACGTTCACTGCACTGGCGGTAATCAAGTACTATGAAAATCGCAACAAATCCGTTTTGGTACTCTGTCCCAAAAAGTTGGCAGCAAACTGGAACATCTATAAAGGCAACTATGTCAACAATCCACTGGTAGAAGACCGTTTCCGTTACGATGTGTTGTACCATACAGATTTGAGCCGTTCCGGCGGAATCTCTAACGGTATTGACCTTGCTGCACTTAACTGGGGGAACTTTGACCTTGTTGTGATTGACGAAAGTCACAATTTCCGCAATGGCAGTAATACCTCTACTGATGAGAAAGAAAACCGCTACACAAAATTGATGAATCGCGTGATTCGTTCTGGGGTGCGCACCAAGGTGCTGATGCTTTCGGCAACACCCGTAAATAATCGTTTTGTGGATTTGAAAAACCAGCTTGCGCTTGCCTATGAGGGAGATGCCGGAAAAATCAATGAGAAGCTGAATACTTCGTCTCCGATTGATGAAATTTTCCGGCAGGCGCAAAAGGCTTTCAATACATGGAGCAAGCTTCCTGTCACAGAGCGTACCACAAATGCGCTGCTTGCGGCACTGGACTTCGATTTCTTTGAGGTGCTGGACAGTGTGACGATTGCACGTTCTCGCCAACATATCGAAAAATACTATAATATTTCTGATGTTGGTACTTTCCCGGAACGGTTGAAGCCAATCTCTGTGCAGCCATGTCTGACAAGCCTTGATAATGCAATCAACTATCAGCAGATCTATAATGTACTGGATTCGCTGACGCTGCACATTTACACACCAACCAGCTTTATTCTGTCCTCTCGGATTTCCAAATACATCGACCCCAGCCAGCATGGAAAGGGACTGACGCAGGCAGGCCGTGAAGAAGGAATCCGCCGCCTGATGAGCATTAACCTGCTCAAACGGCTGGAAAGTTCTGTTTATGCGTTCCGGCTGACGATTGACCGAATCAGTAAACTGATTGAAGATACCATGCAATCGGTACGTTCATATCAAAATGGCAGCCGTGTGCTGGAGCTGAACGACATTTCCGATGCAGCCGATTGGGACGATGATGACCAGAACAACGACATTTTTACAGTCGGCCGCAAAGTAAAGATTGATCTTGCGGATATGGATCATGTTTCGTGGCTGCATGATCTGGAAAAGGATGCTGAAAATCTGGAGCTTCTTTCCCTGATGGTGCAGGATATCACCCCTGCATACGATGCCAAGCTGCAAGAGCTGCTGCGCCTGATTGACGAAAAGCAAAGGCATCCCATCAATCCCGGCAACCGGAAAATCATTATTTTTACTGCGTTTTCAGATACTGCTGACTATCTGTATCAGAATGTTTCCGGCTATGTAAAGCAAGCGTTTGGGCTGAACACTGCCGAAATCACCGGCAGCGTGGATGGTAAAACAACCATTCCCAAACTCAGTGGGGATCTGAATACAGTTCTCACCTGCTTTTCGCCCATTTCCAAGCGGCGGGACAGCCTGCCGAATGCGAATCAGGCGGATATTGATTTGTTGATTGCCACCGACTGCATTTCCGAAGGTCAGAACTTGCAGGACTGTGATTATCTGATCAACTATGATATTCACTGGAATCCTGTGCGCATTATCCAGCGTTTTGGCCGCATTGACCGCATCGGAAGCCAGAATCGCTGCATCCAGTTGGTCAACTTCTGGCCGGATGTGGATTTGGATGAGTACATCAACCTGAAAGGCCGCGTGGAAACCCGGATGAAGCTGACGGTCATGACTTCCACAGGGGATGATAACCTCATCAGCCCGGAAGAAAAAGGCGATTTGGAATATCGCAGTGCACAGCTCAAACGGCTGAAAAACGAGGTGGTCGATCTGGAAGAAATGTCGGGCGGCATTTCCATTATGGACTTGGGATTGAACGAGTTCCGGCTGGACTTGCTGGACTATATGAAGAAACACGATGATGTGGAGCATACGCCGCTTGGGATGCACGCAATTGTTGCATCTACGCCCGATGCACCTCCGGGTGTGATCTTTGTTCTGAAAAACATTAACAATGAGATCAATGTGGATCAGCAAAACCGTCTGCATCCATTCTACATGGTTTATATTGGGCAGGATGGCTCGACTGTCTGCGATTATCTTTCTCCGAAAGAGCTGCTGGATCGTCTGCGGCTGCTCTGCAAAGGCAAAACCGAACCCGACCAGAGCCTTTGCCAACAGTTCAATCAGGCCACGGACGATGGAAAGAATATGTCGGCCTATTCTGAATTGCTGAGCAAGGCCATCTGTTCCATTCTGGATGCAAAGGAAGAGAGCGACATTGACAGTCTGTTCAAGATGGGCGGTACGACGGCCCTGCTTTCTTCGATTTCCGGGTTGGATGACTTTGAACTGATTTGCTTCCTTGTGGTACAATAAGAGGTGAGATCAATGCTGGGCTTTCCACCCTCCACGGAGTTTAACAAACGGATTCCGAAACAGAAGTTCTATGAAAATGCTGCCGTTCCAGCGGCAATCAAGCGATTGTTTGCAGACCAGCTGCGCTGTATCTACTGGCGCAACAAGCTGGCAGTGTCCACCTTGAATCTCACTGCCGGAGAGCGGGTGACAGAGATCGAGATTTTCGAGCTGTGTCTGACCGGATCAAAACTGGATGAAGCTGTTCTGCGCCAAATCGACAGTGAAATCCCCTATCACATTCTGTTTGTTCTTTCTTATGAGAACAAGGTGCAGGCTTGGATCGGCTGTAAAGATACATCTGCGAACAGCAGTGCCAAGGTAAGCCGCTATCTGCATACAGACTGGATGCCAGAAACAGAATTGTCCCTTACGATGAGCGGCCTGAGCTTAGAGGCGGTTTACGATGGACTGGTGCGGCAGATTGCCCGATTGCAGGGTGAAAGCTGGAGTGCCGCATACAGCATTGCGGAGAACATCCAACGCTCTGCGGAACGTGAAAAGCTGCAAAAGCAGATTGCGGCATTGGAGAATAAGATTCGGAAAGAGAAGCAGTTCAATCGTCAGGTAGAGATGAATGTAGAACTGAAACAACTAAAAAAGAATCTGGAACAACTTACAAAGGAGGAGTTATAAGATGGATAACAATCTTTCATCGGTTCATACCGCTGCTGAAATAGCAGATATGCGGTCAACTATTGATGATATTCAGAGAATTTTGCAAACAATTCCGTTTAATGAAGATGTTGCTCGCCAAAAGATTTGTGAAACAAACGCAAAGCATCCAGATAATAAAATGATTTGGAATCTGCTTCATGCAAATGTTCCTTCTGGTGTTTCAATTCAACAAGCGTCAAAAGAAAATCTATATCAAGATTTGCAGTGGAAAGCATATTATCTCGAAGCAAAAATCCTTGGAAAGTCCGTTGATGAAATGCGAAAGGATTTACAGAATCAGTGAAAGAACGTATAAAAAGGTATTTGGAAAGAAACAAGTGGATTTATCTGTGGGCCGGGATAAGCATTTTGTTCGCAATTATTGTCCAATGGCTTTTTAGCAAGCCGGCTTCCAGTGAAATATTTCATGCAAAATGGGGTGCAGGCGATATTTTAACCTATGCCAGTACAGTAGCCCTTGGTTTGCTGGCTGTTTGGCAAAACCAGAAGTTCAAGGAAGAAAATGATAAGGCACAGGAAAGATTAGAAGAACTAACCAAACAAGCAAACGAACTTTCAATAATTGGACGGATGATTGACAATAAAAGCAAAAAATTAGACAACCTAAGACATGCTTTTTCAGATTTTGAAGCCGCCTGTAATGTAGGAACTATCACATCACTTTGTATATCGTCAACTAAGATTGCATCTGCGCACTCAAAGCTTTCTGAACATGCGCAAAAGCTTCCACGATTGTGTAATATACTTGAAACTGAAATTGCGGGAAATTGGGGAGTTGAATTTACAGATATATCTTCCCAAATTTTCAAGCTGAACTCCTTGACCTTAGAAATCGTTGATCAATGTAGTGGAATTGTTTCTGCCAAAGGAAACAAGGAAACATATGATGACGGAAAGATAACTGCTTTACTAAAAGAATATGCAGAAGCTTATGATGAATTTTCTGAAGCAAGAGATTCCTATATTATGGAAACGGAATTTCTTTTAAATGCAATTTCTTATAAAAATATCACGTTGGAAGAAATTCGTGAATATATCAAAGAGCCATAAAGGAGGACTCTCCCAATGAATAGCAAACTTCCCCTTCAGACCCCCAACCTGACATCCCAGAACATTGATAAAATCGCCGCGCTTTTCCCCAACTGCATCACAGAAATGCTGGATGAGGAAAAGAGTACCCCCGACCGCAAGGTTTACAAGCGCGGTATCAACTTTGAACTGCTGAAGCAGATGCTCTCGCCGGACGTTGTAGACGGAGATGAAGCATACGAGTTTACATGGGTGGGCAAAAAAGCATCCATTGTGGAAGCCAACAAGCCCATCCGCAAGACCCTGCGCCCCTGCCCGGAAGAAAGTAAAAACTGGGATGATACCGAGAATCTCTACATTGAGGGCGACAATCTAGAAGTGCTCAAGCTGTTACAGGAGAGTTATCTGGGCAAGGTCAAAATGATCTACATTGACCCTCCGTATAATACGGGAACGGATAATTTTGTTTATCCTGATGATTTTACTATGGAGACTTCTGAATATGAAGATGGTATAGGGCTACGAGATAATGACGGTAATAAACTTTTTAAAGAAAACACAAGATCCAACCCACGTTTTCACTCGGACTGGTGCTCTATGCTTTACGCCAGATTGCTGGTATCCCGAAATTTTCTTTCAGAAGATGGTGTGATTTTTATTTCCATTGATGATAATGAGGTCTCGGCACTAAAATCAATTTGCGATGAAATATTTGGCGCTTCTAATTTTGTTGCGGAACTAGTGTGGGAAAAGAAAAAGAAGGGGTCGTTTCTTTCAAATTCTATCACAAATGTTAAAGAATACATCGTCGTATATTGCAAAGACGCCGATTCTTTTGAGGGCCTAATCGGCGAAATTAAGACAAACACAGAAACATATCCTTGTATAAATGCAGTTAATAAACGAGAGCTACGAACGATTCCTTCTGGCATTATCAGCAAATATAAAGAAAAAAATTTCTTTTTGCCTAAAGGAACTGAAATAAGTGATACGACCATGAGTATTGTCCTTCATTCTGATTTAGTTATAAAAAACAGTATGTTGGCACAAGACTTGGTTTTGGAAGGAAATTGGCGTTATTCGCAAAGCGCAATGACACAGTACGCAAAGAAGAAAGAGTTGTATATTACAAGAGACCTTTATTTGCGTAGAATTGTTAATGAAACACGATATAAAACCTTAAAAGATTGGTTGCCGCGTGTTGGAGATGATTCAGATGTATCGTATAATGCACCGATTGATTTGAATAATCTGAACCGTTCTGGATGGGGCTCAAACGAAGATGCAGACGAGGAATTGCGACTTATCTTTGGCGTTCAAAAAATACTTGATTATCCAAAACCGACACGATTGATTGAGAAGTTATTGGCATCATACAGAAATACAAAAGACTGTATTTGTCTTGATTTCTTCTCAGGTTCAGCAACGACAGCAAATGCTGTTATGCAGTTGAACGCTAAAGATGGCGGCCACCGTAAGTTTATCATGGTACAGTTACCGGAGCCTTGTGACGAAGATGGTGAAGCTTATAAAGCGGGATATAAGAATATTTGCGAAATTGGTAAAGAACGTATTCGCAGAGCTGGCGAAAAAATCAAGCAGGAAGATGATTGCTGGAAGTGCGTTCCTCTGAACCGCATGGATGGCTCTAAGCCGGGCGATGATACCACTGCTAAAATTGTAAAAACGATTGACGCTGGAGATGGAAAGCCGCCGATTGAAATGGTGGATATCAGCAAGAATCCAGATGTGGGCTTCCGTGTTTTCAAGCTGGACGATACCAATATGAAGGACGTCTATTATTCTGCTGAAGAATACTCTCAGACCAACCTTGAAGATTTGGAAAGCAACATTAAGGAGGACCGCACCGACCTTGATTTGCTGTTTGGCTGTCTGCTGGATTGGGGACTGCCGCTGTCCATGCCGTATCGGTCTGAGAAAATCGACAACTGCACTGTCCATACCTACGCACCCGGCGATGCTGCGCTGAATGTTCCCGATGCCCTGGTTGCCTGCTTTGATAATAATGTGCCGGAAAATGTTATCAAGGAAATCGCCAAGCGCAGGCCGCGCCGTGCAGTGTTCCGGGATTCTTCCTTTGCCAGCAGCCCGGAAAAGATCAACGTGTTTGAGATTTTCAAGCTGTATGCACAGGATACCGATGTCAAGGTGATTTGAGGGAGAACAGCAGATGAAACTTCAATTCAAACACCAGAAATTTCAGGCAGATGCCGCAAAAGCCGTGGTGGACGTCTTTGCGGGTCAGCCCTACCTGACCACAAATTACCGCATCGACAACGGCAGCGGCATTTACCAGACCGATATGGAAACAAGCTTCACAGGCTGGCGCAATGAACATATTGTACCAGAGCTGAGCGACAGTATTATTCTGGAGCACCTGCAAAAAATCCAGCGCACCAACCAGATTGAGCCATCCAAGCAGTTGGAGGGACACTATAACCTTACCATTGAGATGGAAACAGGTGTCGGCAAAACCTACACCTATATCAAGACCATGTATGAGCTGAACAAGCATTACGGCTGGAGTAAGTTTATCGTGGTCGTGCCCAGTGTTGCCATCCGTGAGGGCGTGTATAAATCGTTTGAGGTCACACAGGACCACTTTGCAGAAGAGTACGGCAAGAAGATCCGCTTCTTTATCTACAACTCCGCACAGTTGACGGAAATTGACCGCTTTGCCTCGGATAGTTCCATCAATGTCATGATCATCAATTCGCAGGCTTTTAATGCCAAAGGCAAAGATGCCCGCCGTATTTATATGAAGCTGGACGAGTTCCGTTCCCGTCGGCCCATTGACATTATTGCAAAGACGAACCCGATCCTGATCATTGATGAACCGCAATCGGTGGAGGGCAAGCAGACCAAAGAGCGGATGAAAGAGTTCAACCCGATGATCACCCTGCGCTACTCGGCTACCCACCGTGCAGACAGCATCTACAACATGGTCTACCGGCTGGATGCAATGGAAGCCTATAATAAGCGTCTGGTCAAGAAAATCGTGGTCAAAGGCATTACGGAATCCGGCAGTACCGCTACGGATGGATTCGTCTATCTGGAAAGCATCAATCTTTCCAAGGCAGACCCTACGGCAACGATCCAGTTCGACTGCAAGGGAAAATCCGGCCTGCGCAAGGTAACGCGCACCGTTGGGCTGAAATTCAACCTCTATGACTATTCCGGCAATCTGGACGAATATAAGGATGGCTATGTGGTGAAAGAGATTGATGGTCGTGATAACCACATTGAATTTCTGAATGGTGTCCGATTGTTTGCCGGAGATGTGGTCGGCAAGGTGGACGAGGACCAGCTGCGCCGCATCCAGATTCGGGAAACGATCCTTTCGCATCTTGAGCGGGAACGTCAACTGTTCCACAAGGGCATTAAAGTGCTGAGCCTGTTCTTTATTGACGAGGTGGACAAGTACAAGTGCTACGATGCCGCAGGCCAGCCTTACAACGGTATTTATGCAGAGATGTTTGAGCAGGAGTACGAGGATATTGTCGGCCAGATGCAGCTTTCGCTGGGCGAGGATGATTACATCCGCTACCTGAAAGCAATTTCTGCACACGATACCCATGCGGGTTATTTTTCGGTGGATAAGAAAGTCGTCTTCCGTACAATAGTTTTTAGCAATGAGGGC
>ERZ791718.984-NODE-984-length-12320-cov-2.385487_pt1 | contig 12320 bp, 10 predicted proteins | sample MGYA00510349_ERZ791718 | MGnify/ENA primary metagenome ERZ791718 (study PRJEB30046, sample SAMN00715136) | human gut metagenome | study: EMG produced TPA metagenomics assembly of the A metagenome-wide association study of gut microbiota in type 2... | reverse complement strand
AATACGCTCACTCGGCGCAGGGGCTTCCCAAGCTCGGAGTTAAGGCTGCGGCGTCGCTCATCGCAACCGTTCTCATGACCAGCTTCGGCACATGGGGACTGCCGCAGATGATACAGAAATATTTCGGCATAAAAGACGACAAGCAGGCAAAGCGCGGCATAGTTATATCCACATTTTTCGCCCTGCTCGTTGCGGGAGGCGGATATTTTATCGGCTCGCTCTGCCACAGATTCTTTACTGCCGACGAAATAGCTTCGTTCAAAAAGCCTGTTCAGGACTACATTGTTCCCAATATGCTCAAGGTTGCAAACCTCCCGAACATTCTGCTCGGAATCGTGCTTGTGCTGCTCATAGCCGCATCGGTTTCAACCCTTTGCTCCATAACGCTTACAGCAAGCTCCACCTTCTCCATGGACTTTGTAAAGAGCGTGCTGAAGCCCGAGATGAAAGAGAAAAAAGTTACAGCGCTCACAAAAATTCTCTGCGTCGTTTTCATTATCTGCTCCTATGTCGTCGCCAACACCGACACACCCATACTCGACATGATGAGCTACTCATGGGGAATTATTTCCGGCTCTTTCCTTGCACCGTATGTTGTTGCGCTGTTTTGGAAGCGCATGAACAGGCAGGGGGCATGGGCGGCGATGATAGGAGGCTTTTGCGTTGCGATTATTCCCGCAATCTGCAAGCTGCTCACAGCGTTCGGACTCGAAAATGTCACAGCGGTATCTCTCGCGGGTTTCGGTCCGCTTTTCGCGTGCATAGCTATGCTCCTTTCCCTCGCGCTCTGCTTCATCGTCAGCGCGATAACGGGCAAAGAGGATGAGAATATTACCGAATTATTTTACAACGGTATTGTCGAAAAAGAGTAACAGTGGTATAATTTATAATAATTCACGTACCCTGTCGAATCATAAAAGAGGGAGATTTCAAGATGTTTTTTCAAAAGGAAATCGAAACAATGAAGCGCAGTGAATTGGAAGCACTGCAGCTCGAAAGACTGAAATGGACGGTTGACTATTGCTATAAAAATGTACCGTTCTATACAAAAAAGCTTGATGAGGCGGGCGTTACCGCCGACAAAATCAAGAGTCTCAGCGATATAAAATATATACCGCCGACTACGAAAGCCGACTTGCGCGACAACTATCCCTTCGGTCTGTTTGCAAGGCCCATGAAGGATATGGTGCGTATTCACGCTTCTTCCGGAACGACCGGAAAGCCCACCGTTGTCGGCTACACCAAGCATGATCTTGACATCTGGTCGGACTGCGTTGCGCGTATCGTCGCGGCGGCGGGTGCCACCGATGAGGATATAGTTCAGATTTCGTTCGGCTACGGTATGTTCACCGGCGCGCTCGGACTTCACTACGGACTTGAAAAGCTCGGCGCTACCGTTATTCCCAATTCGAGCGGAAACACCGAAAAGGCGCTGATGTATATGCGTGATTTCGGCACCACCGCCCTTGTCGCAACCCCGTCATATGCTCTTTATATGTGCGAAGTTGCAAAAGAGCTCGACTATCCCATGAGCGACTATAAGCTTCGCCTCGGCTTGCTCGGCTCCGAGGGCTGCACGCCCGAGATGAGAACTCAGATAGAAAACGGCTGGGGAATGATAGCTACAGATAACTACGGCATGAGCGAGCTTATGGGACCCGGTGTATCCGGCGAATGCGAGGAGCGCGACGGTCTCCACTTCTGCGAGGATTATTTCTATCCCGAAATAGTCAACCCCGAAACGCTCGAGCCTCTCGGAGAGGGAGAAACGGGCGAGCTGCTCGTAACCACGCTGACTAAAGAGGGCATTCCTCTTCTCAGATACAGAACCCGCGATATTACCAGACTCAACTATTCTCCCTGCAAATGCGGAAGAACAGGAGTCAGAATGGACAAGGTCAAGGGCAGGAGCGACGATATGCTCAAGATACGCGGCGTAAATGTATTCCCGTCGCAGATCGAGAGCGTGCTCATAGGCACAGAGCAGATAGGCGCAAACTATCAGCTCGTCGTGCGCCGTGAGGGCTTTGCCGATACCCTTGAAGTTCGCGTTGAGCTCATCGACGCATCTCTGCTTGAGAGCTACGGCGAGATTGAACGCCTTCAGAAAAAGATAATCCACAATCTCCAGACCACTCTGGGTATCCAGTGCAAGGTCAGTCTCCTCGAACCCAAAACGCTCGAGAGATTTGTAGGCAAGGCACACAGAGTTGTCGACTTGAGAAACGAGAAGAAATAAACCCGGAGGCAAAGAATGAGAAAGTTATTTTTAGGAAACGAGGCCGTCGCAAGAGGTCTTTACGAAGCCGGATGTCGCGTGGCATCGAGCTATCCCGGTACTCCGAGCACCGAAGTGACGGAGAGTGCGGCCAAATATGATGAAATATACTGCGAATGGGCTCCCAACGAGAAAGTCGCTATGGAGACTGCCGGCGGTGCACCCATAGCCGGAGCGCGTTCCTTCTGCGGCATGAAGCACGTCGGTCTGAATGTCGCCGCCGATCCGCTGTTTACGCTCTCATATACGGGCGTAAATGCCGGTATGGTCATAGTCGTTGCGGACGACCCGGGTATGCATTCGTCGCAGAACGAGCAGGATTCGCGAAACTATGCAAAGGCCTCCAAAATACCGATGCTCGAGCCCGCGGATTCTCAGGAATGTCTCTCTTTTACAAAGCTCGCATATGATATTTCTGAGCGCTACGACACTCCGGTCATAATCAGGCTCACAACAAGAATCTCCCATTCCCGCAGCCTTGTTGAGGTAGGGGAGAGAGTCGACAACGGGCTCAAGGAGTATGTTAAAGACACTCAGAAATACGTTATGATGCCCGCTATGGCAAAGAAAAAGCACGTTATAGTCGAGGAGAGAACCAAGGCTCTTACCGCATGGGGCGAGAGCGAAGCGATTGACCTCGGCGTCAACAAGATAGAATACAACGACAAAAAAATCGGCATTATCACAGGCGGAATTGCATATCAGTACGCCAAGGAAGCCCTCGGAGACAAGGCTTCTTATCTCAAGCTCGGCTGCCTCTATCCGCTGCCCGAGAAGCTGCTCCGCGACTTTGCCGCAGAGTGCGAAAAAGTCTATGTCATTGAAGAGCTCGACCCCTACATAGAGGATCACTGCCGCAAGCTCGGAATAAATGTTATCGGTAAGGAGAAGTTTACACTCCTGGGCGAGTATTCGCAGAGCATGATAAAGAAGGTCATTCTCGGTGAAGAAAACAGTTATCTCAAGGCAGATATAGATGTTCCCGCGCGTCCGCCCGTGCTCTGCGCCGGATGCCCGCACAGAGGTCTGTTCTATGCCCTCAAGAAGCTCAAGGTCAATGTCAGCGGCGATATCGGCTGCTACACGCTCGGCTCTATGGCGCCTCTCGGTATGATGGACACCTGCATATGCATGGGTGCATCGGTCTCCGCGCTTCACGGCATGAACAAAGCTGACGAACCCGGCAGCCACAAGCGCGTAGCGGTTATAGGTGACTCGACATTCATTCATTCGGGTGTCACCGGTCTTATAAACATCGCATACAATCAGAGCAATTCCGTTGTTATCGTCCTTGATAACAGCATCACCGGCATGACCGGACATCAGCAGAACCCGACAACCGGCCTGACCATAAAAGGCGACCCGACAACGGCAGTCAGCCTTGAGGCTCTTGCTCATGCAGTCGGCATAAACCGCGTTGTCGTCGTTGATCCTTACGATCTTGCCGCAACCGAAAAAGCAATAAAAGAAGAGCTTGAAGCGGACGAGCCGTCGGTCGTCATATCCCGCCGTCCCTGCGTGCTCCTCAAATACGTTAAAACCAAGCCTCCCGTCAAGGTCAATACAGACAAGTGCGTCTCCTGCAAGATGTGCATGAAGATCGGCTGCCCCGCTATAAGCATGAAAGAGGGCAAGGCTCACATTGATTTCACCCTTTGCGTCGGCTGCGACGTCTGCAAGCAGCTTTGCAAATTCGGTGCGATAGAATAAGAAAGGGGCGAGAGAAATGGCAGTTAAATCAATTATGATAGTCGGCGTCGGCGGCCAGGGTACTCTGCTTGCGAGCAGACTGCTCGGCAGCGCACTCATAGACAGCGGATACGAGGTCAAGGTCTCCGAGATACACGGAATGAGCCAGCGCGGCGGCTCCGTCGTTACATATGTTAAATACGGTGACGAGGTTTTTTCGCCCACGATAGAGCAGGGCGAAGCCGATATAATTCTCGCATTTGAAAAGCTCGAGGCCGCAAGATGGCTCAGCTTGCTCAAGCCCGAAGGCAAGCTGGTCGTAAATGACCAGTGCATTGACCCCATGCCGGTCATAACCGGTGCGGCCGAGTATCCTCAGAACATATCAGAGGCAATAAAAGCGGCGGGAGCTTCTATGATAGAGCTTGACGCGCTGTCGCTCGCCGTCAAGGCGGGCTCGGCAAAGGCAGTCAATGTTGTTCTCATAGGCGCCATGGCAAGCCATATGCAATTAAGCTACGAGACCTGGACAAACGCCATAAGGAACACCGTGCCCGAAAAGTTCCTCGATATGAACCTCGAGGCGTTCCGCCTCGGCTATGAGCACGAAAAAAGCTGCTGAAACGCATTAAAGGCAGACAGTCAGCAAAAGGAGATATGATACGATGGCAAAGTATTTCAGCCCTGAAATTGAGACAGCGTCGCGCGATTATCTGCACGCAATACAGAGCGCAAGACTGATAAAAACCGTAAAAAGATGCTATGAGAACATTCCGTTTTACAAAGCAAAGTTTGACGAAATGGGTCTCAAGCCCGAGGACATACATTCGATAGACGATATCGGCAAGCTGCCCTTTACCGTAAAGCAGGATCTCAGAGATCACTATCCGTTCGGACTTTTTGCCGTGCCGAGAGAGGAGCTTGTCAGAGTTCACGCCTCGTCCGGAACGACCGGAAAGCAGACTGTTGTCGGCTACACGAGAGGCGATATAGACCGCTGGTCGGAGTGCGCGGCAAGAGCCTTTACCGCTGCGGGCACAACGCCCTCGGACTACATCCACATCTCCTACGGCTACGGACTTTTCACGGGCGGTATGGGCCTTCATTACGGCGCGGAGAAGCTCGGCGCAACGGCTATTCCCGTGTCCTCCGGCAACACAAAGCGTCAGGTGCAGATTCTTCAGGATTTTGGCTCAAATGTGCTCTGCTGTACTCCGTCATACGCTCTGTTTATCGCAGAAACGCTCAACGAAATGAATATCGATCCCGCCGATTTGCCGCTTAGAATAGGTATTTTCGGTGCCGAGCCGTGGAGCGAAAATATGCGCACACAGCTTGAAAATATGCTCAAAATCAAGGCATATGATATATACGGTCTCTCCGAGATAGCGGGTCCCGGCGTTGCATTTGAATGCTGCGAGCAGAGCGGAATGCATATATGCGAGGATTATTTCTATCCCGAGATAGTCGATCCCGTGACTCTCAAGCCGCTGCCCGACGGCGAATACGGCGAGCTCGTGTTCACCTGCATAGGCAAGGAAGCGCTTCCGCTTCTCAGATACAGAACCCGCGATATTTCCGCGATAACGCACGAAAAATGTGCCTGCGGCAGAACGCTTGTCAAGATGCTCAGACCCAAGGGCAGGAGCGACGATATGCTCATTATCCGCGGAGTCAACGTTTTCCCGGCTCAGGTCGAGCACGTCATTCTTTCACTCGGTATGGCTCCGAATTATCAGATTATAGTTGACAGAGCAAATAATCTTGACATAATGACCGTATGCATTGAAATGTCCGATAATATGTTCTCCGATTCGGTCAGACAGATTGAGGCCAAGGAAAAGGAGATTTGCGGTGCCATGCAGTCCGTCCTCGGCGTCTCCGCAAAGGTACGTCTTGTTGAACCGCACTCTCTGCCGCGCTACGAAGGCAAGGCTTCGAGAGTTATTGATAACAGAAAAATATAAAGGAGGAAAATCAAATGGCAATCAGTCAGATTTCGGTTTTTGTCGAAAACAGACCCGGCAGACTCGCCGATATAACGGCGGTTCTCGCAAAAAACAGCATTGATATCCGCGCTCTTTCCGTTGCGGATACCTCGGACTACGGCATTCTCCGCCTTATAGTCAACGATCCCAAGGCCGCTGTTGAAGCGCTCAGAAGCGAGGGTATGACCGCCTCCGCGACGCAGGTTCTCGGCATAATCATTCCCGATGAGCCCGGCGGACTTGCGCGCGCTATCAAAGTGCTTTCCGATGAGCAGATAAGCGTTGAATATGCCTATGCGTTTATCACGCCCTCTGTCGGCAATGCCTATGTTATCATCAGAGTTGAGGATAACGACAAGGCTTCCGAGATACTCAAGGGCGCGGGAATCGAGCTTATTGAGCAGGACGATATCTTCAAGAAATAAAATATTTAACGCCTCTGACCGAAAATCAGGGGCGTTTGCATTTCAAAGACAGGATTTTACTGATGAATAACAACAAAATTATTTCTATTGCCATGGCTCAATCCGCAACAGACCTCGGCTGTGCGCCCGAGGACTTCAAAAAGAGCCAAAATATTATTGTCGAATCTACTGTAAGCCCTGATGCGCGCAGATATTTAAATCTCCCGTTTATATGCAACCTTGTGTCCTACGGGAATAATGTTGTTGCATCCGTTGACATGAAATACAAGGATATCGTGAAGTCATATATAAACCGCTTCGCACCCGAACACTGCTTTGAAACGCCGAATTTGCACATCCTCAACGATGCCTTTCAATCATACGGTATGCGAATTTGCTTCATGGCGGAGTACTTTCTGCCGCGCATGGATATACTGCGTGAGCTTTCGTGCCGATATGAGCTTCGGGTGATGTATCCCGATGACTTCAACGCTTTGTATGCGTCACAGTGGAGCAACGCTCTGTGCGCTGACAGGAAAAGCTTAGATGTACTGTGCGTCGGCGCATATGACGGCAATCGTCTGATAGGGCTTGCGGGTGCTTCCGCAGATTGTGATACGATGTGGCAGATAGGGGTTGATGTTCTGCCGGAATATCGCAGACAGGGTGTTGCCGCCGCATTGACAAGCAGACTGGCTTTAGAGATCACAGCGTGCGGAAAAGTACCGTTTTACTGCTGTGCATGGTCAAACATCAAGTCTGCGGGAAACGCGATAAAAAGCGGATTCAGACCCGCGTGGGCGGAAATGACCGTAAAACCGTCGGATTTTGTCAATAAATTGAACGGAACGAAAACCGAATAGTAGGCAAAAAATGTCCTCGCGGAGTTCTGCGGGGACATTGGTATTTTTCGGGACAAAGCCTCATATTATTAAATAAAATAATGGAGGTAAAATGCTATGGACATAAACGCGGCGGCAAAGGAATACGGAAACGGTATTATAACTTCGCTTAAAAAGAATCGCAGGATGCTGCTCATGATGCTGCTGTTTGCGGCGGGGATGATATTTGGTGCCGCTTCTGTGAAAAAGGCGGACGGATATCTTTCCGGTGCTTTTTCCGATATGTTTTCGGTATATATAAGCTCCAAAGGCACACAATCACTCGGAGTGAATTTTATAAATTCACTGGCCGTCAACGCCGCATTTATGCTCGCTGTATTTGTATTCGGACTGTGCGCGGTCGGGCTGCCGCTTATATGTGTTCTGCCCGTAGTAAGAGGTGTGGGTATAGGAATGCTGTCGGGGTATTTATACTCGAATTTCGCTCTACGCGGACTCGGTTATTGCGCTTTGGTGATATATCCCGGGCTTATACCAGCTGTTTTTGCGCTGCTGCTCGCTTGCAGCGCCGGAATAAACTCGTCATATGAAATGCTCCTCTCACTTTCTTCGGCTAAAGCACAAAGAGGGGAGGGGAGCATAAAAATTTACTGTATGCGTTTTTTGATAATATGTATTCTGGTAGTTATAGCAGCCATAACGGATGCCGCCGCAAGCAGACTTTTTTGCAAGCTGTTCGGCTTTTAGCTTTCGCCGTCGGTTTCGTCTGCCGTTTTTGGGGTTATTTTTACTTTGTTTAAAGGATTTGAATCAACGGCACTGCGAAGCTGTTCGTCAACTACATGAGTATAAATCTCGGTTGTTGATAAATTCTCATGCCCGAGAATTTCTTTTAGCTGGAGTACATCCACATGGCCGTATTGATACATAAGCGTTGCAGCTGTATGCCTGAGCTTGTGAGTAGAAAATCCCTGACCGCTGAGACCTGATTTTTCAAGATATTCGTCAACTATATGCTGAACGGTTTTCGGGCTTATCCGCGTCTTACGGTTGCTGAGAAACAGTGCATCTTTGTCTTTAACACCGTCTACCGGACGCACTTTCATATAATCTTTTATTGCGTTCAAGCAGGCGTTATTTAAATAAACCGTGCGTTGTTTATTTCCTTTTCCGGTTATTATAATTGTATTATCAGGTTTTATATCAGAATAATTAATCGAAACAAGCTCGGAGAGACGCATCCCGCAATTCATAAAAAGAACTAAAATGCAGTAATCCCGCTCTTTATTTTTTCCGTCCACAGCCTCAAGTAAGCTTACAGCCTGTTCAAGGGACAGATATTTGGGCAACGATTTCTTTATTTTAGGCGACTCCAAGTCCTGCATGGGATTTTCGTCAATATATCCTTGAACTTTAAGATAGCGGTAAAATCGTTTGATGGAGACAACCTTACGGGCTCTTGCAGCGGTGTCGTTGCCGCGCTCGGAACGGCAGTATTCGAGGAATCCGTAGGCCGTGGGTATACGGGCAAGGGAGATAAAATCTATGTCCAGCTTTGAAATATCGATTTCATCTATGGGAGTGTTTTTGTACTGTGAAAGATTTTCTTGTTTGAGCATGTATGCGAAAAAGAGCCGAAGATCAGAGGCGTATTCACAAACTGTCAGCTGTGATTTGCCTTTAACACTCGACAGATAATTCAGATAATCACGCACTAAGCGCGGCAGACATACAAAATCCTCAGGCTTCATATAAACCCGAAAGAAAGCAGTAAAAACGCATTTTAAGCCGTTTCAACTCCCCTAAATTATACAAAACATTTATTTTGTATAATTTCTGCTGTTTCTTTCGGCACTCTCCTTTCGCATAGAATTAAAACTCTATCCCGAACAGCCGCTTTGTATTCTCGGTTGCGGCATCGACAAGTGTTTGCACATCCATGTTTTTAACGCTCGCTATCGTCTGCGCGGAATATGCAATCATATCAGACGAGCATCTCGTTCCTCTGAACGGTACCGGCGCCATATAAGGACAGTCGGTTTCAAGCAGTATCCTGTCGATATCGGTTGCGGCGGCAACCGCAACAGGCTTCTTCGCATTTTTAAAAGTAACCGCTCCTCCGAGACCGATATACATTCCGAGCTTCAAAACTTCCCGAGCCATTTCAACACTGCCGGAAAAGCAATGCACAACGCCTTTCGGCCTGTATTTTTTGAGCAGGGTCATTGTATCCTCATGCGCTTCCCTGTCGTGAACTATAACGGGGAGATCCAGTTCCTTTGAAAGCTTCAGTTGGAGCTCGAATATCTCCTTTTGAAGCTCTCTGGGCGAAAAATCGTAGTGATAATCAAGCCCTATCTCCCCTATTGCAACACATTTTTTCTTTTCTGTGAAATTAACTATTCTTTTTTCTATTTCGTTAATATTAGCCGTTTTTAATTCTTTTTCGGCCTCGTGCGGGTGAACTCCGCAGGCACACCAGAAAAACGGATATTTTTCAGAAAGCTCCGCAGAGGTTGCGGAGCTTTTGAGGTCACTTGCACAGTTTATAACAGCGCAGACGCCCTTCGACGGCAAGGACCGAAGTAATTCGTCCCTGTCGCCGTCAAACTGTTCATCGTCGTAGTGGGCGTGGCTGTCAAAAATATTATCTATCATCTTATCTTTGCTCCGACCGGGATATCGTCAACAAATATCACCTTGACATCATCCTGCTCGCAATCGGCTGCAAGAATCATTCCGCAGCTTTCAATACCGCAGAGCTTAGCAGGCTTTAAGTTGGAGACAAGAATTACATTGCGTCCGACCAAATCCTCGGGCTTGTACCACTTGGCAATTCCCGAAGCAACGGTACGCAGTCCGCTGCCGTCGTCAACAGTCAGCTCGAGCAATTTCTTTGCGCGCTTTACGGGCACGCAGTCCTTAATTTTTGCTACCTTAAGCTCTACCTTTGCGAAATCGTCAATGCCTATCATTGCGACACCGGGTATTTCTTCTTTCTTTTCCTCAAGCGCCGCCTCGGATACGGCAGTCTCCTTCTCTATCTCCTCAAGCATCTTTTCGGCGTCGATTCTGCCGAAGAGCGGAGTTGCCGTTCCGACATGACCGCCTGCTTTTAACGCACCGAAGGATTTAATGCTCTCATAGGACGATATGTCGGTATTGAGCTGCTCGAGTATCTTGTCCGAAGTTTCGGGTATAAAGGGCTTGAGCTGAACTGCAATTATTCTTATGCTCTCGAGCAAATTATAGAGCACTGTACCGAGCCTTGCACGCTTGTCCTCGTCCTTTGCAAGCAGCCACGGCGTTGTCTCGTCGATATACTTGTTGCTGCGTCTTGCCGCGCTGAAAATAGCCTCAAGGGCATCTGCGACATGGAAATCGTCCATGCATTTTTCAACCGTCGCCACACTGCCGAGAACGGTATTTTTGAGGTCGTCGTCAACAGCCTCCGGCGCTTCGGGAGCTAATATCTCGCCGCCGAAATACTTGTTGGACATCGCAACGGTTCTGTTAACAAGGTTTCCGAGAGTGTTGGCAAGCTCGGAATTGTAGCGCTCGATTATAGTGGTATAAGTTATGGAGCCGTCGGCTGCATAGGGCATTTCGGAGAGCAGATAATATCTTATCGCATCGACGCCGAAATGTCTCACAAGGTCGTCGGCATATATAACATTGCCCTTTGATTTTGACATCTTGTCCGTTCCGAAGAGCAGCCACGGATGACCGAACACCTTTTTGGGCAGCTCAAGGCCGAGAGCCATAAGCATGATGGGCCAATAAATCGTGTGGAAACGGAGAATATCCTTGCCTATGATATGAGCGTCGGCAGGCCAGTACTTATTGAACAGCTCGGAGCTACCGTCCGGGTCGTAGCCGAGGGCGGTAATATAGTTTGAAAGAGCGTCTATCCAAACATAGATAACGTGCTTGTCATCAAAGTCAACCGGAACACCCCATTTAAAGGACGAGCGCGAAACGCAGAGATCCTGAATACCGGGCTTTATAAAATTGTTGACCATTTCTTTTTTACGGCTCTCGGGATAAATGAAGTCGGGGTTAGCCTCGATATAATCCTCGAGCTGCTTCTGATACTTCGACATTCTCAGGAAATATGCCTCTTCCTTTGTCGGAACAAGCTCTCTGCCGCAGTCCGGGCACTTGCCGTCAACGACCTGGGACTCGGTGAAAAAGCTCTCGCAAGGTACGCAGTACATTCCCTCGTACTCGCTCTTATAGATATCGCCCTGCTCATAAAGCTTGCGGAATATCTTCTGAACTACCTTTTCGTGATAGTCGTCTGTCGTTCTGATAAACTTGTCATAGGTGGTGTTGAGCAAATCGCAGATGCTGCGTATCTCCCCCGCCACTTTATCGACATATTCTTTGGGAGAAACACCGGCGGCCTGCGCATATTCCTCTATCTTCTGGCCGTGCTCGTCTGTACCGGTAAGGAAGAACACATCATATCCCTGCATTCGCTTATACCTGGCTATGGCATCGGTGAGAACTATCTCATAAGAATTACCTATATGAGGCTTACGCGATGTGTAAGCGATCGCAGTTGTGATATAATACTTTTCTTTGGACATGATTTGTTTTCCTCCTTGTATGTAAATACTTAATATATTATACCATCTTTTTTATATTTTACAAGACAAAACCGCGCCTTGCGGCACGGTCAACGCGTTTTCTTTTTCATATTTGCCGAAATTATACCGCCTATACAGGCGCACGCGACCGCAACCGCCGCCGCAATCGCAGTTTTTATGCTCACACCGCCTCCCGCTGCCGCGGCGGATATAACAACGCAGGCAACAGGCAGAACGGACGAGCAAAGCCCCAGCAAAAGCCCGTTCTTTCTTATCGGGCACACGGATATGAATCCGGCCATAAGCGCCGCAGCGCCCGAGCAAATTATTGAAACAGGCGTATAAGCTCCCGATGAAACGCCTTTTTTAAGTATCACCGCCGAGGCTATAGAAAGCAGTATAAAGAATATTGCGACACCCAGCGAGTTTCCTATGAGCAGACTTATCAGCAGCGTTTTTTTGGCGTTCGGCTCTTTTCTCTCTCCCCTTTTTGCAGGCATAAAAAATCCCCCTCATACCGTTTGTTA
>ERZ791718.974-NODE-974-length-12361-cov-2.528766_pt1 | contig 12361 bp, 11 predicted proteins | sample MGYA00510349_ERZ791718 | MGnify/ENA primary metagenome ERZ791718 (study PRJEB30046, sample SAMN00715136) | human gut metagenome | study: EMG produced TPA metagenomics assembly of the A metagenome-wide association study of gut microbiota in type 2... | reverse complement strand
GGGCAGTATAGCCATAACGGCGGACGCCGCGAACAACCTGTCGGACGCGGGCTCGTCCGCGGTGACGCTCGTCAGCTTCCGTCTGGCAAATAAGCCCGCCGACGACGAGCACCCGTTCGGTCACGGCAGGCTCGAGTATGTCTGCGCGCTCATAGTCTCTTTTATCATCCTGATCATGGGCGGCGAGCTGATACGCTCGTCGGTAGACAAGATAATGCACCCCGTGCCCCTGCAGTTCAGCGCGGCGGCGCTCGCTGTGCTGATAGCTTCGATAGGAGTCAAAATCTGGATGGCGGTATTCAACCGCGGCATAGGCAAGAGGATAAACTCGACCGCCGTCGGAGCGGTCGTTATGGACAGCGTCAGCGACACCGCGGCGACAACAGTGTCCATGATTGCCCTTATTCTTTCGAAATTTACCTCCGTACCGCTCGACGGGTACATGGGAATAGTAGTAGCCCTGTTTATCATTGCGACCGGAATAGGCATATTCAAGGACACGATGAACGAGCTGCTCGGTGCGCCCGCCTCGCCCGAGACGGTAAGCGAGATAGAGAGCGACATTCTCTCCTACGAGGGGGTCATCGGCGTACACGACCTCATGGTTCACGACTACGGACCGGGGAGAACCTTTGCCTCCGCCCATGTAGAGGTGCCGTCCGACTGCGATATAATGGCGTGCCACGACACGATCGACCGCATAGAGCGCGACATAAAGAAAAAGTTCGCCATCAACATAGTTTTGCACATGGATCCGATAGTAGTTGACGACGAGCACATAAACGCCCTGCGTAAAAAGGTCGGCGAGCTGATAAAGGAAGTTGACCCGCAATTTACCATGCACGACTTCAGAATGGTGGAAGGTCCTACGCACACCAACCTCATATTCGACCTCGTCGTGCCGCACAGATATCCGCTCACCAAGGGTCAGATAAAAGAGCTGATAAGCGACAAAATATCAAGCGAGATAGGCGAGAACTACTACGCCGTTATGACGGTTGAAAACAGTTTTGTAGAAGACGAAAGGAAGAAATGACAGCAATGGGAAACACCGAAAAGACAGAGCTTACCGTGATGTGCATGATCTGCGACGGCACGAAGATACTCGTGCAGGACAGAGTGAACAAGGACTGGCCGGGCGTAACCTTCCCCGGCGGTCATGTTGAGCCGGGCGAGGCGTTCACCGACGCCGTGCGCCGCGAGGTTAAAGAGGAGACGGGACTTGATATCTTCCGCCCGACGGTATGCGGAATCAACGATTTTATCCGCGACGACGGCACGCGCTACATAGTGCTGTTTTTCCGCACCGACCGCTTCGGCGGCGAGCTTAAAAGCTCCGACGAGGGCAGGGTATTCTGGGTTGAGCGCGACGAGCTGACGCAGTATAAGCTCTCGCACGACTTCATCGACATGGTCCACGTCATGGAGAACCCGTCGCTGACCGAATTTTTCTATGAGCGCGACGGTGAAATTTGGAAAAAGAGGATAATTTGAGTCCCGCGTTTCAGCGGGGTATCTAAAGCAACAAATCCTGCCTGCGGCTTTTCGCGGGCGGGATTTTTTGTCCCCTGCCGCAAGACGAAGGCGGGGATAAATCGGGATTTGCGGAGGCAGCGGTGTGTCGAGTCGCCGCACCCTACAAGGACATTGGGAAAACAGTCTATGCAATCGGGGCAAACCCGCGCTATAACCCCTCAGTCCCGGCTTCGCCGAGACGGCACCCCTGCAGGTAAGCCGCAATCGAAATCCCCCCACAACCCCCGATTTACCGAATTATAATCAATTTTGAGCAAGACGAACTTGCCTCCGTCGCGCCGTATGCAGCCGCGGCATAGAATATAGTGCCGCAGAGGCGGCAAAAAAGACGGAGGAGAGAGAAATATGGATATAAAACGCAGATTTGCGGGCGCGGCGGCGGTGCTTTTAGCCTGCATCGCGGCGCTTTTGTTTGCGGCGCTCGTTCCGGCGCGGGCGATTTCGCCGTCCGGCGGGCGGCGGTACAGGGGAATAGATATAAGCGAATTTCAGGGCGAGGTTGATTTCGGTAAGGTTCGGCGCAGCGGGATAGAGGCGGTCTATATCCGTGCGGGCGCGGGAGAATATGCGGACGAATACTTCGCCGAAAACTATTCGCGGGCGCGTGAGGCGGGACTCAGGGTCGGCTTTTACCACTATGTCACCGCGCGCTCTGTTGAGGAAGGGCGCAGGCAGGCGCGTTTTTTCGCGTCCCTTGCGGCCGGACGCCGACTCGATATGCGCCTTGCGATGGACTTTGAATATTTCGGCTCGCTGACCGCAGAGCAGGTGAACGCCATAGCCGAGGCATATCTCGACGAGCTTACCCGTGTTACAAAAAAAGAGGCCGTGATATACAGCGACCTTTCGAATGCCCGCTCGGTGTTCGGGCGCAGGCTCGCCGAAAAATATCCGCTTTGGGCGGCGCAGTACGGCGCAGACGAGCCGTCCCCAAACGGCAAATGGCGCGAGTGGGTCGGCTTTCAGTATACGGACAAGGGCAGAGTCGACGGCATATCGGGAGACGTTGACCGAGACATCTTCACAGAGGGGATATTTCTTTCGTCTGCGTGCCGCACAGACGGCGAAAAGAAAAGTCCCAAACGCGAAAAAACCAGGACTGTTATACTGTATGTCCGACCTGGCGACACGCTCTGGAAAATAGCGCGCGAATACGGCACGACGGTCAAGGCTGTTGCAGAGGAGAACCGCATAGCGAACCCCGATATGATTTTCGCGGGCGAGCGGCTGAAAATAACCCTGCCCGCGCGTGACGGGAGAGAGGAAATTTACACCGTGAAGCGCGGCGACACGCCGATATCTATAGCGGGAAAGCACGGCGTCTCGCTCTCCGCGCTCGAGCATAGAAACGGACTTCGGCGCGGCGAGACGATATATGCGGGGGAAAAGCTCATAATTCCCGGCGCCAAGATGTCGGGCGAGTTTTACGCCGTGCGCCCGGGCGACACACTTTGGTCGATATCCGGAAAAACAGGCGTTGCGTTGGAGGAGCTTATCGGAATAAACGGGATAAAAGACCCCGATTTGATATACGCGGGGGAGCATATTAAGCTTAAAGGGCGGAAAAGCCGCCCGTGAATGAAAAAAGGTATTGAAATATACGGCCGAATAGTATAAAATAAATATGTAAGTCTAACTAAAATATCGGAGGAGACAATATGGTTTCAGCAGGCGATTTCAGAAACGGCATGACGTTTGAGATGGACGGCGATGTCTATCAGATTATAGAATTTCAGCACGTCAAGCCCGGCAAAGGCGCAGCCTTCGTCAGAACCAAGATAAGAAACGTTATCGCGGGTTCTGTCGTTGAGCGTACCTTCAACCCCACGGAAAAATTCCCCACCGCTTATATCGAGCGCAAGGAAATGGAGTATTCCTATAACGACGGCGATCTCTATTATTTCATGGATCCCGAGAGCTATGAGCTCGTCCCGATAAACAGCAGCGACCTCTCCGACAACTTTAAGTTCGTCAAGGAGAACACCGTCTGCAAGATCCTTTCCTACAAGGGCAATGTTTTCGGCGTTGAGCCTCCCACAAGCGTTACTCTCGAGGTTACCCAGACCGACCCCGGCTTCAAGGGCGACACCGCAACAAACGCCACCAAGCCCGCAGTGCTTGAGACGGGCGCCGAGATCAAGGTTCCTCTGTTTATCGAAGAGGGCGAGATGGTCATTGTCGACACCCGCACCGGCGAGTATCTGAGCAGAGCGTAAGAAGTCCGCAATTGAAAAGATAACAGTTATTTTGAAAGGAGAATGAAAAATGACAGTTACTGAGAAGGTTGCTTATATCAAGGGTCTTGTCGACGGTCTCGACCTCGACGCAAAGAAGGATGAGGTCAAGGTCATCAAGGCCATTATCGACCTGCTTGACGATATGGCCATGAGCGTGTCGGATCTCGAAGAGGGTCTCGACGTTGTCTGCGATCAGGTGGACGAGATCGACGAGGATCTCTCCGACCTTGAGACTTATGTCTATGAGTGCGACGATGACGACTGCTTCTGCGACGATGACGATTGCTACGAAATAGAGTGCCCCAACTGCGGAGAGACTATCTGCGTTGACGACGGCATTCTTGAGGACGGAAGCATTGACTGCCCCAACTGCGGCACTCTGCTCGAGTTCGATTTCGACGATGATTGCGGCTGCTGCGATGACGACTGCGGCTGCGACCCCCAGGAAGGAGAAAAAACCTACGAAATGCCCGCCGGGCGGCCGCCAGTTTTGCTATACGACACAAATATATATTTTCCTGCTTTAAAATGGCGGGTGTAATTCTTGCGCGGTGCGGCTATGGGGAACTTGTTCATCGAGATTTATTTTGACGTTTACTTTACCGTTCCCGCCCCGCTGTTACATTCGATATTCACAAACGGTCTCTGACAGTTTTAACTCGGGATTTCAGTGCGCGTCGCGCACAAAAAATATAAAAATCTTCAAAGGAGAGGATCAAATGAAAAGAGGCACGAAAGTTTTTCTCTGCCTTCTGAGCGTCGTGCTTGCAACGCTCATCGTCGCAGCGTGCATTTACTGCGGGTATTATCCGCACTACAAGCGCAATCAGCACGCCGCAGTTATCGCGGATAAGCCGCTCGAGCGCGGGGAGATGCGCATTATGAGCTGCAATCTGCGCTGCGCGAACACCTCCGACCTCGGTAAAACAAGCTGGTTCTACCGCGCGGATCTCATCGTCAAGAACATAGAAGCGGAGGCGCCGACCATCATCGGCTTCCAGGAGGCTACGAAGTGGCAGTACAACTATATGTGCCGCACGCTCACGGGCTACGATTCCGTCATGACCTTCCGCGACGATACGCTGATAGCCGAGGCCTGCCCCGTGTTTTACCGCACCGACCTCTACGACCTCGTTGACAAGGGCTCGTTCTGGCTCTCCGAGACTCCCGAAAAGATGAGCAAGGACTGGGGCTCGGCGTGTTACCGTATATGCAGCTATGTCATTCTCAAGGAGAAGCAGACGGGACTTGATTTTGTCGTGTTCAACACGCACCTCGACCATGTCAGCGAAGAGGCGAGAATAAAGGGCATAGGCGTTGTGCTCGACAAGATAGCGCAGTTCGGTTCTCTGCCCGCGATGATAATGGGCGACTTCAATGTTGAAGAGGACACCCCGACTTACCGCAGCGCGACCGAGAACTTCTTCGATGTCAAGTATCAGACGGAGAACCCGATAAAGAGCTGCACCTATCAGAATTGGGGCAAAAATCTCGACTATGACTGCATAGACTACATAATGATCTCCAAGACCGGCTTCAAGGTCAACAGCTACGACGTTGTCAGGACGACCTACGACGGAGTTTATCCGAGCGACCACTTCCCGATAACGGCGAGCCTCACCCTCACGCAGAACTGAAAATCACCTCCGCACGGCGAAAGTCATGCGGAGGTTTTTAGTTGATGTCAGGATATTTTCAGGTTGAGCTTGAGCTTGTCGGATATCATGGCGATAAACTCGCTGTTAGTCGGCTTGCCGCGGGAGTTCTGTATGGTGTAGCCGAAGTAGGAGTTGAGCACATCGACGTCGCCCCTGTCCCAAGCGACCTCGATGGCGTGACGGATGGCACGCTCGACGCGCGACGGAGTTGTTTTGAAGGTCTTTGCGACCGTGGGATAGAGCAGCTTCGTGACGGAATTCATTATCTCGCCGTCGTTGACCGCAAGTATAATCGCCTCGCGCAGATACTGATAGCCCTTTATGTGCGCGGGTACGCCGATGCGGTGCATTATCTCGGAGACGGTGACCTCAAGGCTGTTGTCGGAGCTCGAAAAGGAGACTATATTCCCCTGCGCCGGGGCGGAGAGCCCCGAGAGCTGCTTTATCCTTTGAATGAGCATCTGCGTATCAAAGGGCTTTATGAAATAGTAGTCCGCGCCGTTTTGAGTTATCTCCTGCTCGAGGCGCGGATTCGCGTTTGACGCGGTGACGAACACCAGCGGGCGCGGCTCAAGGCGCATATCCGCGAGCCCTCCGAGCACGCCGATAGCGTCCGTGCCCTGCATGAAAGCGTCCATTATGAGCACGTCCGGTCTGCTGCCCTGCCTGAAAAGCCGAAGTATCTGCGCGCCGTCCTTGCGAACGGTCTCGACCTCAAAGCCGCTCGAGCGCAGAGCCGCAGCGCAGCCCGTCTGAGTGTCCGTATCCTGTGCAAGCATGATTTTTAACATTTTTCCCATAATTAGTACCTCCGGGTTGATTTTTCATTTGGATTTTACCATATATGGGAATAAATGTCAATAATTATTTACCATTTTTTGGCAATTTTTATTTTTAACCCCTCTTTTACTACGCCGCATCGGAATATCCGGGCGAAGAGATACGCTCCGCCTCGTCTGTCATAGTCTGCGCAAAAATCGCATAGCCCTTGCGTGGGTCGTTGACAAAGACGTGCGTCACAGCGCCGACGAGCATACCGTTTTGGATTATCGGGCTGCCGCTCATGCCCTGCACTATGCCGCCCGTCTTTTCTATCAGCCGCTCGTCGCACACCTCGACCGTCATGTTGCGCTGCCCGCTTTTTGTATACAGCTTCGTTATCTCGATATCATAGTACTGCGGGCCGTTTCCGTCTACCGTCGAGATTATCTGCGCTTTGCCCGTCTTAACTTCGTCGATTATCGCCACGGGGATTTCCTCTCCCTGCGGCAAAGCTTTAAACGCGCCGTAAACGCCTATGCCGCAGTTTTCATACAGCTCGCCTATCTCACCCGGAGCAAACACGCCGCAAAGCTCGCCGGGCGAGCCGTCCTTGCCCTTATAGCAGCCCTTTATCGCGGCATTTACCGCGTCGCCGCCCGATATCGGCAGCACCTCGCCTGTGTCAACGTCGCAGACCGCGTGGCCGAGCCCCGCGAAAATCCCGTTTTTGCGGTCGTAGAACGTCACCGTGCCTATCCCCGCCGACGAGTCGCGAACCCAGAGCCCGGCCTTGAATTTTTTGTCCGTCCTGCTTCGCGCCGGCAGCAGGCTCACGGTCTGCCTCTTGCCCGCGCGTTCGATGAGCAGCTCGATTTCGTCGCCACCGCTCGACTCGACGGCGGAGGAAATGTCGTTATTTCTGCTGACCGGCGCGCCGTTGATTTCAAGAATGATATCGCCTTTTTTGAGCCCCGCGCGAGCCGCCGGGCTGACTGCGCCCGCCGCCGTGTCTATCTCCTCGCTCCCGACTATCAGCACGCCGCGCGTATAGAGTCTTATGCCGAAAATCCCGCCGCCGACGGTGACATATCTGCGCTGAGACACCTTCACCCTTGCGGTTTTTACCGGAAACAGTCCGAACGCCTTGACCTCAAGCTCGTAGTCGCCCTGCGGCGATGCGGCCGCGGATGCGGAAAATACGCTCTCGCCTATCTCGGCGCCGCTGCCCGCGACGACGCAGTATTCGTCGGGCAGCTGGATTTCGCCGTAAGCGACGCAGGAAAATATTCCCACAGAGAGCATGAGCGCCACGGCGCTGAAAAATCTTATTACCTGCCTCATTCTCCGCCCCCTTTTTTTATTGTCCGATTTCGGACACTGATATTTTTTCCGCGCCGCTCGGCATTATCGCCGGAAAACAAAGGGCGAAACGGAAAATAAAAAATTTTTCAAAAAAGTTTCGCGTTCTAATCTTTCTTTAATTTTCGCGGGTTATCATGTAGGTGCAATAAGGGACACGATCCCGATAAGAAAGGACAGATAATATGAGTATTTTCAAATCAATCGGAGTCGCGCTCATGACAGTTATTATGGCTATCTTCTCTGCATTTGCCCCGCCGCAGGATAAGCCCGATTCGGGCTCGGGCAACTCCGGCCAGACCCAGCAGGAAGTAAGAATAACCCTTGACGGCGCAATAGACATCGCAGTCGCCGACGCGGGTGTCGCCAGAGCCGACGCGAGATTCACCGAGGCAAAGCTTGACGCAGACGACCGCGTGCCCCACTACGACATCGAGTTTGTCGCAGGGGAAAAGGAATATGACTACGAGATAGCGGTCTCGGACGGACGAATCCTCAAAAAAGAGGTCGAGCCCGCAGACCCCTCGAAGCCCTCCGATCCTCAGCCCGACGTCTCCGGCTATATCGGCATTGACGAGGCAAAGGCGATAGCGCTCAGGAAAGTCTCCCTCGATGAGTCGCAGGTCACGTTCAAAAAGGCGAAGCTCGACACCGACGACCGCGTGCCCCACTACGACATTGAGTTCGTTTACGGCGGCTATGAGTACGAGTTCGAGATAAACGCCAAGACCGGTGCGATAATCGAGTTTGACCGCGAGCTTGAGGACAAAAAGCCGCAGGTCGATACCTCGAAGTTCATCACCGTTGAAGAGGCAAAGGCCGCCGCGCTCAAGAGAGCCTCTCTTGACGAGTCGCAGGTCACCTTCACAAAGACAAAGCTTGACACCGACGACCGCATCCCCCACTACGATATAGATTTCGTTTCGGGCGGCTATGAGTACGAGGTCGAGGTCAACGCGAAAAACGGCAGAATAATCGGTTACGAGCGCGAGCGCGAGGAGAAGAAGCCGCAGGTCGATACCTCGAAGTTCATCTCCGCCGACGCCGCAAAGAAAGCGGCTCTCGCCCACGCCGGACTCACCGAGGCGCAGGTCACCGAGCTCGAGGCAGAGCTTGACACCGATTCGCTCACCGCGCACTACGATGTAGAATTCAAGTGCGGCGGCTATGAGTACGAGTACAAGATTAACGCAAAGAGCGGAAAGGTCATCTCATTCGAAAAAGAGAGAGACTGATAAAAAAGCTTCTTTCACGACCCCGGACAGATAAAAATTAAGACAGCGGATTCCTCCCAAAGAACTCGGCGGACGGGATCTGCTGTCTTTTATATTTGTTTTATCAGTCGTGTTGATGATCGTAGTAGTAGTCGTACGCTTCCTCGTAGTCCTCGAAATCGTAGTAATAGTAGTCGTAGAAATCCTCGGGGTCGTTGAATTCGCAGGCTTTGTACGGGTCGTCGCAGCGGGGCTTTTTCGTCGTGGTCACGGGGCGGCTGCCGGAGGATGAGCCCTGACTGCCCGAGGCGGGAGGATTCTTCGGTACGGTCTCATATTCGGGATAGTGACGCACCCATTCTACGACACCGTTTCTCGTCTCTGCCGCATAATATGCGTATAACCAAGCAGAATACTCCGACTGCTTTGCGTAATAGGGGATCTTCCAATAATATTTATGATACCCCTCGCGGCGGGCAACTGTCTGATCATAGAACTTTGAATATTTGAGCGGGTCATAGTTGACGGCGGTCGCCTTGCCGAGCTTTGTTGAATTTATCAGCTCCTCCGGCATTCCCTCATACGGAAGAATCTCCGAGACGGGGGTTATCCCCTTGTCGGTTTTTATCCCGAGAAAGTGAATCTCTCTGCCGTCATTGACCGATATCAGGTTTTGTCTGCTGATGTAGACACTGTAGTTTATTTCATGCTCCTCGCCCGACCCCGTCACATACTCGCCGACATAATATGTGTGCAGGGAGATACAGATAAACGGGTAGTCGGACTTCACGCCGTCGAGCTCGTCGAGAAAATAATAGAACTTCTTCCAGTCCTTTATTTTTTCGGGCGGATCTAATTTCAGCGATACTTCAATTTCATATTTTATCGGGTCCTCGGTTTCGTCGTAGCGGTATTTGTTGCTGTACGGCTCATGAATAACCGATTTGACCGTAAGCTGCGCGTTGACCTTGTGCTTTTTGCAGACGGCGGCAAATGCTTCTCTGAGCCTCAATTGCTCGGCGTCCGCCGTATCGTGTCGGTACAGGCTCTCGTCGGTTTCGCTCTGCCGGAGGGATTCGTCCTCGCGGACGGCATTTATTACGTTTCTCGCAAAAAGCCCCAGCGTGACGATCAAAATAAGCACGCATATTATGCTGACAACTATCCCCGCCGTATTCGGCTTGTTCTTGGTCTGTTCGCTCATGTCCTCCCTCCTTACAGCTCTGCAAACCCGGGATTATTTTTTCTTTTTTCTCTTCTTGTCCGTGTATTCGGTATCTTTAATTCCGGGATTGACAAGCTTCAGCTTGCGCCTCTGGCGGCGTTTGTAATTCTCGATAACAAACAGCGCGATATAGCCGACTATCAGGAACGCCGCTATTGATGCGATTATTTTAAACACGGTGCTCGAGGCGGTCTTTTTTATCATCGCGCCCAAAAACAGCAGGACGTTTCTCGACACATCCTCATTGGCGACGAGCTTTATTCTCGCTATCTCCTCGCCCGCATAGAGCACGCGAGCCTCGCATATCTCCTGCCCTCTTTTTACGGGCGCGTCAACGCTCTTGGGCACGGTCTCCGGCACGGGCTCGATGAGCACGCTCCCCGCGTCCGCCCCCGTCGGGATAAGCGCCAGCACCTCCTCGCCCGGGACGAGCGAGATATGGTCGGTTCTGAACGAGAGCTTCAATGGAACTTCGGTTATTATCTGAGTCGGGCTCGCTATCGACTTCAATTCGATATGATTAAACACCCAGTTGAACATTCTGCGGCAGTCGACAAACGCGCAGTTTTCAAGCGGCTCGTCGTCGTCGATGTTCTTCATCGGCGCGTTCATTATCACGCACAGGTAGTTGTAGCCGTTGCCCGTGCCCTTTGATATGACGCAGCGCCCGGCGTTGTCGGTAGAGCCGGTCTTTATGCCCACGGCATAGGGCGAATAGTAGTCGGCATATGCCTTGTTCATGAGGTTGTTGGTGTTGCGCAGTATGCGCGACTCGCTCTTGTTCGTGGCGGGGACTTTATATATCGTAGTCGAGGTTATCTCGGAAAAATAGGGCAGGGTCAGCGCGTGCCTTGTTATTGTCATCAGGTCGCGCGCGGTGGTGTAGTGGTTCGGGTCGTCGAGTCCGTGGGCGTTGGCGAAATGCGTGTTTTTGCAGCCGAGCACCGCCGCCTTGTCGTTCATCATCTTGACAAAGCCCTCCATCGAGCCGCCTATGTGCATCGCAAGGACATTTGCCGCGTCGTTTCCGCTTCGCACGAGCATACAGTAGAGCAGGTTTTTAACGCTCATCTTCTCGCCCGGCTCGAGGCCGACCATTGAGCTTCCCGTGCCGTCGAGCAGGTGTATGGTGCTGTAGTCCGCCTCAACCTCCTCGTCGAGGTTCTTGCAGTTTTCGAGCACGACAGTCGCCGTCATTATCTTGGTCAGCGAGGCGGGTGCGGTCTGCTTGTCGGCATCCTTTTCGAAAATCACCGTGTCGTTGTCGAGGTTTATCATCAGATAGATTCCCGCGTATATCGGGTTATCTCCGCTGTCTGTCAAACTTTTCTCGTATACCGCGTTATAATTGGCGTAGGCAGGCGCAGAAGAGAGCACAGACACGATAAGAATGAAACAAAATAAAATTTTTATGAGTTTTTTCATAGACAGTCACCGCCGAATGATGTATTATATATATAAACGATATAAGATAGCTTTGTCCTGACGCTATGCTATAATGATTATATCAGTTTCAGGCTGTAAAATAAAGTGATAAAACGGATTTTGTTTATCAGGGGGATTAAAAATCATGCTTTATGTTACGGGAGATACCCACGGAGATTACGAGCGGTTCACCTCATCCGCGCTCAAAAAACTGAAAAAGGGCGACACGCTCTTCATCTGCGGCGATTTCGGATTTATCTGGGACGGCTCGAAGAACGAGGAGAAGCTGCTCAAAAAGATAGGCAAGCTCAAATACAATGTCTGCTTTATCGACGGCACGCACGAGAATTTCAGCAGGCTCAAGGAATATGAGGTCTCCGAGTTCAAGGGCGGCAAGGTTCATCATATCACGGGCAACCTCTATCATCTCATGCGCGGTCAGGTCTATGACTTCGACGGCGTGAGCGTGTTTGCCATGGGCGGCGGAGAGAGCCCGGATATAGATATCCGCTCCGACCTCGAATCCTGGTCGGGCGACGAGATACCCACCGAGGCGGAGCTGACCGAGGGCGCAAACAACTTAAAGAGGCTCGGCAACAAGGTTGATATCATCATCACCCACGAGCCGCCGATGAAAATCAAAGGATTTTTGAAACTCAAGGACAAGGAGCCCGTGCGCGTGACAGGACTCAATACATATTTTGAGGAGCTCGGCGCCGCCTGCGAATACAAGCACTGGTTCTTCGGCTCGATGCATATCGACAAATTTATATCTTCGTCCCACATCGCGGTGTTCCAGCATATCATCAACGCCGAGACCTGCGAGATTGCAAAATAAACAGAATACACCCTGCCCGCAGAAACGGTTTTCCGTCGCTTCTGCGGGTTTTTTAGGCAGGGGAAGAAAGACTCGGTCTCGCCTGCCGGCTCGGTCGGTGCTTCTGC
>ERZ791718.970-NODE-970-length-12370-cov-4.782785_pt1 | contig 12370 bp, 10 predicted proteins | sample MGYA00510349_ERZ791718 | MGnify/ENA primary metagenome ERZ791718 (study PRJEB30046, sample SAMN00715136) | human gut metagenome | study: EMG produced TPA metagenomics assembly of the A metagenome-wide association study of gut microbiota in type 2... | reverse complement strand
CCTGCCCGACAATCTGAAACGATGCCACTTTATTATCCGTCAGCTGCTTTGCCACCTCATTTTGAATCATATTATGGATAAAATCCGGTGTTTCGGGAATATCGTTTTTCATATCTTCTAATCTCATATTGACACCTCCTGTAATTCCTGCCTTAATTTTCCTCTTGCCCTTGCAAGTCTATTTTGAACGGTATCTTCCGATATTTCAAGGATCTGGGCGATTTCTCTTACACTGAAATCTTCTATATAGTATAGAATAACGGGTAAACGCAGTTCCTCTTTTAAGGAATTTACGATTGTATACAATTCACTGTAATTATTTGTTTTTTCTAATTCCGGTTCCTGTCTGTCAGCCAGATTGTCCAATGGGATAAATTTACTGGATTTACGCACAAGGCTGTAACATTCGTTGATTAAGATACGGATTAACCAGGTCCGGGCATAGTTATCGTTTTTTAACAAAATGTAACAAGAATTCTCCTACCTCTGCAGGTAGTGAGATGAATTGTAGATCTGAGCATAAATGCTCAAAAGAATTTTATAAACAAAAAAACACTTGTTCTTGTGCTTGGATTGTATTATAATAAAAAAGAACATATTGTTCAGAAATGGCAATTGAAATCATTTGTAAACATGTAGAAATAAGGTGAGGAAAATAAATCGGGCAGTAAAAGTAAGAATCTATCCAAATGCAGAACAACGTGTACAAATAGAAAAAACAATCGGCTGCAGCCGATTTATCTATAACTGTATGCTTGCAGATAAAATGGAACATTATAAAAAAGAAAAAAAGATGTTAAGGAACACACCAGCCAGTTACAAGAAAGAATATCCCTGGCTGAAAGAGGTGGATTCATTGGCGTTAGCAAATGTACAGATGCATCTGGAAAGTGCATTCCATAAGTTTTTTCGTGAACCATCTGCAGGATTTCCGCGTTTCAAATCAAAGAAGTCGTCAAGAAAATCTTATACAACAAACGTAGTGAATGGAAATATCTTTCTGGAAGGAAACTATTTGAAACTGCCTAAGATGACAGCTGTCAGAATGAAGCTTCACCGTCCGATATCAGAAAAATGGAAACTGAAATCTGTGACAGTCAGCAGGGAGCCATCCGGAAAATATTTTGCCAGTCTTTTATTTTGCAGTGAAAACCAAGCAGCAGAAAAAAGACCGGCAGAAAAATTCATTGGGATCGATTTTGCGATGCAGGGAATGTGTGTGTTTTCTACCGGTGAAAGAGCCGAATATCCGATGTTCTACCGGAACACAGAGAAAAAGCTTGCACGGGAACAGAGAAAGCTGTCCAGATGTCAGAAAGGCAGTCAGAATTATAAAAAGCAGAAGAAAAGAGTTGCACTGTGCCATGAAAAAATCCGAAATCAGAGAAAAGATTTTCAGCATAAACTCAGTGCCAGTCTTGCCGAGAGCTTCGATGCAGTATGCGTGGAAGATCTGAATCTGAAAGGGATGGCAGGAGGACTTCATCTTGGAAAAGGTGTACATGATAATGGATATGGCCTGTTTCTGTCTATGCTGGAATATAAACTGGAGGAACGAGGAAAATATCTGATCAAAGTAGACCGTTATTTTGCATCCAGTAAGATTTGCAGTGCATGTGGAAAGAAAAAAGAAAAATTGTCTTTATCTGAAAGGATCTATTACTGTGAATGCGGACACAGAATGGACCGTGATGTAAATGCAGCAGTGAACATCATGAATGAGGGAAAAAGAATCTTTGCAGAATGTGCATGACAGCACAATAAAAAGTCCGTAACCGGACTAATAAAAATCGCGGGGCACGCGAGGATAGCTTGTAGATACTTGGCTCAGTAGAGCCATTGAGCAAGAAGCCCCCACTTCAAAATCAGAGATTTAAGTGGTGGGAGCATGTCACGATGAATAGTTAATAAAGAGAGGTGCAGATGCTATGCCAGGTATACTCGTGGTTGAAGATGATGAAAATTTAAATCGTGGAATTACATTCTCACTGAAAAAATCCGGATATGAGGTTTTTTCAGCAGAATCAGTGAAAAAAGCGAAAAGAATTGCAAGTGATAATAATGTGGATGTTACCATTTGTGATGTGAATCTTCCGGATGGGAATGGACTGGAATTTGTAAGGTGGATGAGATGCAATTATAATACATACATTATTTGTCTTACAGCACTAGATCAGGAGATGGATCAGGTCATGGGATATGAAGCAGGGGCAGATGATTATATTACAAAGCCGTTTAGTCTTTCGGTACTTCTTTTGAAAATAGAAGCACATTTCCGCCGCAGACAGGAGAAAACGGAAGCCGGAAAGATGATTTCGGGAGATATCGTATTTATCGCAGGAGAAATGAAAGTCCTGATAAAGAGTCGTGAAATCAGTCTGACAAAAACGGAGTTGAAAATGCTGACTTTTTTTCTTCAGAATCCGAAACAGATTCTTTCAAAAACACAAATATTGGAAAATGTGTTTGATCTGGAAGGGGATTTTGTGGATGAAAATACAATCGCTGTCAATATCAGAAGACTCCGTGAGAAAATCGAAGACAATCCGGCTGCACCGGTCTATATAAAGAATATCAGAGGTCTTGGGTATATATGGAATCAGGAGGTAAGGCAGTGACAAAGAGATATCGCAAGAAGATTACAGTAGTGCTCTCCTTGGTATTACCTGTCATATTATTGTTTGCAATATTAAATTGCTTTACCACGTATGTGTTTTATGAAGATTATAAATATAAAATGAATCTTATGACAGAGATTGCTGCAAAGGAAGAATTTTCCGGGCTGGATGCTGTTTCGGAATTGCTTAAGGATAAGGATATTGAAACCAACGAACAGGGAAGGCGATTATTGGAGCAATATGGATACTGGGGGAATAAAGGGAATGCATTTTATTCGCAATTCCGGCATCAGGTTATGGTGACCGGTGCTGTAAGCACTGTGATATGCGTGCTTCTTTTGACTTTTTTACTTTATTGGAAGAAAAAAGAAGATGCGTGTCATCAGAAAATTTTAGACCAGTTGGAAGAAATTCTGATCAGATTCCGTGAAAATAAATTTGATGCTTTACTGAAAACGGAAAATCCAGCAGAACTGGAAAAATTGAATGACCAGCTTGAAGCAATCGGACATCATATTCAGTTGCTAAAGGAAGAAGCACGGGAAGAAAAAGAGAGCACGAAAGAAATGGTTTCTGATATCTCTCACCAGTTAAAGACACCGGTTGCAGCTTTGGATACATGTTTTAGTGTGCTGATGCAGAATGACTTAAGTGCCACAGAACAGGAGGAGTTTCGTATCCGTTGTCGGAGTGCTCTGGATGGACTGGAGACATTATTGCAGTCGCTTCTTGAAATATCCAAGATGGAAACTGGACTGATTCAGATTAATAAGAAAAAACTTCCGCTTATGGATACTGTCATATCTGCTGTGAACCGCACTTATCCAAAAGCGGATGAGAAAGAAATGGAATTCGTTTTTGACTATGCAAAAGAGCTGGAAACATGCATGGTTATGCAGGATAAAAGATGGCTTGGTGAAGCTGTGATCAACGTTCTGGATAATGCAATCAAGTACAGCCCGGATGGTTCAAAAATATTTATCCGGTTACAAAAAAGAAACGATCTTGTAAGAATGGAAATTGAGGATCAGGGAATTGGTATTCCGCAGAATGAGTATCACAAAATTTTTCAACGATTTTACAGAGGAAGTTCCAAGGAGGTCATGGAAAAGAGTGGTACAGGAATCGGACTTTTTCTATCGAGAGAAATTATCGAAAAACACGCAGGTACGATTACGGTAACCTCCGGCAAAAAGAAAAAAGGAAGCACGTTTGTGATTCAATTACCATATGTTGGTTAAATTTTAAGTGGGCAGAAATCTTACAATTCTGTAAGACTTCTGCTCGTTTTTTGAAAGTGAAATGAAAGATTGCCCTGATACAATTTGGATGTAGGATGAAAAGGAGGCAACACATGAGTGTGATATTAGAAACCAAGCAGCTTTGTAAGTTTTATGGCGCAGGTGAGAATCAGGTCAAAGCGGTCAATCAGGTGGACATTCAGATTGAGCAGGGAGAATTTGTCGCAATTGTTGGAAAGTCAGGTTCCGGTAAAAGTACATTACTTCATATGCTTGGAGGGCTAGACACCCCGACAAAAGGCAGTGTTACTTTAGCAGGGAAAGATTTATACAGGATGAAGGAAGATGCCCTTGCTGTTTTCCGCAGAAGAAAAATCGGATTTGTTTTTCAGGCATTTAATCTGGTTTCATCTGTTAATGTCTGGGAAAATATTGTACTGCCACTGGGGCTGGATGGAAGAAAAGTGGATGAAGCGTATGTAAATGATATTATTGCAACTCTGGGGATTGAAAACCGGATTTATAATCTGCCAAATCAGTTATCCGGAGGACAGCAGCAGAGAGTAGCAATTGCAAGAGCACTGGTGAATCGTCCGGAAATTATATTTGCAGATGAGCCGACAGGAAATCTTGATTCTAAGACCAGTGATGAGGTAATCGCCCTGCTTAAGATGACAGCAAAAAAATATGGACAGACAATTGTAATGATTACCCATGATGACGAAATTGCACAGGTCGCTGACCGTATTCTGGTGATTGAGGACGGACAGGTGGTGGATTTCAGATGAAGACAATAAGCAGGATTGCATATAGCAATGACAAAAAGAACAAGACAAGAAGTATACTGATTATGATGTCCATATGTCTGACCACGATGCTGCTTGTGATTATCAGTACTGTGGGAAATGGAATGATACGTTTGCAGAAAAGTCAGGCGGCAGGCTCATATGGAAGCAATTATGGTCTGTTTGTCGCAGCAGACGGATCGCAGTTAAAAGAAGTAAGCCGCCGTGCAGAAATAGATGCAATAGGAATTATGTGTACAGAAGGCATCATAAAAGGCAATGAAAAAGGCGGGTTTGTCTGCATGGATGAGACTGCAAGAAAAATGCTTCCCTATAATAAGGAATATGAGTTAAAGGAAGGAAAGTATCCGGAAAAAATGCAGGAAATTGCCGCAGGAAGAGCATTTTTTCGTGCAATGGGGTATGGTGATGTAAAGATCGGAGATACGGTTACACTGGATTACCGCGCAGGGATGCAGTCAGAATATAAGCCGGAAGAATTTGTTGTCAGCGGAATCCTATATGACCGGGATGAGTATACCATCGAGGCATCTTATGTTGCTTTCGGGTCACAGGAGTTTTATGATGAGCACGTCGCAGAGAATGACAGACAGTATAATATTTATTTTACTTTAAATGATTCTGCAAATGTATCTATGAATAATATTGATTCGGTTATAAAGCAGATTGCAGCAGCTTGTGGGATCGAAGAAAAAAACGTTATAGTCAATGATCTCTATTTGCAATGGGTCTTGCAGCCGAGTTATGAAACGATTGCGGTATGTGGAATTCTGATTCTTGCAATTGTACTTTTCTCTGTTGTGGTCATTTATAATATTTTTCAGGTCGGTATTGCCAACAAGATACAGGAGTATGGAAAAATCAAGGCTCTGGGAGCGACAAAAAAGCAGATGAAACAACTGATCTTCAGAGAGGGCATTTTTTTGACATTTTTTTCAATACCGGTTGGATTGCTTTTTGGCTTTCTGATTGCAAAATGCGGTTTTAACTGGCTGGTAGAACAGGGAAACCTTGTATCAACCGGAACGGGCTCTATGGGAGTCCAAAATCAGCAGGTGCCACTGTTTTCCCTGCCTGTTATACTTCTATGTATTTTCGTATCATTTCTTACCGTTGCTTTGGCACTGCGCAAACCAATGAAAATTGTTTCACGGATTTCACCTATCGAAGCAACACGGTATTTAGAAAATGCAGAAACACACAAAAAAGGAAAACGAAATGGCAGAAAAAATGTCACCGTGTTTTCTATGGCAATGGCAAATGTAACGGGTAATCCCAAAAGAACTATTGGTACTATCCTCACAATGGGTTTTTCTTGCGTATTGTTTGTGATTATCTCTAATTATGTGGGAAATATTGACACGGAGCATGAAGCACGTCTTTCCGTTAATCATGGACAATTTGAACTGCAGCTTGACTATTCTGCTGAGTATGATGAAAGATATCCGGAGAATAATCTGGATACGATTCTGACGGATAATCCATTGAATGATTCGCTGATTGAAGAAATCAAAAGCATTCCGGGAGTGACAGATGTCATGACGAGAGAGATTGTCTCTGTAAATCTGAACGGAACAAGATTTCCGGCTGATATTGTGAGTAAAAATGATTTTGATTTTATGCGCCAGGACGGGGATATTGGCTCTATGGACTATGATCAGGCGGTAAAGAATGGTGATATTTTCTTTGGCTGGTCAACGTGGATGGAACAAGATGGATATGCTCCGGGTGAATCCATTGCATTTGACTTTGAGAATGGAAGTGGAACCTATACCTATCAGGGAAAGATTGCAGGATCTTTTGTAAGTGCGGACACTTATCTTGTCATTCCGGAAGGTGTATACCGTTCCATGAATCCGAGAGGAACAGCCTATGGCTATCTGTGGGTGGACTGTGATAAAAAAGATGTGGCATCTGTAGAACAAAGTCTGAATACTTTGATTTCTAATACTTCGCATATAAAAATGGATACTTATCATGCGCAGTTACAATCTGCCGAATTTGCAAGCAGCATGATGAAGCTTGGCTGTTATCTGTTTATGGCTATTGTAGGACTCATCGGGTTTATGAATATGGCGAATACCATGATCATGAATATTACGACAAAAAAGCAGGAATATGGTGTATTACAGGCTGTGGGTATGACAAATAAACAATTAAATTTATGCCTGCAGTTACAGGGACTGATTTTTACGGTTGGCACCATATGCGTAGCTTTGATCATTGGTCTGCCGCTCGGCTATGCACTTTTTTCCTATGCAAAACATAATGGAATATTTGGAATGAATATCTATCATGTTCCAATCGTACCAATTTTTATTATGATTTTTTTGGTCGGTCTGTTGCAGATTGTACTTTCCTGCGTTTTAAGCAGTAATCTGAAAAAGGAAACGCTGGTTGAAAGAATAAGGTATCAGGGATAGCCGCCGCCAAGTCTTTTCAAGAGGTCATCATCTAATGCAAATCCCTTTTTCAGATATTCCTTTATTCTGTCGGAGATTAATTATAAAACATTACTTTACAAGAAGAATAAAAAAGCATATAATTCTTTTATAATATATTTAATAAAAGAGGGTAAGAAAACGGAAAATAAAGATAAAAAAAATACAACAAGAAAAAAAATAATTAATTATGTTCTAAACAATCATGTTACATCCAAGGCGGGAATCGCAAAAGAGTTAAACTTGAGTATGCCGACGGTGTTAGCAAATGTGAATGACTTGTTAGAAAAAAGGGTGTTGGAAGAAACTGGGGAATATGCTTCAACCGGTGGAAGGAAGGCAAAAAGTATAGGGATTAATAAGTCATACTGTCATGCTATGGGAATTTTGATTACAGCGAATCATATAGAAATGGTATTAGTAAATCTTGGAGATGAGATTATAAAAAAAGATCGCATCCGCTTAAAATTTACGGCAGAATTATCCTATTGTACAGAGGTGGCACAAAAGGTCAAAACTTTTCTTGAAGGCGAATTAGCGAAGGATACGCTGCTTGGGATTGGAGTGGCGATTCCGGGAATTATTGATCAGAAAGAACGGATCGTTTTAAAATCCCATGCTTTAGGTATAGAGAATTATAGTCTGCGCTTTTTAGAGCAGGCTCTGGAAATTCCGGTATATTTTGAAAACGATGCTAATGCTGCAATGCTTGCAGAAAAAAAACAAAAGTATCCAAATGCAATATATCTGTCTTTGAACCACACCTTAGGAGGTGCATTCTGCATAGATGGAAAGCTGTTTCGAGGGCAGAACCAGAAAGCAGGGGAGTTTGGTCACATGATACTCGTTCCCGGTGGAAGAAAGTGTTATTGTGGTAAATCAGGATGTGCAGATGCATATTGTGCAGCAAGTGTACTGACACAAGATAACAGGCAGTCACTGGATGCATTTATGGAAAAAATTGAAAGTGGTGATGAAAAAAATTTGCAGACATGGAATGAGTATCTGGATCATCTTGCTGTTTTGATATCAAATCTGCGGATGGCATATGATATGGATATCATACTAGGAGGTGATGTGGGAGGTGTATTGTCAGATTATATGATACCACTGGGAGAAAAAGTGATGGCATATAATGGCTTTGAGCATGATGTTTCATACTTGAAAAATTGTTCGTATAAGAAAGAAGCGTCAGCTGTTGGAGCAGCGAAATACTTTTTTACAAAACATATGGGTGAATTGTAAATTTTTTGATCCTCATATCATATTATAGTAAAAAACGGAAAGAAAACAGTAACTACGGTTTCCTTTCCGTTTTTTTGCGTGTTAATTGTGAAAAATACACAAAAAATATATTCTGAAATTGTGAAATATATAAAAATATGAAAAAACATATTGACAAATTGTGTTTACAAGGCAATAATGTAATTACTTTAATAAAACAATTTATAAAACATAAAATAAAACAACACAAAAAAGGAGGAAACAATTATGTTACAGCAGGTAATGACAAATCCGGGAGAAATTATTTTCAGAGAGGTTCCGGTTCCGGAGGTAAAGGAAAATCAGGTTTTGGTAAAGATTATGAATATTGGTGTTTGTGGATCAGATATTCATGTTTATCATGGAAAACATCCGTTTACAAAATATCCGGTAACACAAGGACATGAGGTTTCAGGTGAGATTACAGAACTTGGAAAAAATGTCACAGAGTTTCATGTGGGACAGAAGGTGACGATAGAGCCTCAGGTATATTGTGGACATTGCTATCCATGTCGTCATGGAAAGTATAATCTCTGTGAGGAATTAAAAGTAATGGGATTTCAGACGACAGGAACAGCATCTGAGTATTTTGCAGTGGATGCATCTAAAGTAACACCTATTCCAGAAGATATGTCCTATGAAGAAGGAGCTATGATCGAACCTCTTGCTGTGGCAGTTCATGGTGTAAAACAGATGGGCGATGTGGCTGGCATGAATATTGCAGTCCTTGGAGCAGGACCGATTGGAAATCTCGTGGCACAGACAGCAATTGGAATGGGTGCAGCGAAAGTAATGATCACAGATATCAGTGATCTTAGACTGGCAAAGGCAAAAGAATGTGGAATTGATGTGTGTGTGAATACCAAAAATAAAGACTTCGGTGAGGCAATGATCGAAGCATTTGGACCGGATAAGGCGGATGTGATCTACGACTGTGCCGGAAACAATATCACAATGGGACAGGCAATCAAATATGCAAGAAAAGGAAGCACGATTGTACTGGTGGCTGTTTTTGCAGGAATGGCTGAAGTAGATCTTGCAGTGGCAAATGATCACGAACTTGACATTAAGAGCACGATGATGTACCGCCATGATGATTACATAGATGGAATCAGACTGGTAAATGAGGGAAAAGTTCATTTGAAACCGCTCATCTCAAAGACATTTGCTTTTAAAGATTATCTGAAGGCATACAAGTATATTGATGATAACCGCGAGACAACGATGAAAGTAATTATCAACGTCAGTGAAAAGTAAGGAGTTCGTATGGAAAACAAAAATGGAAAAGTACCGCTGATCAGTAAGATTGCATATGGGTTTGGTGATGTTGGATGTAATTTCAGCTGGATGTTCGTCAGCAATTTTCTGATGATATTTTATACAGACGTGTTCGGAATCAGTATGGCGGCTGTGTCAGCACTTATGCTTTTTTCAAGATTCTGGGATGCGATCAATGATCCAATTGTCGGGGGACTTACGGATAAAACAAAATCGAAATGGGGACGGTACCGTCCATGGCTGTTAGTAGCGGCACCAATTACAGCGATCCTTCTTGTTATGACATTCTGGGCAAGACCAGACTGGCCACAGAATGGAAAAATCATTTACATGGTAATTACATATTGTCTGCTGGTTTTGGGGTATACCTGTGTGAATATTCCATATGGAACCTTGTGTGGTGCTATGACACAGGATATTGATGAACGTGCAAAAATAAATACATCCCGTTCGGTTGCAGCTATGATTGCAATTGGTGTGTTAAATATTATCACAGTTCCACTGCTCAGCAAATTCGGCAGTCACAGTGCAAAGACAGGATATCTGACGGTTGCGGTCATATATGGATGTATTTTTACAGCCTGTCATTTCTTCTGCTTTGCGAAGACGAAAGAGGCAGTGATTACTCCGGAAAAAGAAAAAATTTCTGTAAAGGTTCAGTTGAAAGCAGTCATGCAGAACAGACCATATCTTCTTGCATTGGCAGGACAGATATTATTTGGATTTACATTATATGGCAGAAACGCAGATGTTCTGTATTATTTTACATATGTGGAAGGAAATGCCTCTTACTACACAACTTATTCGATGTGCATCATTATTCCTTCTATCATAGGGGCAGCCTGTTTTCAACCATTATTCCGCAAGTTGAATAACAAAGGAAGAACAGCATCTCTCTTTGCTTTATTTACAGGAATTTCCATGTTGTCTATGTTTTTCTTCAATGCCAAAGAATCACCAGCTATTTTTTATGCATTATCTGGTCTCACACAGTTTTTTTTCTCTGGATTTAATACCGCAATCTATGCAATTATTCCAGACTGTGTGGAATATGGGGAGTGGAAAACCGGACTTAGAAATGACGGTTTTCAGTATGCATTTATTTCACTTGGAAATAAAATCGGAATGGCAGTTGGAACAGCACTTTTAGCAGGATTACTTGGAAAATATGGTTATATTGCAAATCAGACACAAAATGCAATTGTACTTTCAATTATGAAACATGCATTTACGACGATTCCAGGTGCACTTTGGATTGTGACTGCGGTTGTATTATTTTTCTACCGGTTAAATAAAAAACGTTATAATGAGATTGTGGAGGAACTGAAAAATGGAAGAAAAAGTTGATATTGTGGCATTGGGGGAATTACTGATTGATTTTACGGAAGCGGGACACAGTCAGGGTGGGAGAAAACTGTTTGAACAGAATCCCGGCGGTGCTCCGGCAAATCTTCTGACAGTTGCAAGTCATTTTGGGTATCGCACCTCTTTTATTGGAAAAGTTGGAAACGATATGCATGGTAAATTTTTAAAGAGGACACTGCAAACGGAAGGAATCAATACAGATGCTATCGTCGAAGATCCAGATTATTTTACAACACTGGCATTTGTGGAAATCGGTGAAAATGGAGAAAGAAATTTTTCTTTTGCAAGAAAACCGGGTGCAGATACACAGTTAAAAAAAGAAGAACTGGATCAGACATTAATTTCAGGTTGTAGAGTTTTTCATTTTGGATCATTATCGCTGACAGACGAGCCGGCAGAAAGCGCAACGATCGAAGCAGTAAAAATGGCAAAAGCAGCGGGTGTACTTATTTCATATGACCCAAATTACCGCCCGTCTCTTTGGAAGAGCAAAGAGTATGCAGTGAAAAAAATGAAGTCTGTCGTAGAACTGGTAGATGTCATGAAAGTGTCGGATGAAGAGAGTATTCTCCTGACAGGGGCTAAAAGCTATGAGCAGGCTGCAGAAGAAATTCTTGCTATGGGACCAAAGCTGGTTGCCATTACATTGGGAGAACATGGCGTTCTTATGGCAACAAAAAGCAGAAAAGAAATCATCAAAGCATTTCAGACACATGCGGTCGATACGACCGGAGCGGGGGATTCTTTCTGGGGAGGCGTATTATGCAGTATTCTTTCTATAAATAAGCCCGTAGAAAAGATGGAATGGGAAGAAATCAGAAACTGTGCTGTTTTGGGAAATGCAGTTGCAGGATTGTGTGTGCAAAAGCGAGGTGGAATACCTGCGATTCCGACGAAAGAGGCAGTGTTTGAATTTATGCAGAAATAATGAGTGTATGTTGCAATACTGGTTTATACAGCAGTTTGTGATGTGCTGTCATACCTTGTGAAGTAGTATCTGGAAAATTGATGATTCCGGCTTGACTTAATTTAATATCTCAAATATAATAATTGCATACATCAGAAAACGTTCACTCTTCACCGGATGAGTGGTTAAAGCGTCTGGGAGCAAATCGTAGGTGCAGTAATTTACACTGTAAGATTTGTTTCTGGGCGCTTATTTATTTTGGAGGATAGATGCAATATGAATAAGAAAAAAGAATTATTGGTACAGATTATGTGGGAGCTTGCGGGAAGCATCTTTTATGCAATAGGTATATATAACTTCGCTCTGCAGGCAGAGTTTCCTATGACAGGTTTTTCGGGTATTTCGATTATTTTATACCGGCTGGTTTATATTTTAAATGGTTTTTCAAAGC
>ERZ791718.961-NODE-961-length-12493-cov-2.319907_pt1 | contig 12493 bp, 10 predicted proteins | sample MGYA00510349_ERZ791718 | MGnify/ENA primary metagenome ERZ791718 (study PRJEB30046, sample SAMN00715136) | human gut metagenome | study: EMG produced TPA metagenomics assembly of the A metagenome-wide association study of gut microbiota in type 2... | reverse complement strand
CTAGTGGCTGTGGCTCACCGATTGAGTACCATCAAGCATGCCGATGAAATCTGCGTATTGCACGAGGGTAAGATTGTGGAGCGCGGTACCCACGATGAACTGATTAGAAAAGACGGATATTACAAAAAGTTGCACGATATGCAGCAGGTGTAATTGAGTAAAGAGTTAATAGTTAAGAATTTATAGTTTTACAGATGGTTAAGATTGTTTATGCATTCTTTTATGCAATATCGCTGCTGCCTTTCAGGCTACTCTATTGCATTGCCGACTTCGAGTACTTCATGATGTATTACGTCATCAAGTACCGCAGAGGAATTGTGCGTAAGAATCTCACCACCTCCTTCCCTGAGAAATCAGAAGAAGAGATTGTTGACATCGAGAAGAAATTCTACCGCTGGTTCAGCGATTACTTCCTCGAGGCGGTTAAACTTCTGAGCATCAGCGATAAAGAACTTCGCCGCCGATTCAAGGTATATAACAGCGAAGAAGTGGAACAATGTTTCCAGGAAGGTCAGGATGTGGCAGCCATCCTCGGTCATTACTGCAACTGGGAGTGGCTCTCATGTGTAGGCATCGAACTGCCCAAGTCACGCAAGATGGGCCTCATCTATCATCCTCTGCGCAACCAAGCCTTCGACGAACTCTTCAAGCGCATCCGCTCTCACGAAGAAAACGGAGTGCCTGTCCCAAAGAAGGACATCCTCCGCTATCTCGTAGACTACAAACGCAAGAACATCCGCAGCATCTTCGGCTACATCAGCGACCAGGGGCCCAAGTGGGAAAACATCCACCTGTGGCTTCCTTTCCTCAACCATCCCGAAACCCCTGTGTTTACGGGTGGCGAGAGAATCATGAGGAAGATGAACGATGCCGTGTTCTATGTAGAGATGTCCCGCCCTAAGCGCGGCTACTATACAGCCACTTACAAGCTCATCACCCGCAATCCGAACTCTCTGCCGGAGCACGAGATTACCCGTCGCTTCTTCCAGATGCTGGAAGAAACCATCCGCCGGAATCCACCTTATTATTTATGGACGCATAACAGATGGAAGCGAACCAGGGAGGAGTTTGATAAGCGATATGAAATTAAAAACGGCAAAGTAATTCCTAAAGAATCATGAGAATAGTTCTTTTCTGTGAAAACAAGTATGCCATAGACATACTTAATCCAATACAAGAACATGTGACAAAGCAACATTTGCCACACGAGATATTGTGGTATATCCACAAACCAAAGATAGACAGTTTTCCATATGCCGACCAGGTGAAATGGACCAACTCTATTCAAGAAGTCTATGACTTCCAGCCAGAGGCTATCTATGTGCCAGGCAACATTGTGCCTTACTATCTGCCAGGCGTCAAGATACAGGTATTCCACGGCTATGCCGCAGAGAAGAAAGATCACTGGATTATCCGCCGTTACTTTGACACCTATTTCACCCAAGGTCCTTACTTCACTTCTCACTTCGAGGCTCTGGCCAAGAGATATGGAGATTTCGAGGTGTTGGAAACGGGATGGCCTAAGCAGGATTGGATCAAGGAAAACCTGCATAAATATGATGCCGACCGAGAGAAACTGCTCAGGGAAAGCGGCAAGGAGACCTTGATCCTTTACGCTCCTACCTTCTCGCCAAAACTCACTTCGCTTCCTTACATCAAGGAAGAGCTGGGCAAGCTGGCTAAGGAGCGCAATGCCCTGATAGTAATGAAGTTCCATCCGCTTACCCGCCAGGAATGGGTAGATGAATACCGTGAATGGGCTGCAACCAAGAAGGATGTTCTCTTCATCGACAAGGGAGAGAACGTAACCAAATATCAGCTGATGGCAGATACGCTCATCAGCGATACCTCTTCTACCATCTATGAGTTCCTGCTGCTCTCTCGCCCAGTAATCACCCTCGGCACCATATCCAAGGATATCTACTGGGAAAACATCACGGAACCTGATCAACTGATTGCCGCCTACGACCATGCCCTCACAGACCCTGAGGCGATAGCCAAGAGACAGTGGATAGTAGACAACTACGATCCATATTTGGACGGCAACGTATGCCAGCGCATGCTCGACGGAGCCGAAGACTACATCCGCCGTCATGGTGTGCCGAAGAAGAGAAAGCTGAATCTCTGGCGCAAATATACCAGCATCAAGACATTTGGAAGAATCAAAAAAGAATAAAGATATGCTTAATTTTACAGTAGGACCTGTGATGGCAAGCGATGAAGTTAGAGCCATCGGCGCTGAGCAGGTGCCTTATTTCAGAACAGCAGAGTTCTCCGCCATCATGAAGGAGAACGAACAATTGATGAAGCAGTTTGCCAAGGCATCAGACGATGCCCGCACAGTTTTTATCACAGGTTCGGGCACAGCCTCTATGGAAGCCGTGGTCATGAATGTATTCACTCCTGCCGACAAAGTACTGGTAGTGAATGGCGGTAGCTTTGGTCACCGATTCGTACAACTCTGTGAAATTCATGAGATTCCACATACAGAAATCAAGCTTGAGATGGGGACTCCACTCACGGCAGAAGACCTCAAGCCATACGAGGGACAAGGCTACACCGGCTTCCTCGTCAATCTACATGAGACTTCTACCGGCGTACTCTACGACATCCAGATGATCAGCGACTTCTGTCATCGCAACCATATTTTCCTGGCAGTAGATTCCATCAGTTCTTTCCTCGCGGACCCATTCAACATGAAGGAGTTGGGCGTAAACGTGATGATTACAGGTTCACAGAAGGCATTGGCGTGTCCTCCAGGCATTTCTGTCATCATTCTCGATACAGAAGCCATCAAACGAGTAGAGGCAAACAAGGTGAAGTCAATGTACTTCGACCTGAAGGATGCCTTGAAGAATGGTGAGCGTGGACAGACTCCTTTCACCCCAGCCGTAGGAACCTTACTGCAGATTCATGCCCGCCTGAAGGAGATAGAGCGCAATGGCGGTGTGGAGAGCGAGAACCAGCGCATGAAAATGCTTGCAGAAGATTTTAGAAGCAAGATTAAGGACCTGCCATTCACCATCGTTTCCCAATCGATGTCAAATGCCGTTACTCCTCTGCATCCACAGAACGCCTCAGCCTACGACATCTTCCTGAAGCTGAAAGACGAATATGGCATCTGGGTATGTCCTAATGGTGGCGACATGGCAGAAAAGATATTCCGTGTAGGTCATCTCGGCAATCTGAGTCCAAAAGACAACACCACTCTCGTTGATGCACTGAAGGATATGCAGGCTAAGGGACTGCTATAAAGAGGCTGCTATATTATATATAATAAGGTATAGAGAACTTTCAAGATAGAGAAACTTATGGTTAAAGTCATCACATACGGTACTTACGACCTGCTTCATTATGGTCACATCCGTCTCCTGGAGCGCGCCAAGGCTTTGGGCGACTACCTCATCGTGGGCGTAACCTCGGATACCTTCGACCGTGAACGTGGCAAAATTAATGTACAACAATCCCTCATGGAACGAGTGGAAGCCGTGCGTGCCACTGGTATTGCCGATGAAATCATCATCGAGGAATACGAGGGACAGAAGATTGACGACATCAAGCGACTGGACGTAGATATCTTTACCGTAGGTTCTGACTGGAGAGGCAAGTTTGACTATCTCAACGCCTATTGCAAGGTGGTTTATCTAGACCGCACTCAGGGCGTATCGAGCACGGAGATCAGAAGCGAGCAGCAGGTGGTTCGCCTCGGACTGGTTGGCGAATCGCCTATCCTCAACAAGATAGAGCGGGAAAGCCAATATGTCAATGGGCTAGAGGCAGGAAAGGTTTTCTCCCTCAACGACCAATATCTCTCAGAGAATCTGCAGGCAGCGGAAAAGCAGGCAGCCAGTTTTCAGGAACTCCTGGATGAAAGCGATGCGCTCTATGTCATCTCTGCCCCAAGCAAGCACTATGCTCAAATAAAGGAGGCATTAGAAGCTGGCAAACACGTATTGTGCGAATCGCCTATCACTCTTCAGCCTCAGCAATGGAAAGAACTCAAGGAAATAGCAAAAAATAAGAAGGTAGTCTTGATGGATTCTATCAAGACCGCCTATTCCGTAGCCTATTACCGACTCTTACTCTTGGCTAAGGGCGGTATCATCGGTGATATCATGTCGGTGGATGCAACCTGCACCAGTCTCGTAGACTTTGACCCGACCCAGGATTCACAGAAGAGTCTTTACGAATGGAACAGTATCTGCGCCTGGGGACCGACAGCACTTCTGCCCATCTTCCAGCTTCTGGGCACAGAATACAGCAGCAAACAGATAGCCACTCACTTCCTGAACGAAGCAAAGCGCTATGATGCCTTTACCAAGATATCCTTCCTCTATCCTCATGCCGTAGCTTCGCTGAAGGTTGGTCAAGGCGTGAAGTCGGAAGGCGAATTGATTATCTCGGGCACCAAGGGATACATCTACGTACCAGCCCCATGGTGGAAGACCGATTACTTCGAGGTGAGATACGAGAATCCGCAGAACAACAAGCGCTACTTCTACCAGCTGGATGGAGAAGGGTTGCGCTATATGCTCCTCTCCTTCCTCAAAGCCATCCGCACCGGCAAGGACTTCTCGTATGTATCCGATGACATATCAGAAGAAATCGTCAAGACTATCGCCAATTTCGAGGCAAGAAAAGACATGGTCATCATATAGGTTCGTCTACATGATGTCCATTTCCTTTCTTGAAAGCTTTTTCCTTTTAGTCTTAACGGCATTTATATAATTTAACAACTATTAGTGCAAGAAAGCACAAGTTTCTCTGTTATTATACATATAAAAATAAGCAAAAACAATAATACGATGAATCAGAAATTGTTAAAAAGCCATACGATATTGGCGATTTGTATTCTAATCTTATCCGTCATCCCTGTTGTGGCAATAGGTCCCTATCTCCATCAGTTTGCAGATGACTATGTATTCGGAGCTCCTGTCTACAAGGCTTGGACTGCCACCCATTCATTTGGGGCATGTATTCAGGCGGCCTGGGCTGAATCCATGCATATCTACCAGACATGGCAGGGTACCTATTCGGCATGTTTCCTGATGGCATTACAACCTGGAATTTTTGGCAAATACTGGCTTGTACCGATTATTCTATTGGGAAATCTAATTCTTTCCACCTATACACTGGGATACACAATATTACGCAGATTGCTACATATCAGCAAATTGGAATACACTTTCATTTCTACTCTATTTGTATTAATGACCGTACAGTTCGTATGGTCGTTCTACGATGCATTCTGCTGGTATAACGGAGCGATGTACTATACCTTATATTATAGTATTTCTTTGTTTCTTGCCTCCCTACTCATCGAATTCCATCTTACAAAATCTATCATAGCGAAAATCATCATCACGCTGGTTTCCGCAGCACTCGCCATATTCATTGCCGGCGGCAACTTTGTTACCGGTCTGGGTATGCCAGCCATTCTCTTTATGGCAATCGTATGGATGTGGGTGGAGAGGAAGAAGACTCCTTTCTTCTTGCTTTCTATCCTTATCATTTATGCCTGCGCTTTTGCTTTCAGTGTATTTGCACCAGGCAATACTGTCCGCCAATCCACAGTCACCAGTCAACCGAATGTGGTTTCAGCCTTCTTTATTGCGATAGCAAAGGGCATAGAATTTCTCGCTGATGCCATTAAAATCACAGAAATACTCATGTTTACCATTCTCATACCTTTCCTTGCAAGATTAGCCAAGGCATCCCACTTTAGGTTTTCTCATCCATGGCTTTATCTGCTCATCTCTTTCCTACTTTATTGCGCCTTCTTTTTTCCAAACAGCTATGCCATGGGAACCAAAGGAGCAGACAGAACACAGAATGTATACTTCTATGTGCATCTGTGGATGATTTGCTTCAATATCTACTATCTTTCTGGTGCTCTTCAGCGCAGAGCGGCTAATCTGGAACCAATAAGCGTTGCTATTGTAAACTTGACAGAGGCAATCAGACTGAAATATAATAAATACTTCAGATGGCTACCGGTATATTACTGGCTTGTGTTGGTACTTTCTATCACAGCAAAGCCAACTACTACCAACAGAACACTCTCCTTGCTGCGTAGAGGAACAGCACAGAAGTTTGATCTAGAAATGCAGCAGCGCGAAATTGCCGTAAAGCAAAGCAAGGCAGATCATCTGGTATTAAATCCGCTTACCGTAAAGATGCCATCCGATGCCTTCCATGATATCACTATTTATCCAGGTTATTGGATTAACCGAGGTATGGCAAACTATTATGGCAAGAAAACGGTAGTAGCATTACCTTTCGATGATGGCGAAGAAACGCCAGCCAAATTGTTAAAACGCTGCCGTGATGAAGTAGGTCCAGGCGGAATGACCTTTATCGAAGGAAAATAAATCAGAAATAACAATACCATTCATTAAACAAAAAAGGTAAGTAGCCCAAACTACTACTTACCTTTTTTATGTTTCAAGCGATCTTCTATAATCTTGCTGACAGCAACAAACTGATAGATGCCTTCATAGCAGGCACATACAAATCCTTCCTTACCATCACGGAAGCCACCCTTCTGAATATAAGCACGGAAGAAACGCACCAACGGACGATAGAACAAAGCTGCCATTCCATAATTGCGATCTTTCTTCTTTTCTATCTCGTTAGCTGTATACTGGTTGATCTTTCCCATCCTGCTGGCAATACTGTCATCTGCCAGATGAACAAGTGCCATATCAGCATGAGCCGCCGGTATCTTTTCTATTCTGCCCTTGATAACAGGATCGGCATGAATGATGGCTGGCCATACGGTATCCTTCCTGATAAAGAAACGCAACTGGTAGTCGGGATAGAAACAATGCATGAATCGTCCCATAAAGCGACTCTTGCGTGAAACATACAAACCCTGTGGAGCATTCTCCTTCTCTATCAGGGAATAAAGATATTCCTTCAGTTCTGGAGTTACCAGTTCATCAGCATCAACCACCAATACCCACTTGCAGGAAGCAGCATCTATGGCAGTCTGACGTGCCGGTTCACAAATCTGATAGTTTCCTCTAGGAAAGACAACTATCTTGCAACCATTACGCTTTGCTATATCCAAGGTGTCGTCAGTACTTTCCATGTCGCAGACAACCACCTCGTCAAAGCCCTTCACTGTATCCAGCACCTGCTGAAGATGGCAGGAGGCATTATAGGTATTAATAACCACCGAGATGCCATTTCCCTGCTCTTGTTCTACACTTGTCTTATCCATATATCTATGCTCTATAAATATTGATCGATACCATTTGTGCAACGAACCAAACGCTCCTTCTTCACCTGGTTCAAAACATCTTTATGCATGTTCTCTTGGGCTTTAGACGCCTCCTTGTGATAAAGATGGTACATGATTCCTCCCATCTTCAGCGCCTTCTTCCGAACGCCAGCAAAATGCAGGCGATAGGCAAACTCGGCATCCTCATGTCCCCATTCCAACAGATCCTCATTGTAACCATTTACCTTGATGGCATCCTCTTTCCAATAAGCCATGTTGCAACCTCTGAGATGGTCGATTCTACGGGCATAGCGAAAAGCCAGCAATCTGCGGAACACATGAGAACGGAAGCTGTTGCTTACATAACTGAAAGGCATGTTCCAAAGATTCACATTGACTACCTTTGTATCCAAAATCTTTTTGGAAATCTGGGCAGACAGCAGCACTCTACTTCCACAGACGAAACATCCTTTCTGAGCCATTTCTATATGGTCTTCTACAAAATGAGAACTCAAAACAACATCTCCATCAACTTGGATGATATAATCACCCGTAGCCTTTGCTATTGCCTTATTCAAAATGGAAGTTCTTCTGAATCCCTTATCTTCCTGCCAAACCCAAATTACCGGTACTGGCATTTTATCAGCATAACGGTCTATCAGTTTTTTAGTCTCTTCGGTAGAACCATCGTCAGCAATAACAACTTCATCAGGCATAACATGCTGATGCAACACGCTATACAACACGAGTTCTAAGGCTTTAGGCCAATTGTAAGTCGTAATCAATAATGTTGTTTTCATAAACCTAACTTTTTGCGTTTAAAATAATGCAAGATACTTTTGCGATGTACCCATCGCCAATCGTGTATCTTCTTTGCTCCTATTATTTTTTGTAATATTTTCTCATCCATTCCCCGCAGTTTCACATACTCTCGTGCCACACACTCGAAGACATCCATTCTTCCGGTAAACCTCGTCAGGTTTTCCACACATTCCTTCATCGGCGGATAGCCTGAGTAAAACCTCATACGATTGATATCGATAAGCGAGAACGTATAATGACCATCAGCCTGAAGCTGATACAGCACATTGCCGGCATTCAAGTCAATATCGATGATGCCTTTCTGGTGCAATCGATTCACAAAGTGCGCATAATCTGCCGCCATCACCCTGTTGAATTCCTCTGGGGAGTTCAACTGATCGTTGATAGGCATACTGTTATCAATATCAGAGACAAAGTAGCAATAGTCAATAAGTCCCTTTACCCTCGTTTCAATATATCCAAAGCCTTCGGGAGTGGCAAAGCCATCTGCCATCAGCCTAAGGGCATTCTCATAGGCACGGAAAGCCTTGGTAGAGCGGAAGAAGCTATATCCTATCTTCTGAATGAAATTAGGCTGCTTGTATCTCTTCACCACAACTTCTTTCTCTTTTCCATCAAACTTTACATGAAAAGCCTTGATAACATTTCGTCCTTCAAAGATACAACGTCCCTCCTGCTCGAACACATCCGGGATGCGTTCGATGAAACTTCTCATCTCTTCGTATTTTGGGTTTATCTTTATCTTCATTTGTTTACAGTACTTTTATATTTTTGCCTGGGATGGTTAGGAACACTAGGGAATAGCATTTCCAGGCTATTATCTTCTAACATCTTAGGAATTATAAAATTTCTTAAATAAATTTTATCTCGCCTTACAATTGCCGATAATTCATCTAAAGATAGCCACTCAGAACAAACAGAACAAATCAAAGTCTTTAAATTTTGATAAGACATTCTTTGTTTTACACGAGCACTTGCAATATTAGCCCCAGAACTTGCAATATTAGACTCGGAACTTGCAACCTTAGAGCCGGAACTTGCAACCTTAGCATTCATAGGCAACCGATACTTGGTTCCTCTACCATATCCCTCTTGAACCAGCAATTTATGCTTACACATATCTTTCAACAAATCGGCAACTTCTGCCTTATGCTGGTTAAGGACAACCCTTAAGCTCTCATTTGTAATATATCCATCTGTACAAGTTGCATTAAGAGTCAACAGGCGTTCATGTCCCAAAGAAAAAACTTCTGTTCCATATATCAGAACCAATCTTTCCTTTGTTCCTTCATCCATCATCGACTCCATCATCATTGTGAGTTCCACTAAGTCAGGCTGACTTAATGTTCTCAACATAGGTGCTCTCCAATTTGCAAATCGCCAACCAGCCAATATCTTATCAACTCCACTTCCCGCTTTTTCAGCAGAGCCAATCAACATAAACATCTTTTGAAGAGTCTTGTTGCGACATACGCTAGCACTTTCTCCATAATATTGCATTTTAGAAACCAACAGAGTTCCCGGGTTAGTAAAAACAATTTTATTGCTATACAATCGCACTACCATTGTTGCATTTTCCGAATAATCGGTATGAATACAAAAATTCACCAGAGCTTCGCGAACAGCCACATGCGCAGGAGTTTCATCACGACGAATATTGCCCTCCAAGATGAAAGGTTTTGGCAAGACCGCTGATAATCTTGGAAGAACACGAAGATAGAATTGGAATAAATTTGCCTCCCAAGTTCCATCAGGACAAATACGATTGGTCCATCGTATCTCAGGATTATCTGACAGCTTTTCTTGGTAATCAGGAAAGAAGTCGGGGCAACATTCATTATCAGTAATGGCATCTTCTTTACCAAACATCAAAACTCCTGCCACAGTAAAACCTTCTTCTTTCGTTCCACGATCAGTACGATAAGCACCTATCTTTTTAAGAAATTCAAAATCAGACAAAACAGACCAAGGATGATCTGGCTTGGCTAACTTAAATAATTGCCGATATTGAGCAACAGACTCCATATCTAAATCATCCAATGAATAATTTCTCAAAATGCGGCTATCAGCGGGATTAGAAACATTCGCATCTGAAAACATACGCTGCACTTCTCGCTCCGTACATTTATAATCACCTTCATGATTGCGCTTAAAAGTACCATTATAGGGCTGGGATGTTCTATAAACAGGACGCTGTTCTCTGGATGCACGAGGAATAAAGAATAACATAAGTTTGTGACCATTGTAATCTTCTACCACGACATCTTCTGTTTTTAACAGGTTGCAACTAACCGTAGCTCGATTATTCACATTATTCCAAAAGTCCTTGGTATATTTCTCTATCTGTTCATCAGATAGATTATCTATATAGAACTTACCTTTTCTTTCTATAACTCCAAGCACGATAACTCCTCCTTCGCTATTGGCGAAAGCTGAATAGGTATCCCAAAAGCTACCAGGAAATCCACCGGCAGCACTTTTAAACTCCAAGTCATCACTCTCTACGCTATTCAAGAGTGAATCCAGATAATCCTCGAAGTTTAATCTATCACGTACTTCTAACATACAATTCTTTTATATTCTTTAACAAGATACCTTCCTAGTATCTCATAGGTTGCAAAGATACGAAAAACTATCAGAAACGCCAAATTTTAGGAAGATTATCTTTCTTCCTTCATTGATACTTGCTTTTTTTATCCATTTTCTTGCAAGATTAAAGTATATTTCGTATTTTTGTACCCAATAACATCATCATCGTTTTCATAAACAAAAAGAAATCCTATGAATATTCAAAAATTGAAATATAAATTCCATAGCGGAAAAAACAGCAAACCCTGGTATTACATCAAGGAATACGCTCGTCTGTATACACCTGCCTGCATCTTGATATGGAGGGGGCAGCATTTACTTGACAAAGCCAAGAAACGCAAAGACTACGATTATATCCTGAACCGGGTAAACTACTACAACAAGCTTACAGAAGATAATATTCTTCTCAACAAAGATTTATGGGACAAAGAAGCTGTTAAAGTTGCAGAACAGCCGATGACCCGCCAGAAGGTATATTATCTGGATACTTTGGAATATGCCCGCTGTTTTGACGGCAATAACAAATGGAATCTCCTCCCTGGTGACATCACGTATGTGGAAGATATTCCTACCATTGTAAAAAGCCGCCCAATTCATGGAGAAAACCAGAACTCCGTATTGCTCAAGATGGACAAGGTACGCCATTTTATCTTCGTGAAGGATAAGCTTTCGTTTGCTGAAAAAAAAGACCAGGCTATCTTCAGAGGGAAAATAGCCTGCAAGGACATCCGTGTGCAATTTGTAGAGAAGTTTTTCGGAAATCCTCGCTTCGATATCGGAACCATAGATCTGATTAAGCAAGAATGGAAGAGCGAAAAGATTTCCATCTACGACCATCTGAAATACAAATACGTGATGGCGCTGGAGGGAAATGACGTAGCAAGCAATCTGAAATGGATTATGTCTTCCAATTCCATCGCCGTGATGCCTAAGCCATATTATGAAACTTGGTTTATGGAAGGAACTCTGAAGCCAGACTATCATTATATAGAAGTAAAGCCTGATTTCTCTGATCTTGAGGAAAAGATGGACTATTATACTGCTCATCCAGATGAAGCGCAAGCTATCATCAACCACGCTCACGAATATGTAGAGCAATTCAAGGATAAGCAGCGTGAGGATATCATCTCGCTGATGGTTCTGGATAAGTTTTTTTCTCTGTTAAAATCTAAGGATTAATGTCTAGAAAGGATTCTATCAATTATGAAAGAACAATCCTGCCGATTATTCGATGGGCAGAATGATGACAGATAAGACACCTAGACTATGGCATGTAGTAGGCAGCAATCTGAACTATGCCTTCATCATCAACAACGACACCATTCTGGAGAAGACTGCCGATGGTGCCCTGGATGTTTATGATGCCCACATGAATCCTGTAAAGAACTACCGTCTGCCAGCCAAGCAGTTCGACCAGACCATCAAACAGCTCAACAGGTTCTTTAAATAAGAAAAGGTAAATTCCCCAAAAGCCCCTTCCGCATTCCAGTTTTTCATATACCCGGAATACAGAAGGGGCTTTATCCTTTTATGATTCCTTCCACACTCTTCTCTTGAGCCACAATGCCAAGATGGGGTCACTCATTTCCAGATGCTTAGGAGCAGGTATTGTAATCAGATCTTTCACCATCAAGGACTTCTTGAGGCGGGTTACATTGGCTGCAGATACAGAACTTCTGCAAAGATAGCAAAAAAACAAATTAAACAAGGTTGTTTTAAACAAAGTTGTTTAAAATCGTCATTTTTATTACGAATTAACTAATAGTCAATGGATTACGGGTAAGACACCAAAGAATTTAACGGAAATATTTTTAAAACACGGACAAATTGAATTTGTCCGGATGGTTGTCCGGCAGG